>Ga0208957_1000215_pt1 | contig 50264 bp, 77 predicted proteins | sample RifOxyA1_FD_184029 | JGI IMG/M metagenome (GOLD analysis project Ga0208957, IMG submission 184029) | Groundwater microbial communities from Rifle, Colorado - Rifle Oxygen_injection A1 (SPAdes) | ecosystem: Environmental > Aquatic > Deep subsurface > Groundwater | place: Rifle, Colorado, United... | reverse complement strand
ATCAAGAACCGGAAACCATAAACATGAACGGAGGCGACAGATGGGAGGAGATATAAAGAAGCAGTGCGATACATGCCAGCATTGCTTGATAGGGTATGTCGAACTCGGGCCGAATGGCGATAAATGTGCAGTGGAGTCCGCGGTGTGCCTGGGGGTGCAACGCTTTGGGATGTATGAGTACAACCTGTGGAAGCCCAAGGAGGAGCCCAAGAAGGAGAAGTACAACCTGTGGGAGCGCAAGGAACCCTTCGTAACTTGTACCTCATGCAAGCACAATGATCCAGCTTCTGACCGATGCCTTCTTGGGCGCTCGTATGACTGTCTAGGTGCAGACGACGGCATGAGGGTTGAGCATGAGCCACAAGAAGAGAAGGGCGGTAGAAGGGTTTGGCTTGAGTTGCAGGATGACCCAATCTCCCCCAATCACTACACGCGTCTTGACCCTGAGCCGATTCGTGTTACAATGGCCTGGGGCCTAGACCATTACAGGGCGTGCGCGTTGAAGTACATAGCTAGGGCAGAATTCCATGAGAAAGGGGCGAAGGTAAACATCGAGAAGGCCATTAGATACTTGCGGTATTACCTTGAGAACCTTGAAAACCAGGAGAAGAAAAATGACATGTGAAGTTGTTGGACGAGAAGAAGAGCAGGTGCGGGATTTCGGGTCGGAGCTGGCACAGGCCCAGCTAGCCAATGGTGAGCTTCATAAGAGGCTTGCCGAAATGCAGAAGCAGTCCACGCATCAAATCAATCGGTTGCAGCGCATGGTGGATGGGCTGATGCTGTTGAATGACGACCTTCGGGCCGCCATGGGCAACCTTCAAGCCTCTATGGACCGGCTACAACAGCAGGCACAGGAAGGCGCAGGTTGCGTAGAGAAGTGCCACAAGCAAGGCACCTGTAGCTGCCAATGATAAGGAAGGATATGTGCTCGGGCCCATGCCAGGGAATACAAAGCTCGGGTCAGATTGAGAAAGCGGATTATACGTGTGGGGAAGGGATTGCTGGAAGCCGTAAGTTTTTGTGCATAGTGCCACATGCTATGCAGCGGTATGAACCGATTGGTAGGGTGCCCTGTTTATGGAAGAATTTCGCTCCACAGGCAGAGCACCCTACCAGGAAACCGAGAGTTATCTTTATCTCAGGACCCATCTGGTCTAAGTATACCAGAAAACAGGGGAAAAAGCGAGGTCTAAATGAGTAATCCCATGAACCCGGATGAACAGAGATACCGAGACCACATCCTTCGATTGGAGCTGGACCTCGAAGACCTTCTTAACCAGGTCCACGAGGAGGCCTATGAGCAGGGGTACAGCAAAGGGTATAATGACGGGGAGATAATGCTGTCATACTGCTGTAATGTGCCAGAACGGGAGTAGCTAAATGGTGAAGCGCGGGGACCTACCTCTTACAAAGCTGCCTCAAGGTTGGGGGACTGATGACCAGCCCTGGCCCCCGCGGCAGTTGTTGGACTGGATTGGTTGGGCGAACGCCCAAACTGACCCGCCCTGGATTATCCCCGGGATTATCCCATTCGATGCGGCAGTACTGGTCAGCGGCCGCGCCAAGAAAGCTAAGAAGACCTGGTTTGCATTCGAGATTGCTTTGTCCATTGCTAGTGGCAAGTCAATAGTACCAGCTTTAATGCCCACCTGCGCGGTGCCTGTCCTGGTCCTGGAGTTGGAGGGGCCAGCCAAGCTTACCGCGAATCGGTGGGAGATGCTGCTCAAACCATTTGCGAATACCCAATTTAGGTGCCCCATTTATTATGCCCACCGGCTTAATTTCCTACTAGACGACGTGAGCCACATGGAGGAGGTTACAAAGTTCGTTCAGGAGGCCGGTATCAAATTCATGATTATCGATACCCTTGCACAGAGTAATCGGGCGGACGAGAATTCGGTCCAGCAGATTGGCGAGGTAATGCGGCGAATCAAGGACCTCCGCGCCGCGATGAAGGGTGGCACCGTTGCTTACCTTCACCACTTGCGGAAGCCCTCCGAGATTAAGGGAGGAATCAAGCCCGACATCGACACGGAGATTCGAGGGACCTCGGCATTATCGGGGTTTTACGATGTTCATCTTTGCATACGTGAGCCGGATGATGAGCACTCAGACTACTTGGACCTGACTGTCCGGCAGTCGGATGCCATGGAAAAGTTCTTCAAGCTCTACTGGACCATAGACTCCGAGTGTGATATGAAGGCTACGCTGCGTATGGAGGAGGAGTCCCCCGACATGGTGGACGAAGAGTTCGCGAATGAGAAGCTGGGACTGCTCATGGACGATGCACAGTACTCAGTCCGCGACCTTGCCGCGACCTGGGGTACGAGCCAGGATGTGGCGGTCGTGGCTCGGGACTTACTACTCGCATCTGGGGGCTTACTTAGGGCAGGCAAGAACAAGGTGAAGAGGAGCTAGAACATGAGGACCAGGTGGGTATGCCAAAAATGTCGGGCGGTGCTTGAGAGCAAGCATGTGCATGACTTTCAGCAATGTGCATGTGGGGAGTTTGTTGACGGAGGCACGCACTACATTAGGCGCACGATGGGCGTCACGCTTGTGAATGATGATTACCCGGAAGATGATGCTAACTGGCCGCTCGGCCTATTCGAGGAGGATGAGCATGAGTGATATGGACATGCAGAAGTTGAATGAGATTGGTACTCAGATTGCCCGCGAGCTGGAGGACGTCCTTGAAGAGAAGATAGTGGAGAGGGGTGGTTCTGGGGCGAATGGGATGCTTGTAGGAATGATAGCCGCCAGGGTCCTGTACGGCGCGTGGCAAAACGTGTTCGATATGGTGGCCCTTTCCGGCGTGGAGGTAAGTTATGGTAAAGAGGATTCAAAGGGGGCCGACAAGCCCGACCTCGGGGGACCGTGGAGTAAAGACCCTGGTACTACAGGAAACTAAGGATTGGTGGATTGTAATGGCCAAATTTGCCTTTCATGACAAGCTGAAGAACTTCATCAAGCAGTTCCCGGGGTGCAACTGGGTCCCCGACGTGAAGGGGTGGACAGTACCCATGGAGCTGGCCCACAGGGTTAGAGACAAGGCGGAAGAGCTGGGGTTCGAAGTGGAATGGAGAACGGAATGAACAGAGACGAAGTGAACAACCTGATAGAGAAGGTCATGCAACGCCGCGGGGGTGGGCTCATAGTCAATCCCGGGGACTGTTGGGTAAACGAGATAGTTAGGCGGGGGCCCTACACGGTGGCTATGGTGGATTACCTCGGACTGAACCAGGTACTCGTGGGGGTTGCCAAGTGCTCTTCTGAGGATGGGTGGAACGAGAAGGTCGGGGAGAGCATCGCGGTATGTAGGGCCATAGAGCACTTGATTGAGGTACTGAACGAGGCGGATAGGAAGCATCGCCAGGACGCTTGGGACGCCTGGAGGGCCGAAACCACCTTCACCCTTGACGACCCAAAATTTGTCGTCTTGAACCCCCCATGGTAGGCTTTACTTCCAGGGACGCGGTAACCCGCTTTCATGCCGATAAGGTCCATGAGGCCCGCGGGGGACGCTGGCTTCTAACCTCTAGCACGGGAATTGGTAAGACCGGCCAGGCTCTTACCGCCTTAAGGGAGAAGAAGTCCCCCCGCATCCTAGTCGTTACGCCCGCGATAGTGCGGAATCACTGGCGGAAGGAGTTCAACAAGTGGTGGCCCGAGCGCCCCGCCGCGGGGAGTATCTTTGCCGGGTCTAATCGAAAGCAACTAACCAAGAAGAAGCGTGCACTACTGGAGGCGGCACATGGAAATGATACCCAAATCGTTAGCTGGAATCTGGTGGGGGACGTATGTCAAGATAGATGGGACGCAATTGTGCTCGATGAAATTCATCGGGGACGGAATCCTTCCACCAAGAACAGTATCGCAGCTTCGGGACTTATCGCATCCAATCCAAGAGCTGTCGTGCTCGGGCTTACAGCTACGCCAATTGCTAATGAACCACTTGATGTGTGCTGCATTGCAGAATTGCTTTGGCCCGGCCGCTTCGGGGGGACAGACCCGAAGTATGGAATAAGCCGAAGATGCAAGCAGCGCTACGCCCAGGAGATTCCCAGCGAGTACGCCCTGAGCGGGGTTCACTACTCGGGTGCAAACCCGCTCTACATGGATGAGCTGCGGGAGCGTATGGGCCATATGATGAGCAGGACCACCCGCCAGGAGGTGGCCCATTTACTACCGGCATTTGATGTGGTTCACTTGAGCGTGGATGTGGACAATACGGACGGGATGGAGATGTCCACCCCTCCCAAGGAGCTATGCGGGGCACTGGGCCGCGCCGGGTTTGCCAAGCTGCCCTCCGCTACTGAGTGGGTGGCAGACACATTAGTCGAGGGAAGTAGGCTGGCCATACTCACATTTCATAGGGAGCTGGCCTACCAGGTGGGGGCTAAGTTTGCCAGCACAATTCCCACATTTGTCATCACGGGGGACCTGAGCCCGGACCAGCGCAACGACCTCCTGGCTAAGGCCGCCGCGGAGCCACGGTCAATCACGGTCGCGACCATGGATTCCATCGGAATAGGTATTGACATGACGTATTGCCCTCATGTACTGTGCTTAGAGCTGACGGACAAGCCGGAGGTCCTTATGCAGGCGTTTGGGCGGTTCAATCGTTTTAGTTCAACAGAGGCAGGCCGACTAACTATCATGTCGGTGAAAGGGACAATAGATGAAGTGGTCGTCGATCGTACAGTTACTAAGCTTGGTGCTATTGACATGGCTATTGGTGGTGATGCTGTTGATAATGCTATATCCAGTGCACTAGGAGGCGAAGCGGAGTTTCTTGATTCAATCATGCAAGCAGCAGAAAGCTGGGTGAGCGATGAATTCTAAAGAGCAGAAGAATACTAGGGGCAAGAAGAAGGGGCCTGCACAGACCCCTCGATTAGTGGACAACAACCACAGGACTTTGTTCCAGCACACCTATAGAGCGATATTCTCAATGGACCCCTGCCTTATGCAGGACCCAAGTTGTAAGGACTGCCATGGGACTGGAAGCCCGGGTACGCTCATTACCAAGGGCGGCGTCCGATGTCCGATGGTTTGTGCCTGCGTAGTTAAGTCTGGGTGGGAGGCATCAAGATGAGCACTAGCAAACCAATCGGAGAGATGTCCCCCTGGGAGTTCTATAAACTAACCTGTGACCACATCACGGCCATGTTCAAGCTCCCCTCCCTGGGGATTAAGGGCCTAGCCGAGGTGGGGGATAGGTGTCGTGAGCCCGCATACTCGGAGGGGGTGCGGGATGCGCTGGAAATTCTGGACGCCTTCATCGTCAAGGGGCTAACCGCCTCGCAGGATGAGGCCTACCAGAGATGGCTTGCATTAAAGCAAGGCCACGACATGATGGCCAGTGCTCAACTTGAAGACAAGGAGCGGAACTAAGATGACCGATGAACCAACCCAAGTAATCTCAATCAACTTTGAAAGTGGAGGCTCGGGTAAGGGTGTGTCTTGGCATATGGATGCTGCCTCTTGTCCTCTCCGGAGAGCCCTGCGGGACCTTGCTAGAAAGCGGGCGGAGGCTAATGGCCTACCTCAAGAGCACAACTGGGGCGGGATGGAGAAGGCAGACCGCGGAAGTATTTTTCATAAGCTGGTAGAGCTGTACCATACTGGCTGGCTCCGCCCCGAGCAGGCCCTGGAGATTCCCTGCCCCGATGCTAAGTCCGCCTTTGATGAGGGGATTCGTTTCTTCACGGGGTACCGAGACAACTTCCCGCAGGACTTTTGGGGTAAGGTCCTAGGGGCGGAAGTGAAGCTCCCCAGGGACCAGGACCTGAAGGCCCTAGAGATTCCGGATGCCCTCATTGAGGCTCCCCCCTACATCCTGCCCGTGACGATTGACCTGATTATCGAGGTGACTAATGAGGACGTGGCCCGCATCGTTAAGACCCTTCCCGTCCTTGAAGGCATGGAAGCGGGGGTCTACCTCGTGGACTGGAAGACTAAGGACCAGAAGCCATACAACCTCCTCAACGCATACGGGGGCAAAGTGCAAGGCCTCACTTACCAGGCGGTCTACAACTTCTGCAACCCCGACGCCCCGTGTAAGGGCATGATTTATATGGGAATTGTGGGGCATAAGCCCATGCGCCTCCGGGACGAAGGACAGCGCAAGCCCAAATCCTTCTGGCCCCTTCTGCAACATTCCCCCACGGATGATGACTTGCAGATGCTGGGCAGCTTCTTCCTTTCGGCGGAGGCCCTTTCGCATACCAACTTCCCGAACCTCTCATCCTGCGAGGATTTTGGGAGCTGTGTCTACTACATCGACGGCGAGCGTACATGCTTGCAGAAAGCCAAGGCCCTGGAATAATGGTCAAACCTAACTCAGAAGTTGCAGTGTCAGATGTCGCGGACCGTCTCAAAGCCTTCACTACCGTGAAGAGCAGTAGGGCAGAGGCCTTTACCGGCCACCGCTCAATTCTCATCGGGCGGCAGGGGGAGGGGAAGACCATTGCCTCCTTTTCAATCAGTGAGAAGTTTACCCTGGAGGCCAAAGTATGGACCACCCTGAGTGACCTCTTGGTACTCCAATTCGATAGCGAGGGAGTACTCTCGGCGTACGGTCACAAGCTAGAAGTACCTCACGTGGACCTGAGCACCGTCCCCGGGGGGTCTCTAGATAAGGCCATCGAAGTGGTGTTCAAGGAGGTAATCATACCCCAGGTCCAGGCCGGGACACTCAAGGCAATAACAGTGGATAGCATTTCGTCTTATGATGCTGTCATCAAAACACACCTTTCCCAGACCCTGGAGGGCCAGGACCTGTGGACTAGCCTCCTTGCGAAGCACGTTAAGTTCTTCAATCGCCTCCGCGAGCTTCCATGCCATGTGGTGGTTATTGCCCACGGCACGGCCGTGACCGCCGCTCGTACTACCAAGAACGAGGACGCGGTAGCGGAGCATGATGCCCAGCTTACGGCCGCAGGGCTTGAAGTCGGAGAGATTAAGATGGATATCACGGGGCAGGGGGCCAAGTACTACCGGCGGAACTTCAGCAACATTTGGCCCGTTAAGGCTAAGGGTCCGGGCCACAATCGTACCTACGCAATCTATCCCTACGGAACCGAGGGGTTTGAGTGGAAATGTCGCCTGAAGGGGCTTAACAAGGAGGAACCGTGCGACCTTCAAGACATAATTCGACGTGCGAAGGAAGAATAGTTCTTGACGTGACGGTTCGGAAAGTGTAGTGTCTCGGTATTGGTTAGTAGTGGAGAGAAGAAAAACCCATCTAGGAGAGTGACATGACAGCATTGACTACGGAAGAACGGAAAGCCCTGGCAGAGCAAGATGTGTCCTACGACCCCAGCATCGTAGATGACATGGACAAGTTTGAGTTGATTCGCACGGATGCGGGCATGAAGGGCCGCGTCGTAGCCGCCACTCGCGAGGTCTGCGGGACCGGCACCCGCCGCGTGGTAGCAATCGTTTCCCCTCTGGATTCGAACGACAAGACACACAAGCCCACCGTGAAGTGGTACATCTATCCTTCCCTCCGGAACGATAAGACCGGGGCCACCACGGGCCACTTCGGGATGTACTGCACCATGCGGTCCCTCGACCCCACATTTCCCCTCTTCGGACGTAAGCTCAAGAACGATGCGGGCTTCACCGACGCTGAGGGAAATGCCATCGACAAGGCCAAGTACGATGCCATCAATCGGGAAGTAAAGCTGGCCATTGCCAAGAAGAGCGTGGACCTCTGGAATGACCCCGAAGGCTTCCTGAAGGAAGAGGAAGTGTTCTTTACCGCGAAGCACAAGAAGGGGAGTAATGACAAGATTTACCCCGAGGTCAAGTTCACTTGGCTCGCAACCGAGGAGCCCGCGGACGTGGAGATTGTCTATGACAACTTCGTGACTCAGACCGCCGACGTTGAAGAGTAACGCGCCCTCCCCTCCACCCCCACCCTTCTCGGTCGGTCCAACCCCGGCCGGGGAGGGCACCCCCGGAGTACTAAATGGATAATGACGATTATGAATCCGACATCGAGTGGATTATCGAAGAGTTTCAAGTCAAGGTTGAGGAGCTTCTACAGGAGACGGACCCGGTTGAACGGGCCCACATCATCATCCTTCTTGAAGAGGGCATTCAGGCCGTGTTGGAGTCGTTATGATTACTAATGACCATGTGATTATCAGAAAGTTGAAGACTCTTGAAGGAGCTGACTTCGAAGGGCTAGCACTTGATTATGAGGTGGAGGGGTTTCTGCTTGAGTCGATAAACCTGGGGTGCAGCATCCACGTCATGCGGTGGAGACGAAACGATGTTTACGCCATGGGACACTTCACCACCTCCCCCGCGCGGAGCATCGAACCTAGTCTACTTGAAGGCCGCTGGCTGGTGACCACCGAAAATAGCCTGTACGAGGTTGAGGTGGTCCGGGATACGGAGCGGGCGGCAGACCGCGCGGCGGCATGACGCCCAATTGTAAAGACTGTCCCATCCCATGTGCGGGCTACGCTCCGGTTCAAGTACATTCTGAGTTCGTTCAAGACCCACAAGTCATCATCGTAGGGGAAGGCCCGGGGACGAATGAAGTACTCCTCGGGTCCCCCTTCGTGGGGCAGTCCGGTATCCTGCTGGACAAGTGGCTTAGACGGGGCAAGGTGGACCGCTCCTCCTGCTTTATTACCAATGCAATGCTCTGCAAGCCCAATAGGCCTATGAAGCCTAATGAGTGGGCCCAAGCTATAGAGTGCTGCAAGGGTAGATTGCAGGCGGAGATACCGAGCGGGGATGCCCCCATCATTACCCTAGGAGGTCGGGCCTTAGCTGCCCTTGATGGGCCCCGCAATGCGAGGGGTGTCGTGGTCGTAGGGGATTGGGTCGGGGAGCTACTGCACTACAAGACCCACCCACTTATGCCCACATACCACCCAGCATTCTGCCTGCGCTCCCCGGGGATGATTCCTGCCGCGGCCCACCTTTTCGAGCGGGGCCTAAAGCTAGCCAGAAAAGGCAGCTCCAGGTGGACGCCCCGCTCCTTTCGGGGGCTGAAATACTACAAGAGTGAGCACATTGTATCCACCCTCCGGGGAATCCTAGAAGATGGCCTTCCCATCGGGGTGGACGTGGAGAACAACCCCAAGACTGAGGAGCTAATCTGTGTCGGATGCGGAAATACAAAACGGGGGGCATCATTTCCCTGGCCACCCACCAAGGAGCAAATGGACCTCTACCAGCAATGTCTACTACACCTCCCATGTGTTTACCACAACGGGCAGCATGACATTATTCTACTGGAAAACAACGGACTTCGTATGGGAGAGTACTATTGGGATACCATGCTTGCGGCGAGCATCTACGGAAACCAACAACCCAAAGACTTAGGTCATGTAGCCGTACTCAGTACTGACCTCCCCCGGTGGAAGACTCACTTCCAGCACGACCACGGCTGGGGCGGAAGTCTTGAAGCCTATTGCAAGTACAATGCGGAGGATAATCAGGGCACCGCGGCGGTCCAGAAGAGTCAAGAAGGCCTACTGGCCGCGACGCACAAAGGAATGGAACTATTCCAGGGCGTCATGGACTTAGGCCAGGTCGCCATCAGGATGCGGCGGTGGGGAGTCTCCGTTGATGACCTCACCCGCCAGTGGCACGGAGTTGTGCTCACCAAGAAAATGGAGGCCGCCCGTAATGAGTTTCATTATCATGTCGGGGACAAGTACAAGTTGGGCGCGGTCGGGGCCCATGATAGCCTAAAGAAGCTCTTCTTTGATGATATGGGGCTTAACCCCCTCTGGTACAGCAAGCTTACGGGGGAGCGGAGCCTGGATGCGTACACCCTTGAGCAGTACTCCATCTGCGGGAACCCCAAGGCGGAGCTTCTTGCGGGCATAGTCCTCAAGTACCGCAAGGCCGGGAAGATTACCTCCACCTACATCGACAACCTACCCGTACAGGAGGACGGGCGGGTTCATGCAACGTGGAGGGTAGACGGCACCCTGACTGGCCGCTGGTCATGCCAGATGCCGAATATGACTAATCAACCCAAGTGGTTACGAGACATGTACGTGCCTGGGCCGGGGATGGCCTTCGTCAGCGGAGACTTGTCACAAGCTGAGGTATATGCCGTGGCCGCCCTTTCGGGGGACAAGTTGTTCTTGAAGTGGTTCGCCGAAGGGGAAGACGTTCACGCCCGGAATGCTTCTACGATGTTTGCCATACCCATTACGGCAGTGACCAAGGGTATGCGTAAGATGGCGAAGATATTCATCTATTGCCTAGTTTATGGCGGCACCGCCGAAACTTGCTGGGCTCAGATGCGGGCGGGCGGGTTCAATGTTCGTCTTGCTGATGTGCGGACAATGTTCAAGCGGTTCTTCCGGGACCACCCGGATATCGAGTCTTTCCAGAAGAAACTACTTGCAGACGCCCAAGAAAACTGCTATGTTGAAGAAGTACTTAGTGGAAGAAGGGAGTACTTCCCCGATGGAAGAATTGACCCGAGCGTCATCCTCAACTACCCCGAGCAGGCGGGGGTCGCGACTATCGTGAACAGGGCAATCCTGGCTTTGGATAGACTTGTCGACTGGAAGACTTGGGGTATCTGGTCAATGGTCCACGACGAAATTAACCTGGAGGTGCCGATGGAGGATAAGGTTGAAGCGGGTAGGATGCTGAAGAAGTGCCTAGAGCAGGAGGTGGATTTCGGTACGGGCCCCATTGTCATCCCCGCGGATATTGAATGGGGCATTGATTGGTACAACCTGAAAGGATTGGAGCTATGAAGTTTAGCGGAAACAGAGAACGGATTCTTTTCGGCTTGGTACTCGCAACTGCTTGTCTTCTCATGTGGAATCTGGGATGCTGCCGTCAGGAGGCCCCGCGGCCGCTTCTAGTCCCCCTTCCCCCCGTGGGAGACTGCAACATGGCCCCTTCCCCGGAGGGCTTCAAGCAGAAGTTCTGTGCCAGAGATTACGAGACCGGGGCGGCTCAATGTGTGTACTTCGGGCCCCTCGGGGACAAGGAGTGCTACGTGACCATGGCACGTAAGTCGTGTGAGGGCGAGTGGGGTATGGAGGGGCTTGTTTGTAGAGACATCAAACCGGGGGTGGCACTATGAGCTGCTGCGATGATTGCAAGTACGGCTGGTCTTATGAACCGCCCCCGGATGGCTCCCCGGCCTGGACTGGGTGCAAGGACTGCTTGGATGGTAGCCATATGGTCCCGATGGAGGAAGAAGAAGAAGAATCCGGGGAGGAGCATAAACCCCTGGTCGACCCCCGGCTCGTCCTCAGTTCCTTCACATGTGGGCCTAGACAGGTGTCCTTTTCGTACGAGAAGTACATAGACTCCGCGGGGCTGATGAACACCATCTCACTGGAGTGCCAAATAAATCTCGACTTGAAAGACAAGGACGATGCCCGTCAGCACACCGAGTTGCACGAAGCGGTGCACGCCATGGATGCGGTGTATGGGCTGGACTTTAATGAGAAGCAAACAGATGCACTGGCCTCCGCCCTTCTACAGTTCCTGCGTACGGTGGTCTACAAGTAAAGGAGGAATCCATGACCATTATCTCACGGCCAAGTACAAAGGAGTATGGCATGAATTGGTCTTCTGTGTTCGGGAAGCGGAAGCCAGACCCGGACGAACCGGTCCGTGTTAGCGTCACAAAGGAGTGGGTCACTGAGATGGATTGCTATTTGTGGGTCGCCCGCAACACCAAGTATGTGGATATGATGGTCTGCTCCCCGGACCCCACGGGGTCCTACCAGGAAATGGAACTTATGCTAGCTCAAATGGAGGAGGAAAAATGAAGGAAGCACCAAGAGAGAAGCACGAAGACCTCATGTACGGTATAGAGTACAAGCTTGAACGTGGCCGCAAGTGGCTGGTTTGGGGCGAGTACTATACGGACAAGGATGAGGCCATTGACCAGGCCACCGAATGGCTTAACCCCAAGAAGCTCCGCGTCTCGGTCTACAAGCGGACGGGTGTGCTAGAATGAAGTCCATAGCTGTGTTTAGTGATGTCCACCTGCCGTACCACGATAGTGACGCGGTGGAGCTGCTGGTCGAGGTTCTTGCCGACCAGAAGCCCGACATCGTGGTGGCAAACGGTGACATCTTCGACTTCTACTCCGTCAGCTCCCATAGGAAGGACCCTCGGCGGCCCCTCTTGCTGGAAGATGAACTTATGGAGGCCATGACAATATGGGCGGCTATCGATGATGCCTGCGGGGACGCGGAGAAGCACTTCCTTATGGGCAATCATGAAGACCGCCTCTCCCGGTACTTGCAGGACAGGGCCCCCGCCCTGATGGGTCTCGGGGGGCTATCGGCGGAGGAGTTGTTTAGCCTTGATGATGCGGGCTGGAACGTGGTCCCGTACAAGGACTACCTGGACATAGGAAGGATTACGTACACACATGACTTGTCGAACACTGGGCCTCATTGTGCTGAGTACGCCTTGCGTGATGCTGGCCACTCTATTGTTATTGGCCATGCGCATCGCATCAGGTCGGCGGTATCCGGGGACATTAACGCGACCCCCCGGGTAGCACACTGCTTCGGCTGGCTGGGCAACGCCTGGAAGGCCGACTACATGCACACCCTGAAAGCTCGCCGGGACTGGGCTTTAGGATTCGGTTTCGGCTGGATGGATGATGAGGGAAGCACCTGGTTTCAGGCGGTCCCAATCATCGGCCGTAAGTGCATCGTGGGCGGTAAAGAATATTCTATCTGATTCTATCTAAAGGTGGGTAATGGCCGGACTTTACATCCGGTCCTCTCCACTTCTACCTTACATTCCAAGCTTCAATGCGCGTAAAGCCCTGAGGGCATCCTCCACTTTACGTCTCCCCTGGCCCTGCTCTTCCCTATTGGTGGGGACATTGAACCCTTCTTCGCCCCAGGGTTGCTCCCCGGAGAAGTCATAGAGGTCCTTTGGGGACATGGTTCCCTCAATGGGCATGGATTCATAGCTAGGGGTCTGCGCGAACGGGATTGCCCGAGGGTCTAATCCCCCGCCTCTTGCTAGGTGTTCTTGAAGTGCGGTATTACCAGAGTCTCCCAGCTCACTAGAGTCTAGCATGATGCCCGCAGCGGTCGCCGGGCCCCCCCCGAGAAACCCAAGAGCCCTGCCCGCCATGCGACCGGGGAGGCTGTTGGCCCCCGCCCTTAGAGCCTGCGCGGCCAGCCTTGAACCGGGAATCTTGCTGACCAGGTTTCCGAGGCCTTCCGCCCCGCGGCCTATAGCCTGCTCCGCCCGAACACCTAGGCTAGGATTGCCCACCGGCTCCACGCCCACTCGGGGTAGGCGGGGCCTGTTCATCCCCTGTGCCGGTTCGTCCCAGGGCGAGCCCATAGACTTCGCAGGGGCCTCCCCTTTGACCGGGTTGGAATCCTGCCAGGCAAGGTCATCCCAGGCTCCAAGCTCTTCTGGTCCATATATGGCCCGCGCTTCCGTTTGCAGGTCGTCGAGGGTGCCCCGCGTCATTCCCCATCCGGGGGCCATGTCCCAACGAGGGTTAGTAGGCGGAGGGGGGTTGGCCTTTAGGGCCCTAAGCATTTCATCCAGGTCCACACCCTGGACCATGCTAGGAGGGGCCGCTGCGGAGATTCCTGTACCTGTAGCCGTCACTGTCCTAGTTGTTGGGGGCCCGTTCTTCTTTGCCATTAAACTACCCACCCTTTCTCTCTAAATAGGTCGTCGGCCTGAGCGGGATGCCAAGGCACGTAATTCTCTTCTGCCAGCTTTCGTACCCCATCCAAGTTTATGTGCTTGCCGGGGCACTCCTTAGTGGGGTCGCTTGAAGTCCCCTCGACCTCAGTATGGCCCACAATTTTGGCCTTCTTGCCCAGCCAGCTTGTAAGGTCCTGAAGCACCTTGCCTAGGGCCATAGCCTGCTTCGGGGTCGGGGGGTACTGGCGGAGGTCACCGCAGAGAGCTACCTGAATGCCGGTCTTATTCAAGACCCCCGCGCCAGGGGCGACTCGGCTAAACGGCACTAACTGCTCAATCGTACCATCCTTCCTGATATATATATGGTACGGGACCTTGCGGCCAGTACCCCCCTCATCATGTGTCTTGAACCACTCGGCAGTGGCCTCGCCCGTCTCCGCCAGGTGGGAGCGGTGCAGAACGATGTGCGTCAGCCTAGAAACATCCCGCTTGGCCTCTCGCTCGCTGACTCTAGTCAAATCATTCATACTAAGCTCCGAGTACGATTGAGAGAACCACAACAATCGTTGTTGTTGCAGCCGTGCATCCCGCAATTCCAATAACCTCAAGCAGCGAGAATCCTTTTGATTCGACATTGGCTAACTCCTTTTCATGAAGCGCCCTAAGAGTGGCCTCTCGCTTCTTCATATCCCTACTCGCCCGTGCATCGTCCAGCTCCTTCTGGCTGAGAAGAAGGACCTTACATGCATCAGGACATGCAAGCCCCTGCTCCCGCTCGCGGTCTAATGCCTCCGCCAGTTCCGTGGGAAGGAACACTCCCCCTTCCACGTCCTGAGGAGGCGGGAGACCCCCCGGGAGGGTGTCAATCACCGGGGGGTCCAGGACCTCATCGCTTGGAGAGGTCACGCTTGATGTGCTCAGTAAAAGAGCCAGAATCAGCGATGTCATCTGCCTGCTTCTTTCTTTGTGCCCGGACAACTCTCATGTGGTCGTGGATTCTCCGCAGGTCGTCCTTGTATTCCAGCTCCGCCAGCTTTGCTGCCTGCCACGCCCGCTCGTCAATCGCCTCCAACTTCTTCTCGGTTCTATTCCTTTTAAGAAGGAACATCCCTAGAATTACCGCGAGAATCGTTGACGCTAGTGCACCCAGATAAGTCAACACCGTCTTTATTCTTGCTAACATTTTTGTCCCTCCATGCTGCTGGAAACAAAATAGCAGAAAGGGAGGCCGGTGTCCAGACCATTGCGAAGTTGGCAAACGATTCTCCACTAAGCCGGTCTACCCAGACCAGGGCGTAGACGGCGACGAATACAACTCCGCAAATGATTGAGGACATCTTCTGCTTATTGCCTAATTCTAGTTTCATTTGAACAGTACCCAGAGTGCGGCCCCCACGGCGGGGAGTAACCCCCCGAGGAAGCCGGTTAAACCTGCTTTGACTTTCAAGGCGGCAACTTCCTTACCTACCAAGCGAACTTCATGCTGCAAGATTCGCAGCTCCTCGACAATCATCTTTTCAACTTCAGAAGCCATGGCATTATCCATTCACGCTACGGCTAAGCTCTTGCCAGTAGGTGCCATTAAACACCAGTTGCATCGTGGTGCCTAGAGCACCCGTGAATGCCGCGGAGAGGCACACTTGATTAGCCCCTACCGCCCCAACGGCGGTATCCGTAATGGTCACCAGGGCGTCCTTAAAGATGAGGGTGGCGATGAGGCCACCTACGCCGCCCGTGATAGTGGCCACCGTATTTCCGCCCCCGTTACCGGTAATTTCCATGACGTTGCTGGTGAGTGCAATGGCCGTGGCACCGGCCCCTAATGTTTGTGCCCCCATTACCGTGGCGACTCGAAGACCCGCCGCACTCTCGTCCGCCATCAGCAGTACGCCGTCCGTTGTCGTATCCAGCTTGAGGCCCTGAGTGCCCGCGGCGTTGGTCAGCAGCAACACACCATCGGCACTGGACTTCAGTAGGTCGCGGCCTGCCCAGCCGACGCCAATCGCCGCACCGAACAAAGAGTTGGTCGTGCTCGCGTCCAACGTAAGCATGGTCGTGCCAGCGCCTGGTGCGCCGTTGACACTCATGATGATGTCGCCTGCGTCCGCGATGCCCGCGCCCGCCGCGCCGGTGTAGATTTCGACGTTGCCCGTGTTGCCATCTGTGGTCGTGGCTCCAGTGAGGAGGTAGAGCTTTCCGCTGCTGTAGTTGCCTACATTGCTTTGATTCCCGGTCGAGATCGTCATTGATGCAGATTCAGACGTACCAGTGACCGATGGAGTCCTGACAATCCCACCGCCACCGCCGAGGGTTGCAATAGAGCCTATCACGTTGCTGCTCCCACCAGAGCCCCAATAGAAACTTCCAGCACTAACAGCGAGTGCCCCCCCAGCCTCATCCGTTAGAAACAACACGCCATCGCTTACCGTGTCGAACTTCATGCCTTGGGTCATACCCGCATTGCCGAGGTAGAAGATAGGGCTTGTCAATGCGGCCGTATTCGACCCATATCTATAGAGCCCCAAATCCGTATCACTTGCAAACGCCAATGCAGGGGCAGCCGCCGTCCCATTCGGGAGAAGAAGAGGAATGGCGGAAGTACCGCCCGGACCCATGGGTTGAATATCAGCACCTGGATGCCAAGGTTTCATTACACAACCCCCTTCTTCACGCCGATGGTGATGGTATCGCCGGCGCCAGCATTAGCCGCGGGATTAGTGAACGTGAGCTTCACCGCGTTGCTGTTCACATCAATGTGCCAAACCCAGTGGTCCGCCGCGGCCACCGTCTTGGTAAGCGTGAAGTCATAGGAGGTGTAGGCCCCCGACCCCGCCGACTCGATAGCCTGCATGGCCCGCCAGGTGGGAGTCCCACTTACATCCTGAGAAGTCTCGACCACCATCCTGACATTAGTCGCGGAGGCCCAGGCCGTGTCCACCTCAATTTCCAGGTGGTTGAAGCCCTCAGTACTCAGGATGCACGAGGGGCTGGTGCTGATTGCCACCCCATTAATCATGAGGACCGGGGGAACATGAATCTGATAAACCGTCTGTTTTGCTGCCATTAGCCTACTCCTTCAGTTTGTCTAGGGTCTCCCCTAAATCATACGTTGCGTCCCGCTTCACGCGAGCCGTCTCTTCAATGGGCTTCTGCAAGTACACAGGAGCCCCCATCATCATTCTCATAGCCGCATATCTCCACCACATGGAGTCCGCGGCGTCCGGGTGCCCGTTATCTCTGAGCCAGTTATTCATGAGGAGGAACTGTCTAGAAGGGCGGTCGATGAAGTCCCCCGCTTGGTTCTTGGCCCATCCTTCTATACCTTCAAGTTTCTCCCCGGTCCTAACGTCCCGTCCCATAAAGAATTCTAGCACGGATGTAAGGGCGGGTCCGGTCATCTCGGACCCTTCGGTTCCCTGAGCCTCTACGTTCCCGGGCCAGTATGAGGCTATCCCCTTCAGGGTGCTAAGGCCCATACTAACTGGGTCATCAACATTCAGCACTGCAAAGTGGTGATTATCCTTCATCTTAGGCTGGATGAAGTCGGGGGCCATGACTGAGTTTTCGCGGAGCCAAGCCGCTCGCCCTTGCCAGCCGTACTTGTCCTTGCCTTCTTCTCCCAGTGAGGCGCGGTATACATTCCGGGCCTTGATAAATGCTGCCAACCGCTGGGGGTTCTCGGCCATCTGCTGAACGAAGTGGGGGCCGATAAACCGGGACCAGGCGTAGAAGCCGAAGGCGTCCTTCATGAAGCTCTTTTCGAGCTGGGACAACCGGTTGTAATTGCCCGAGTACTTGGAACTTAGGTCCAAGGCGCGGGCTATGCCCTTCTCGCTCAGGTCATCCAGGAACCCCAGGAAGGTGACCATGTGTTGATAATTCTCAGTCGCCCGTGACCAGAACATGGGGGAAGCATACTTCAGCCCCGGCACATCTCCGAAGGCTAGGCCCTTCTCAAGCAACTTCGGGGAGTTGCGGTAGGCCCCTCCGACTAATTCACTCAGCTTCTGCTTCGCGGGCTTAGACCCCGTGAAGACGCCCTTGATGATGTTCTTAGCCGCACCTGGGTCCCTAGAACCCATCCTGACTACATCAGTAAGGTTTAGACGCTTCTCCATCTGTCCTGAAAGGCCCACACTTTCAAAGGCTTTCCACACATCATATGCACTAGCCTTCTGGCCAGAGCGGAGAGTTAGGTCTATCTTCTTGAGGCCTTCAAGGGCCTCCGGGCTTCCCGCCGCTGCCCCCAGAATTCCGAGCCGCAGGGACTGGGCGTGAAGGATAGGGTCCATCCCCTTGGCCCCCATTCCTAGTATAGCGAGGCCTACCCCGCTTATGGCATTCCGTACGAAGAAGGTGGGACCCCCAACTATAGTCTTGAGAAGAGACCAGTTTTTCCGGGCGGGGCGGTAAAACTTGTTGCTGAAGTCGTCGTAGATACGCAGCATATTCTCCGCATCGGACTTGGACCGGCCAATCAATTTGGCCAGGTGGTCCATGTGCTCCTTGACCGGGGCCGGGAGGAGAATCATGTCGTCTGCAAGCTTGTCCCCCGGGAAGCGGGTGGCCTGCTTGAACATGCCTTCAAGGGTATTCGCCCCGCCCTCCTTGAGGAACCCCCCAGCTAGGGTACCCGTGCGAAGCGGAACGAAGTCCACTCCATGAATGGTCCTTAGCTCACTTGTCACCTTGTCGATGTACCTGGCCTGCTGCGCCGCGTCAAGCTCACTTATCTTCGGCATCAAGTCCCCGGCCACTTTTCGGTCGGGAATTATCTCCTCAACCCACTCCTTCGGCACCCGTTCGGACGTGAGGTCGATAGTCTTGATTTTCCCCCCCTGCTTAAGGAGCCGGTCCATGTGCTGAAGCTCATCACCCACCGAGGCCTTCTTCGAGATGTTTCGGAACTCGGCGCGGTACTGCTTCGCCACGTCGTCTAGGTACATCCCTTCGGGGGAGCCCGTCCGTTCCTTGGCCGCATCGGCCGTAAGCTCAGCTTCTTGCTTGGCATGTTGGTTTCTGTATACGCGCTGCTCCTCTGCAAGGTAATCCGGGGACTTAACCCTGCGCGGGAAGTCATAGTTCGGGTCTTCTTCGAATCCCTTCAGGGTACCCTCGCTGTCGTAGGCGGAGCCAACTCCCGTCTCCTTGAGCATCCGGGTCTTCTCGGGCTCTATCTTAGTAGTGACGGACTCGTAGGCGTCCCCTATCTTATCCCCAAATTCTGCCCGAATGGCCGCTGGGTCTGGCCGCTCGCCCTTGAGAAGCCCGGCCAGGGTCTTACTCTCGGGCAACGTGAGGGCGTCCACCGGGGCGAGGTTCTTCTCTAGGTCAGCAAGGATGGTCGATTCGGTTTGGCCCGCTATCTCATGGCGTGCCCGCATCATGCTGGCCAGGTCTTCGTGCCCGGACTTCTTTAGGTCCTCAAACCAGGGCAGGTACTTGACGCCCTTCCTAAAGCCGCCGCGAAGTGCCTCGCCCACTATCGGGGTACGGGTCAGGGCCCCGAGGCCCGCCCCTATGACTGCACTCGTATCCCCACCGATGGCCCCGATTAAGGCCCCTGTGCCGGTGGACTGGACACCCTTGATAATGGCCGCGGCTTTACTACCCGTGGCTACGCCCTTCGGAAGCTTGCCCAAAATCTTGGGGAGCCACCCCGCGGGGAGGAAGTTGAGGGGGTCATCCGTCATAGAATTCAGGGCCCCCGCCAGCTCCGGGTTCTCAAGGCCCCACTTCTGAGTGTCGTTCCTCAGCTTCTCTTGGACTAAAGCGGATGCCCTCTCCTTTATACCCTGTATCGTCGGGTTCACTACCACAAGCTCTTCCCCGAACTCATCAGATGACTCTTCATACTCTGGCGTAAGTGTACCCGGGGCGGGGGCGATAGCCCCGCTTGCCATCTCCTTCTCGGCCTGTGCCCACGCCTCCTGACGGTATCTCCGGCCAATCTCCTTCAGGCGGTCTGTCACGGGGTCGTCAACGAAAGTTCCATTAAAGGCGTCTGAGAGGCCCTGTCTCAGGGACTCGTAGGCTATGCCCGTCGCGGCCAGGGGATTACTCACCACTTCTCGGGCTAGGGCATTCGCGGGGACACCAGCCACTTGACCCCCACCGATAGTCGAAGCCATCTCAGCTTTTCCGGGGACTAATCCTAGAGGGTCTACCGCCACGGTAGCCGCCGCCGCTAAAAGGTCCTTGAAGCTGGCACGACCCCTGAGGGTATCCACCCCGAGGGCTATCTTGTCGATTGGGTTAGAAGCGAAGGCTCGGGGGTCTATACCACCAAGGACTGACTCCTCCTGGGGGGCATCGCCGACTATCTCCTCTGCCGCCCGACCAGCCCCGGCTTTCATTCCAGCTAAGCCGCGGAAGGGGCCCATAAGGGCACCCATAACCCGGTACCCCATGCCGGGGCCTGCCTCAGAGGGCTTCCCTCCCATCTCTGGAGGCATCACGAGTGCACCCTTCTCTATGGCTTTCTGCAACTCGGCAGGGCCGCCAGCCTCCAACTCAGCGGCCATGGACTCCGCGGCCGCCCGCCTCTCCTCAATGCTGGCCCTGGGCATGGCCACCGCCACGCGCTCCCAGGCCAGAGTCCTGAGGTTCTTGGGGTCGCTAAAGAATGCCTCGTAATCCTTAATGGTATCCTGGCTTTGAGCGATACTCTCATAGGCTTTACCCTCCTTGACGGCGGCCTTCTCGGGGCCCACCGTAAGAAGGTCCTCTATTTTGGAGGCTAGTCTTGCCATTGATTATTGCCCCCGGATAAAGGCGTCTCGTGCCGCGTCCTCATCAGTAGCGTCCCCGCCGCCCTCTTCATCGGTAGAAAGCGGTGGGTTAACTGCCCCGGGAATCACAACTCCGGGGAACTGCTCAGAAAGGGCTTGTAAAGCATCCCGCGCTGCCTTGAGTGCTGCCTTGGCATCTTTCGACGCGTTACCTCTAATCTCGGGGCTGTACTTCCCAAGCCCCGAAGCAGTTCTATTCTTGATTTCTCCGAGCTTCGCCCTGAGCTGCCTGTCAATGACATCAGCATTGTCTTTAGCAATCCTTCGGGCCTCCGAGTCCTCCTGCGTAGAGAAGCGCATACTCATCAGGCTCGGTTGTGTTTTATGCCAGCGGACCTCCTCATCAAGCCGGGCCCGGTCCAAATCCAGCTTGATGCCACCGAGAAGCTGATCGAATGTTTGGGCTTCCCCCCTAAGTCCAAGCTCTTGCCCCTGCAAACCGAGCTGGCCGGAGCGATATTCCTCCATGCCCCGGTTCTGAGCCTTCTCCTCTTCAAGCTTCATGATGGCCATCTCGCGGGACATAGCCGCTTCCTGCCGCTTCTCGGCAAGGCTCTTCTCCTGCATCTCTCCCTGCTGCCGCATCACGTCCTGGCGGTACTCATTCTGGCCGATGTCCCTAACCGCTTGCCCCATAGTGGCCTGGCCCCTGTCTAGGTACATCCCATTCTTCGCGGCCATCTCGGCCTGGAACTGGGCTTCTTGGGCAGCCTTCGCATCCAGGGCCTGCTGGTTGCGAAGCTTCATAGCAAGCAAGGTAGACCCTAATTGTGCAAGAGGTAGCGGCATCGTGGAACTCCTTACGGACTAAAGGGAGGGTAATACGGGCCCTGAGAAGGAAGCATCCAAGGGCTCTGGTAAAGGCCATTAGCAGCCCCGGGACTTGGAAGTGGAATCTTAGCGGAGCTGGGATTGGCAATGTTCCCGCCGTACATATTCAAGTTCCCCAGGCGATTTGGGTCTACCTGACCTGTGGGGCGGCTGTCTTGAAGCTGCTTCATGGCGAGGTAGCTAAGCATCGGGGACATACCCTCCTGAAGAGCCCCAGCCCCCTGAGCCGCATACTGGCCCTGAGACCCCGGCGCGGCAAGTCCCGCAACGCCACGGCCTAGGCCCCCGCCGAGGCTAGAGCCCAGCATCGCCCCGGTAACCGGATTCAGTAGTCCCCCAGTAAACGGAGCTGCCAAAGCGCCTCCCACGCCCCCGAGAATTGTCCCCCCGATGGAGCCGATGTTGCTCCACATCCCTGCTTTCTTATTTTCCGCCGCGGCCTCGTCTGCACGGGCCTGCTCCTCTAGCCTGCGCTTCTCCGCCTCATCTTCAGCGTCTCGAATCATCCTCATCTGAATGTCGTTGTCCCTAGCGGTCTTCAACCCACTAGCGGCCCCCACACCAAATCCACTACCCATTGCCATGATTATGTCTCCTTACTTTCTACTTCTATTCGAGCCTGGTCCACCTGGGTTATTATTCGGATTGCTAGTACTAGGAGTCCAGCTAGGTGTTGAAGAAGGGGCCTGACCCCAGGTGAACTTCTCCCCTTGAAGTTTACCTAGAATCTGCTCTCTATACAGGGCCCACTCCTCCTCGGAGTAACCCTTCTTGAGCCTGTAAGCCTCTTCCGCGGCCTTGTCCCCACCCGCGGCAAGCTTCCCTAGTGCATCCTCGTCCATGCTGCCGTATGCTTCACCAGAGGCCCGCTCTAGTTCCCTATTGTATCGATCCTCTTCCGTACGCTGGCCGAGTTGCTGATTCATGAGATTAGTCTTCTCGGAATTCCACTGGGTCTCAGCCTGATTCATCATGTTGTTCTGATTGATTTGACCCATAGCCGACACGGCCAACGAGGCGGGGCCACTCAGGCCCATTCGCCCACCGCGGGCCTGCATTTGGCGCTGCATCATGGCCCCCTGAACATTGGCATCTTCCTGCCTTCCGGCTAGAGACGCCTCATGCTGAGCCATAATCTCTTTTCGAGCGGCTTCGGCAGCACTGTTATCGACCCCGCCCTCGAATTGATACTTGTTTCTCTCCTTCTCTGCCTCCCTATCTTTAAGGGCCTGTGCCGCTAGCCCCGCCATGGTCACCCCTCTGTTCGCCCCGAGCCCCCCAACGGTGTCACTTCCGTCGTAAGGTTTGGCGGGGCCCGCCGATAGCCCACCCTGTGGAGCGGCAATACCCCCACGGGCCATGGACTTCCTGGGGCCTAGACCCCCAGCAAGAGGTACACTGGTGCCGGAACTCCCAGAGCCCGACCCATAACCACTGCTTCCGCCCCTTCCACCGTTCCGGTCATCTTCCCTTCTTGCCATCTTGTATCTCCTTAGGTGCGGAGGCCCGCATTACGTTTGAGTTTAATGGAGACCGTAAGCTCCTGGTCCGCCGCGTCAAAGTCTCCGACCGTATCAATTCTCAAAGCAAACACCTCGTGCCTCGTGGTGCTCGTGGTCACGCTAGCCGCTGGGGCTGCAATAACTCCAATCGAACCCTGCTGTGCTGTGAGTGTGCCGGTCGACTGGGCGTTCTTCACTGCCGTGGTCGTGGTCCAAACTGTGTCGCTTCCGAAGTACCCCCAGTCAATATCGAACGCCGGGGCGGCAGCAATGTTATTAGCCCCGCAGAAGAAGCACCAATCAATCTCAACGATGTCGTATTGGGTGGCGGTTACATCGGCCGGGAGCCCCGCCACTGCCACAATCTTGGTGGTACTGGCGTTTCGAGCGGTCCAGGCAACCCCCTCCACTTTCATGTTCAGCACTATTTCGTAATGCTTTGCGGAAAGCTTGGCGGTATCAATCGCGGCGGAGGCCGAGATGTCTGCATTCGTAATGTTACCATTGAACTTCGCTGCAAGTATAGTCTTATCGTTATTCAGGTTTGTCGTATTAAGGGCATCCCCATCCGACCAAGTTTTAAGCCCAGTTATTGCCATTAGTAAATCCTTGCGGCATCAGCCGAATAATAGGTTACCCAAGGGGTGTAAACATTAGTGCTTTCCACCTTCGTCAAGTGTGCCACCGGCATCCGTTCTAGCAGCCCACCCGTCGCAGCTTCCAATCTCCAGACTTGAAAGGGCATCTCTATACAGGGACTACCGGAAAGCCGGGGAACGGCATTGGAAACCCACGCCCCGACGAAGAGGGGTCGACCAGCCGGAATGGAAGCTGTTCCTCCTAGGTCTATAGTCTGCCTTGTCGCCAGGTTAGCATTTAGGATAATTTTTGTGCCTCGAACCTGGACGAAAGTAGGGAGCGGAACAAGCTCCATGGTATAAAGAGCGATCTGGGCCGTATGGCCCGCGGCCAGGGCGTTCATCCTAGTAGTTGCCTTCGTCGCCCGCAAGTCCCGCATCAGCTCCGGCACCGCCGAGAGATAGATGTTGTACGTGGGCATAGAGGCGCACCCATGTGTAGAGGGGGCCGTGGAGTATGACCACCCCCGGGACTGGGTTTGAGCGGCTTCTTCCCCCCGCTGGCGGAAGTTCTCGTTCTGAACGTTCCCCGCGGAGGTCAGTTCACCCCGCCCACCGGGAAGCGTTACCTTCTTACCTGATGCCATGGCTCGTTACCCCAACCTTGATGTGCCTGAGAGCCATCTTGTGCCCCCGCTCATCGTTCGTAACCCGTACGGTGGCCCAGTCCCCGGTCTTGCGGAAATCGAGCTTCACCTTGTCGCGGCGCGACATGTAGGTGACCTCCGGGTCCGAGTCGTCCACCAGGGTGGTAGCCCCAACCTTAACCTCAAGGCTAGAGCGCCAATCTACGATACCGGTCACCGCATTCCTGTCAGCATCGTCCGCCACCATTTTGATATCCATCGAAGCAAGCTCCGAACCCTCGCCATAAATCCGCACTTGGCGAAAGGATTTGGTGGACTCGTCCTCCGGGGCGAGTCGGTGGGTTTGAACATATGAAGTAATCGCAGCACCATTATCTAGGTCACCTTCTCCCAGGCGGTAAATACGGCCGTAGCGGTCCCCAAAGTAAAGCTCCTCATTATCGAACTCGTCCTCGTCCCGCATCCAGCATTGAGCTTCGATGTTGTCCCAAACCCACCAAGCCCCCACGGAGTAGTCATAAACCAGGACCAGGTTGTTCACTTCACTGCCGTCCACAGCAACGGCCAAGATGTAGCAATTCTTTGTGCTCCAGTTTTCCGCACAGGAGAATTTCCGGCGGCCCGCGTCGATGCTGCTTATCAGGTCATCAATGGCCCCGCTCAGCTTCTCGGGCTTGCTCACTCCGTCAAAGGCGTACACCCCGTCCTCGGCTAGGAAGATGGTAACGCCGTTCACGTTCACTATGCTGGAATTGCTCACACAGCCAATATTCCCGGGGACCTTCACTGCGGTGTAAGTATTCAGGCCCGTAAGCCCGTCTTCTCCCACGTGGACTATTCTCCAGATGGAATCTTGCTTGAACACTGCAAGATGCTCTCCGAAAGCTCGCAGCCCTGTAATCGGTGACGGGTCATCCTCCATTACGGTCAGGCCACTAACGGCGGGCCAGATGCGGAAGGCATCCTCGGGGGCGGACCAGTACAGCAAGTACGGATTGTCCTGGATATTGGCGGCCCAGAGCTGCCCATCAAAGTACTCAAGGTACTTGGCCTTGGGGACCGCCCCTAGAGTCGCAATATAGTCGGGGTGGTAGGGCATCTTCTGCCCGGCCATCGTACCAACGAGGTCAATTGCTGTCTCAGCCTGTGCTAGTGCAACCGTGCCCCCCTCGGGGTCGAACTCCACCACGTCATATCCGTAGGCCCCGAACGCCCTGCCATACTCGGGAATGGTAATGAAGCTGGCAGGCTCATCACCCGAGGTCTTTGGCAACAGAATGTAGTTACCTCCGGTTGGTACACCTATATACTGTACAACCCTGAACTCGGTACCAGTTACAGAAGCCCCAGTTCCGGGGTAGTCCCCAACCCGTAAATACCATCTACCGCCCGGAAATCTGGCTCCGTACATCCCCTTAAGACCAGTAGCCCCCTCCACAGTATAGATGAAGGGCCCCGCCCCAGGTGTAAAGTTCACGGTCACGGATGCATCAAGGGTGGTATCCCCATTGTTAATCAACCGAAATCTAAGCCAGTATCGGACGACAGCAGTGGCCTCTACAGTAGAGGCGGCCCAGTTCGTCGGGACACTAGTTCCTACCAGACTATAGAAGTTACCCAAGTGTTTGTCCGTCAACCCAGTACTAGTACTAGCCGTCTCATTCCCCGCAAATTGCCACTCGGCCCCGTTCCAATACTCTATGGCCGACACCACCGCATTACTATTTGTGGTACCAGCTCCTATCATTATGAGGGTCGCGTTATCTGGAACCGAGCTGAAACCAAGGTACCAGTACGTCCCGACGGCGGCACTGCTTAATGTCATGGCACCGGCGGCAGCAGGGTGCGTTATTGCTAATGCCCCAGTAACACCGGAGGCTATTCCCCAAGTCCCGGTGGCATCGTCCCCCAACCAAGGAGCAATGATATTGAACGTGTCCGCCGTAATATCGGAAGCAGTGAATTCCCCCAGATAGTTCGGGGCCTCAGTAATGTGAACAGGAGCCGCACCTACGTTATGCGCAGCAGAGGTTACTGTGACCTTCCCCCCACCGGCATCGGCAAAGGCTGTTATCGCCCCGGAGGTCTTATTCTGTGTGTCTACGTACCCACCACCAATGTAGGCGTACCCCGGTCTCTGTGAGCAGAACCCGTTATCGAGCCACATGTTACGCGAATCAGCCACTTGGTTAGGCTCCGCCTCCTCTTCGTTAAGATTAACGCCACCTGAGAAGTCAGTTTGTCCTAACCAAGTGTACTGGTCTCGTGCCATGTTATCCCACTAGCTCCTCGGCAAGGGCCTCGTTATCATCCCCGGGGCGTCCTGCCACACCAAGCATGAATTGCTCAAACTCTTCGCGGGTAGGGAGCTTCACCTTGGGGTCCACCACGTAGTAGTACAGGCGCTTCCGCATCTCGCGAGCGGCGTCAAGTACCTTGAAGTCTTCCGCTTCCTTAGTAGCATGGCCCCGTTTCGCGGTGGCCCTGACCTTAGCCTCTGTCGGGGGGAGTGAGGCATTCGTGTCGATATAACTCAGGTAGGCGATCAATTCATCTAGGCTCCACGAAGGACCCGGCTCAAAGTCCGACTTGCGGCTGATGATGGCCTTGCGGTACACCTCGGAAGAGCCATGGGAGCCCACGGGGCGGGAGCGGTTTACGAACCATCGAGCGGAGGCCACATCCATCTCCACCCGGCGGTAGGGCATAATCACGTAGCTCTTGTTGGCTTCTCGCCCGGAGTACAACCCGCCGGGGCCTTGGTATTCAAACCAGGAACCGAGGGCTTTCTCTTGCAGCGGCATGGCCTTCGCGACGGGGTTGTCGTCCTCGTACGTGGTCCACCGCTTATCGACAAATTCGCGCTTCTTGATTTTCGCGGGGTACCGGGGGTCTCCCGTAACGTTCGCTACCCAGAGGGTCTTTGGCTTCAAGACCTCCGCCTCTTGGGGCAGAAGCCCGGCGTCGTCCGAGATTGTAACCGTCCCGGGGTACTTCACCATGAGGGCCTTCGCGGCCTTACGTGAGTACAAGCCTTCTTCGAAGCCGCCGAGAATCACGCGCTTTCCATCAACCATCTGCATCGCGGAGTCTTTGGACCCGTTGTACAGTCTAATAAGTTCCTCTTCCATTTTTCTCTCCTAGATTGTTAGTACTCTAAGTCGTACGGGGCGGGCTGTTGTGGAACCTCGAATGGTCTGTTGGTCCCCAAGTATTTCCACATGTCCATCCTCAAATACTCTAACTCGTTTAGCCAGCTCTTAGGCGGATTTATATCCCCTATTGTACTAAGAATTACGGCCGCTGACCAGGCCAAAACGTCACGAAAATCATACGGAATCATGTCCGGTTCATCATCATCATCCAGGCCCCAGACTGCCCGGGGCCAGTATACAAACTGCAAGGTCTTGGCCGACGAGGGCCCGTTCTCTCCCCACTGCAATTGACCCTTGTCCAGCCAGAAGGGGTTCCCTGCATCCTGGTCGTGGGAGAGCAGAAGCTCTACCCCGGGATTGGAACTCGTGATGTCCCGAATTGAGATAATCCCCTGCTGAGAGATTGACCCCGGAAGGGCCAGGGTGGCTTGGTCCGCAGGCCAGGCCAGGGTCGTGACGACGCGGGTCCAATTCCACCCCGCCTCTAGGCGCAGTGCGTTAAGCTCCTTGCGGTACGCCATGTCCAAGGCCTGATTGACCCGAATGGTACTATACGCCTGATTGGTCTGACCATCATTGTTATTCAGGATGAAGGTGGTCAGGTCCCTGATTTCGGAGCGGGTGGTATTTCCGGCCATGGACTAATCCTTAGGTGAAGGGGATGTCGTAGTAGTGTTCAAGCTGGTGTCGCCTCTGCTGCCCCTTCGCTAGGGAGCGCTCAAGCTCCTTCTTGCTGTCCTTCCAAGGGATGGTATTGATCGAGGTCTCGCTGGCCTTGTTCCCCTCGTGCCAGAGATAATCGGTCATCTCCCCAGCAAGGTCATCGAACTTGGAAACCATGTCACGGCCCATCTTGCGGCGGTGCTCCACGACCCGTTTGTTCTTCTCCCAATCAATCCAGCTCTCTAGCTGTGAAATCACGGCTCCCGAAAGTACTTCCTCTTTCGAGATGCCGAAGTCCCCAAGCCTCGCTACGAGAATGGGCATCCTGAAAAGCGGGTCCCAGTCCCGGGTAGAGCCCCCATTCCGGTTGTAAATGGGACCGGCCCCGCGGGGCCAATGCATGTAGAACGTATTCGGCTCATCGGGGGTGCCAGCGTCCTTAATGTGGTAGAGTTGGACAACGGCAAAGTCCCCGGCGTTTAAATCCTCTTCGTTCTGGCGCTCCCGCCCCATCCAGGCGAACCTGAGCTGAGGGTGAAGCCGGAAGAGCTGCTTGCAAACTGTGCTTGGAACGTACATCTAGTTACCTCCTAGTAACTCCTCCTATAGTAGTAGGGCCCCGTACTAGCGACCCTACTACCATCTAGGAGGCCTTAGCGGTCCAACAACCGCCAAGCTTAAGAAACGTTACTCAAGCCACCAGAGGCCTGCGAGAACCAGATCATGTAAACATGACCGGTCGCGGCGGCCTCGGCATCAATCTTCACCTGAGTCGCTGCCGAGGTGGGAGCCTGACTCGACATCGAGGTAGCAGCCGGGTCTGCGCTGACGTTGGTGATAAGCACCATGTCCGGGGCTCGGTCCTCACCATGCAAAGCCTCTTCCGCGTCCGTACCATCTGCCACGACAACAAACTTCTTCACCAGAAAAGGCCACGAGGCCTCAACCAGAGCCTTTGCATCCGCCTTCAATGCCCCATTCCAATAAAATGCCATAGTTGTTCTCCTTAACTCACGTCAGTAAATCCGCCAGAGGCGTGGGCAACAAAGTGGCAGAACACGTCCACCACCGCACCAGTCAAGTCGCCACCGGCAACTGTGTCAAACCTGAGGGCCATCGTACCCCCGGAAGCGCTGTCGCTCCCAGAGATATGGGCCATAAACACCGGGTCACTTGAATCCGGCTGAGTCACGACCTCGAAGCGCACCTCAGAAGGGGAGACCCCCGAGGGGCCCCCATGTGACACGTTCTCGGTCTTGGCCGCAACCAAGGTACTGCATCTGACCCGGAGCACCTGTTGAGGAGTGACTTGCTCCACAACTCCTGTAGCTGTAGTAATAGCCATTTCTCACTCCTACTGATAGCCGACTTCGAGCCGGGTCAAAGACATATCTGAGACACCGACTGCGCCGGTATTAACCAAGAACCCACAGGGAATAACAACATCCCCAGCGTCGAACGAGAACGCAACTGCGCTTGCATCCGCTGCCAGGGCTGCCAAGGCCCCAGCCACCGTAGAGGCATGAACGCCCACTTTGTACGTGACGGCCCCGGCAGCACTCACGTCAACCTCCAGGGCAACGTAGTCATCACCGGTAGGAGCGGTCGCGGCAAGTGCGGTGCTGGTGATACCAGCATTGTCGTTGTCCGTGTTCGTAGCAAGGGCACCGGCATTATCGTTGATTCCGATAACCGCAATGTCCGTATAGACGGTCAAGTTCGCGGGGGAGTCAACGTTGGCATACGCAGCTTGCTTCCGAAACCCAACCTGCTCAACGTCCTGAGTAGTCAGGGTCCCACAGTTGATAACCGCCCGCAAGAAGAACGCGGGGTCGGTACCAACGGTAAACTGGAGAGGGCCCCCAATCCCGGCAGTCAAGCCAGTCATTGGATTGAATTCAATCCCATCCCCATTGGTGTTATCCACCGGGAGTACCCAGCCATCGGCCGCCGCGGCAGGTAGCTTGGCATCATTCTGCCCTGTGTTGTTGATTGCCAGGTAGTGCCCGGGTCGGCTAAGCTGATACACATTCACCGCGTTGTCCGTAACCGCAGCAACAGCCGACGCACCCTCAAGGAGCGCCAAGTTGACGGTCTCCTGAGTAAAGTCAGCAAAGAAATGCTTTCTCTGAGTTAAAGCCATCGTTTACGCTCCTGGAGTGAAGACACTGTAGTACACAGTAATCTTACAGTTACGATTGCCCGCTGCGGCCCAGGGCGAAGCGGTCATCCGAAGTTGCAAATCGTCATTCACAATGACTTGGTTATACGCAAGGTCCGTAGCCAAGGGCTTGATTGTTGCAATACTCCCGGCCGTACCGTCATTGAAGAAGTCGTCCAAAGTGAGGGAGACCGTCACGGGGCCGGTCGCGTACTCAATCAGACAATCCCCATCCTGGTCATAATCGGTTGTCCCACCGTACTCATGGATAACCGCTCCGTGGAAGATGAGGGCATCCCCAGCGGCGCAGATACCAGCAGTGACCATGGCCGAATGGTCGACCACGACCACGGGAGATGCATCCAAAGTCTTGACCGCTGCGGCCAGGATTGTGGTACTAACCTGCCGAATCGGGGGAGCATCAGCCCATTCGGGGGCTGTAGCACCGGCGTTCATCTGCAAGTTCTGAAGCTTGGTGCCCTTCGCAAGTCGTGCCATCTTGTTGGCCGAGGACTTGTAATGAAGGTCACCCGCCGCATCCGAACCCACCTTGATGTCGCCGAGGCTAACCGGACCCCGCCCAATGCAGTAACAAGCAGCAGCTTCCGCAGCGGCCGTCACGTTACTGAACACGAAGAGGAGGTCAGCATACTGACCCTGGGGAATAATCGCATCCGTCAGGGTACCCTGAGCGCCACCTGCACCGGAGCTAACATCTAGAGTCACTCCCACTCCGCCAGCGAGGGTAATAGCCTCATCAGCATCCGAGTCATTGACGACCCGACATTCGATGAAGGAACCGACTTCCGCTGCCGCGCCCAGGGCTGTAACCAGAAGGGCCGCAGTAGAGGTGGTGTCTGTCCGGCCCGCGCCCGCACAGTCACGAACAATCAACCCACCAATAAGGTGAGCCGCCGTGTAGGTTCCCGCACCGGCGGTGGCAAGAGAAGTTGCAATACGCTCGCCGTACTTGTCCGAAAGCAGGCAGAGGCCAGCCCCCGACAAGGAGACATCACCGGTTACAGCGACCACAGCGCCAGTAGTACCGTTGCTGACGATGATGTCACCGGCAGTACCAGTGAGGTCAATGCCCTCGGCCGCGACGCCCGCAGCGCCCATCCAAATCTTGCCCGTTGTAAGGGCCGACCCGAGGCCTCCCGTGCCATTAACCCAGGCGGCCCCGGTATAGGACTTAATCACGTTGTCTGTGGTGTCGAAGAAGAAGTCGCCCTCTTCGGCAGTTGCTACGTTCACACCGCTCGCACCCTTGGCGACCAAGAATGCGGCCGTACTCGCATATCGAAGATCCATCTTGAACGGGCGAATACCCGCATTGTCAGCCAGGGCACGATCTTTGATGCCATGACCCTTTCTTGCTCCAGTTGCCATCTTTTCCTCCGTCCACCAGGATGGCGGGGCTAAAGCGGGTCACCAGTACAATCCGGCCGCTCCCGCTCTAGCCCCTAGTTTAGACTCTAGTACACGGTCGAGCGGCTGTAGGACAGGTCATCCAAGCGGCCCGAGCTGTGTCTTTCTTTGATGAAGTGCTCATAAATTTCAAGCACGGTCGCGGTGTAGACACCCGACTCGTCATTGCGCTTGAAGATTGCGCCACTTCCACCGTCACCGCTATTGCCGTCGCGCCGCCATTCAAGGGGCTTCTGGACGCCGCGGTAAATCTGGCTGAAATCTGCGAAGAACATGGTACCCATGGGGGCGTCCGCATCCGTCACGACATCAACCTTACCAAGCATGGTCTGGAAGGATTTGACTGCGAGGCCAACAACCTTGTCCTTGGGGGAGAGGCGAAGCTCGCCCTCGTACATCTCTTCAACCGAGACGGCATCCCAGAGGCTGGTCAAACAGGTAAGGCCACTGGCGGGGGACTCATTACCGCACTTCTGTTGAATACCAGCCAACACGCTGCGGAACAGCGAGGGGGTAAGCTCCCGTGCCGTCCCACTGTTGCCCATAACCAGTGAAGCATACTTGGGATAGCTGGTCACCGATACGTTCTGGAAAGTACCCGCGGTGTCATCAATCAAGCTCATCAAGCCGCTGACCGCATTGGAGCTGGTAGCGCCCTTCCACTTGAGAACATCAGTGGCAATCATGTCGGCATTGCCCGCGCCGGACAGGTCCACCTGAGCATAATCGTCTACCGCTAGTGAAGCAATAGAGCTAACCGAGGGCAGGGTCGAACGGAACACGCCGCCCGCTGTGTAGAGGTCCAACTCGGACCCTTCCCACATGCCGCGTGAGTCGTCGACTTCAACCAGGTCAGTGTCACCAACATCATAGTTGGCCTTGACGGTAGCGACATTCCCCGAGCCGTCGCGGAAGAAGTACCAGTTCTCGAACTTGAGGATGTCCCGCATGAGGCCTTCCATCTCAGAATTAACAACACCCTTCGCGCTGTTCTTGTCATTCTTGATGGCTGCCATCGCCATGTCCGTAAGCTGGATCTTGCCCTGCACCGCTCGGCGGTAGGCCTTCGGGCTTTGATAGCTTTGCTTCCCGGGGATGGAGAACTGCCCGCCGTCTTCGGCAAAGCCAATTCCGCTAGTACGGGCGACATGAAGACGCCACTCAAGGTACTGCCCGGTCCAAGGCTTGGTCTTCTTGCAAAGCAAGCGCCCCTTGGACTGTTGATTCAAGGACTCCGAAATGTCCTTCATGTAGTTCACGAAGGCTAGTCCACTGGTACTCGAAGTTACACCAACTGCCATAAGCTTCTCCTGTTAACCCAGCGGCGGGGCCCCATCGGCTTTCCAATCAAGATAGCTGCTGTAGCCCGCCTTACGAACTAGGTCCCACGCGGGGTACCCGCCCGTATTCTTCACAGCTTGCCTACTGGCCCCCACGGGGAGCTTGGTACCGCCAGCCTTCTTCTTCTTGGAGACCGTCTTCACTGCGCTCTTCTGGCGCACCTGGGACAGCATCTCTTGAGATTTCCGAAGGTAGGCAGCGGCCTGCTGCGGCGTCACGTTTCGTGCTGCTACTAAAGCCATGATTGCATCGTCGAAGACTTTGCCCTGCTCTGGATCAATTTCCTTGGGGTCTAAACCCTCAAAAATGATTGCGTTTCTCGCACTAGTTACGTTCTGAGAAAGTTGTCTAATCTGCGCCTGCGTGTTGATGTGGGAAATTTCCTCGCTGCGTTTCCGCTCTGCTTCCTTCATCTCCGCACGAAGGCTGTCCACTGCGGCCATAGCCCGTTGCTCCGCAGCCCGTTCTACTTGCAATTTGTAGTGGTCTACCTCGCTAAGATTAGCCTCTTCCTCCTCTTTTCTTCGCCCGGTCAGCATCTCGATTTGCTTGGCCAGAAGCTGATTAGATTCCATAAGCTTCTGAGTAATCTCGCTTTGCTGACTTTCCTTCTGCTGCTGTAGTTGCTGGAATTGAGTCTGAACCTGTTGTGCATATGCATTGAATTGGGCGGTCTGCTGCTCTAGCTTAGACTCCAATTCCTTACGCTTAGAGACAAGCTGCTGAATCCGCTTGTTAGCCCCCGCGGGCTTCTCCTCAGGTTGCCCTTCTTCCTCTTCCTCTTCCTCTTCCTCGGACTCTTCCTCTTCATCGGCCTTAGCAGACTCATCTTCCGAATCCGCCTCCGCCTCTGATTCAGGAGCCTCCTCTTCTGAAGGCTCATCTTCGGCCAATGCCGCTTCGATGATGTCGTCGGGGTTTTCCCCCCGAACACTCATAAGACTATCGGATGCTTCTCCCACCAAAGCGGAGAAGTCCTCGCCTGCGCTGCCGCCGTTCTCAATACCGTCCGAGGGACCTGCGTTGGAATCTGCCATCTCAACCTCCTGCTACGTAACGTGTAGTGACGAAAGAACCAGTGTACAAAACACTCATACGGACTAACGTCTGCCCGAACCGTGTGCTTGAGTGTGTAGTAGTACACATCAGTGTGTAAGTATACACCATGATGTATAAAAAGTCAAGTACGATACGTACTTACAGATTAGCCTTCGTGGTTCTGCTGCACCGCGGCTTGGGTCTCACCTTGCTGGTCCGCCTGAGACACCATGGCCTGGGACTCTTGCTGGATGCTCCCAGGACTGTTCGGAGTACCCCCCGGGGCAGTCATGTCAGGCCCCCCCGCGCCAGAGCCTCCTTGACCCCCTGGCGGCCCTCCAGATGCCATCGGCGTGCCCGGTATCTGACCCGACAAAGCCCACGTGGTGTAGAACACCCAGATTTGACGCACCTGGTCAACCACCTGGGGATTCGACTCTTTGAGCCTTCTACCCGGTCCGCGGAGCCATCCCAGAAGTACCTCCCCGAAGCGCTCCGGGTCATCCTCTAGCTGGGGCATCCATTGGCCCCCAGCCTGGATGAGGACGGGAATCTGGGCGGCGGCAGCTCGTTCGGTGGCTTCTAGGTCATACCCCGCCTGGCGGAGGTTAACCCGGGCCTGCCGCATGAAAGCCTTGGTATCGATTGCACCAGTTGTCACATCCGTAAACACCCCAGCATTAAGAAGCTCTAGGGCCTGGTTCAGGCGTACTGCCTTGTTATTACTCAAGCCATCCTGTTGCTCAAGCTGGACATCCCACCCCGGTTTTAGAATCAGCTCGTTGAAGTAGTACGTCTCGGGGGCGTCCACCCCGGCGACCGTAAACTTCGTGTTCTCGTCCCCAAAGGCTTGAAACAATTGCAGAATCCCACGGTGCAGCTCCTGCCACTCGTGGTGGATTCTGACCATGAAAGGGCCCATCTGCTGGTCCGCTTCAGCCTCAAGAATCGCGGAGGCCCGGCCGTTCGGGTCGGACTGGGAGATTCCCGCTTCCTGCTCGGTGACCGTGGCCTGCTGCCGTATCCCGTCAATCAGCATCATCCTTCGCTCTAGCACCTGGTTCGAAAGCGGCGGGAAAGCGAAGGGTTTTATCTCCCCAGCAATCGGGTTGTACTTAATCAACTGGTCCGATGAGCTAGTTATCTCGCTCACCGAAATACGGCTATTTATGGGGACTAAAGCCTTAGGCTTCAGCCCCAAAGCGGTGTGCTCTGCAACCTGGGTGTCAACCCGGTTAAGCTCCTGCTGCATAGACCAAGCTTGCTCGATGTAGGGCTCAAACCACAGCTCCCCTGTATTGTGGTCAAACCCTATGTGATACAGGGGAAATCTATCCAGGATGTGGAATGGGTTCGGCTCCTGCTCTGAGATCGGGAGCTGGGACTCCAAGTCAATACCGAGCTGCCGCACAACCATGTCATTCACTCGGTAAATGATTCTCCCCTGGGGGTGCCGCTGCGTGGGTTTATGCATGATAATCCATAGCATGGCATGATTGTTCAGGGCCGAGGACTCCGCCTCCCCAGCGAATGTGCCGTGGTCCCGGAAGATTGTCTCGCTTAGCAGGAGATGATCATCCTCGTGAATGTACATGCCCCGCTCGGGGAATTCCCGGCGTAGCTCCGCGACTGGAACCGGATAGCATAGGGTGACCCGCTGAGCCTTCTCTAGGCTGGTAGCCCCTGCCTCTGGGTACACGAACCGTGGGTCTATCACTTGGACGCAAGGGGCCCCGGTGAAGACCTCCTGAAGCTCGGGGACTTCCTGGTCTAGGGCGAGGGGTCCCATCTGCTGGGGCTCCGGGGGAGGTACATCCATGGGGACCATCGAGAGGTCGGGTTGAATCCCCGGCCCAAGCTGGCCAGCCACTTCCATCATCTGCTGCTGCTCGGCCTGCTGAATTGCCATCTCATAGGCCTGAGATTCCATCATACGCTGCTGTGCACACTGAGGGCAGGTGTGGTCTTCGACTCCCTCGGGGTCGACCTCGTAATCGCACGCAGGACACCACAGACGCTTCTCCCCGCCGAAGCGGTTCCACTCCAAGTACCAAAAACCATTCCCCGCCCAGGGTAGGCATTCAATGGCTTCAATGTACTTGACGTTCATGTTCTCGACGCGGCGGCAATGCTCCAGTAGTTGCTCCGCAACCTTAGCTCCGTGCTGCTCTTCAAAGTCGGCAGTGGCGGGAATCACTTCCACCGAGGGGATACTTCGTGTCATCTTGCCGATAAGGGACCGGGAGGTTGGACGAAGTATGTTGATTCTAGAACGAATTTTGTGGGTGTCCCGCTCCTCGATTCGAATGAGAGTATTAGTCTCCCGGTCCCGGGCGATATTACACTTCCCCTTCAGGAAGTCTCGGTAGAACTCCCAATCTGTACTGTACTCCTGCCGCTGGGTTTGGTCCGAAGCCCACCACTCATTTATCTCCGCGATGAGTCCCTTCTCCTGCTCGGCGGGGTCGTAGGACTCCGCGTCGGCAAAGGTCTCGACAATCGAATCTAGTTCGTGCGGGGCCGGGTCGTGATTGAATGCCATTACTTTCTGGCCTTCTTCTGATAGGCCGCTGTCATCTCCGCATGGAGGATGGCCTTCTCGTTGTACTCAGCCGTCATGGCCTCGGGGGACATCTCCTCTTCCTCTTCTTCCTCCGCGGGCTCCGGGCCCCAGGCCGACTCGTCCCACTCGGGAAGACCTTCGGTACCCTGCTCGTTGAAGTACCCCGCCGCGTCTTCTACACTGAACTCGCCCGGGCCGTCCCCGTAGTACTTCTCGCGCAACATCTCTATTCCACTACGCATTTTTAAAACTCGTATCTCGGGTCGTCGAGACTAATCTCCTGCCCGTCTTCTGTGTGTACAATCTGGGCCGCGGGGGCCCGCTTTACTTGGTCTTCTACATCCTTGAGAAGCTGCTTCTCGAAGACTTCAAGCTGTTTCATCGCCACTTCTTTCTGCACCACTGCATCAGCATACTCCTTGGATGTCCTTGAAAGTAAAGCGACATACCCCTCGGTGGCCAAGGTCACGGAGCTTTTCGTGTAAGCCTCGAAGGCCCGGATGAGTTGCCGGTACATGCCGATTACCGCGAACAAGGCAATCAGGACAAAGACTGTTCCGGTGCCAAATACCGCTAGCGATACCCCGTCCATTCCGCCTCCTCCGCGAGCTGTGCCCGCTCCTTGTCCCATTCTGTGAACACATTCTTCTGGGTGGCCATTGCCCGGTCCGCCTCTTCCAGGGCTGATGCCGGGTCGTAGACTGCGTGCGTTATGGCCACGGACACACCAATTACCAGGGACATCACCCGGTCGTCATGGCTGCCTGACGCACCTGAGTACCGGGAGTTCCCGAACTCAGTCTTAGTCTGCTCGTATGCTACCAGCTCCCCAATCGTGGCGGAGCAGGGGCAGTCCAACCTATCATCTTTGATAACTTGCTGCAACACACCAATCATGGAGGGCTTGGTCTGGGGAGAAGTCTCAATCCCGAAGCGGGGGTCCTGCCCGAACTCAGCATACTCGCCCTTCCTTACATCCCGGAAAAGGTTCCAGTACGCCAAGTCTTTTATCAGTCGCTCTACCACGGCCCGGCCTAGTCCCCCCGTTAGCTCTACTACCAGTAACGCGGAGTTGTACCAGATTGAGAGCTTGAATACCTCGTCGCTGTACTCATGCACGGGGGTCCACTCGTGGTACTGCGCTACCAAGGAGAACGTCAGTGCCCCGTTCCTCATGCCCAGCTTCAAGACGCTTGCGCAAGACGGGTCGTTTGCTTCCCGGCTCAGGCCCGCGGCGGTATCCACCGAGACTATGTACTGGGCCCCCGGGACTGGTGCTTCCCAGACACGGTATGAAATCTCCTTGGGATCAACCTCCACCTCGGCGGGGTTAATCAGGAACTTCAAATCATGTGAGAATTCAATACCCTTCTCCCCGGTCAGCTCTTTCCCCTGAACGATGTGGAGGTATCCCCTCAGGGGGTCCTTCTCGCAGCGCTTCTTAATAGTCTCTAGGGCCCCCATCGAAAATACGGGGGAGGACGTAATAGCGGCGGGAATCCCATCAATCCTAGCGCTCCGCTCGAAGACGTTCATCCCCTGGACGCTGGTATTAATCTGCTCGTGGGTGACTATGTTCCCTTCCCACTGGGAAACATTTACCATGAAAACGTAGGGTTCCGACTTGGGGTCGTCCGGGTTTCTCCGGTTTAGTCTCGGGGGGAGGCCGGCCTTCTTGGTAATCTCCTCCTCTTCCCAGGCATTCGGGCCATGAAGGGGCGTACCGGTAAGGCAGATGTCCCCGCTCTGGTCCGCGACTCGCATCTTCAGGGCAGAGAGGAATTCCTTAGGCACGTGCTCGTCGATTAGTCCCCTACCTACCGAGAAAGATTCGATAACTCCTACCCCTTTCTCGGAGGTACATAGTGCAATCGTTGGCTTCTTGTGGTGGCCCGGGCACATCCCCGGCTCACGGTCCCGGGCACACTCGGCACAGCGGAGAGTGATGATGTGGTCCTTTCGGTCGTAGCGGTAGAACCACTTCCCGTTCTCGGGGAACATGGGACTCAAGGGGTTCTTCCCCTCAATGCCGTCCTCCCCGATAATCATCTTCTTGTCGAAGGTTCTCGCCACGTAGTCCGCGAAGGGTAACCCCGCGATAATTAAGGCCGATCGCTGCCACTTGGGCTGGGGCTTGAAGGGGTCTTCCCCCGTCACGCAGAAGTAAATCTCGGCGTACCCGCTCTGGGTCTTGGAAGTTCGGTTCCCCCCGCGGAAGCGGCGGATAAACGCCCGTGATTCATGGAATAACCTGGCCTTAGGATTGGCAGGAACATAGGCCATCATGGGGTCGGCGGCCCGCAGGTCCTCATACCCATCCATCAACCTGCGCCAAGTCTGGGCCCATTCAAGAAGCCACTCGGGTTGGAACTTGCGGGGTATCTGGGTCGCGGCATATGCAGCATCGCTCAAGTACCGAGAAGGATTGGCAGTAATGCCTTCTGGCCTGGGGGCTGACCCCGCCAGGGTGAAGACCTCATCCGCGAGCCGTAGTGCTATCGAGTATTCCATAATGGCCAATATATTAGTCGTACGCCCGCTTTAATGCTAGTTTACTGTCCATTACGCGACGCCCAACATAACCACCGTGCAGATGCAAGGGGCTGCGTTGGCTTGGATTGTGATTGCCGTGGCCGACCCGATATTAGTCGTGAGGAAGACCCCGCCGGGTTCCACGACTTGGGACAAGACCCCCGCGCCCGTCGAGCCCGTGTAGCTCACGGTCACATAGTTCGTAGCGTTGTGGTTTTGAATAAGCAGGGAACTAATCGTAGTCCACCCCCCAAGGGCGAGCAGAGTCGTGGCCGCTGCGAAGGGGATACTTCGCTTGCCGGACATCCATGCCGTCGCGGTGGTAGCGGTCTCGCTAAGAACCTTAGTATCCACAACCGGGTCCGAGTAGTCCGAGTTATCACTTGCCAGAATCCGAACCGAAGCCTTTGAATAGTAAGCCATTATACGCCTCCTCTTATCTTTCTAAGAATTCCCCTAAACGTGTTCTTTAGCCTACCCCAGAAGGAGGCGCGGGCCAAACATACTTGATAATCCGTGAATATCTGGGAGCAGTCTATGCACTGGTAGTACCCATAATCGTGACTGCAAACTATCCGATGTCCCTCGAAATTTCCGGGAACGGTAGGCCACCAGATATCCCTCTTCATTTATTTCTCCCGAGACCTTAGTCCCAATTCCACCAATCATCTACGTACTTATAACTGTTATGACCTAACGTATCGTACCGCCCGGCGGCCAGCTCCACCCGTTCTAATGCTCTGTGTTTACGCCAGGTGAAGTGTTTCCATAAACCTTTCAGGGTATTGAACCTTCCCCCGTGTCTGGCCTTGTCGCGGAGGAAGCCCCTCTTCCCACGCCATCCCATTTACTTCTCCTCGTAACTCTTCACCACGTCCGCGAATAGTTCCCGCACGGTATCACTACCGACTTTCTTGACCAGTTTCCCCTGCGTTTTCCCGACGTGGAGCCCGCACGCTCTCATTTCCATTTCGATGAAGCGGATAGAATCCTTGCGGGGCTCGATTAGTCCCAGCCTTACGCCCTCTAGAAATGCTAGTATTGCCGCCTGCCTTTGCGGGGTGGAGTCACTCGGCATTAGCCTCACATCCTGTGCGACCCATCCCCGCTCTTTGAGTAGTAAAGCCTCGCCGGGACTAATGCATCCGTCATGCGGCAGGAGGCGGGGGTCCTCGCTAGGATTCTCGGGCCATTGTTCTACGTTGATCATTTAGAAGTACTACCCCTTTTATCTAAACTAAAACCTTTTACCTAAGGTAGTATACCAATAATTACTACACTAATCAAGCCCTTTACTACCCACGCCAGCTTTAATGCCACGGGCCAGCTTTAATAGGCTAGCCAACTTCAAGAGGCTAGCCAGTTACGAGTCGAGATGCCAGCCCTTATTTGTTAGTCCCAGCTAAGGCGTGAAGTAAAGCGCGAGCGCGGGCCCCCGGCCCGCCGCGAAGCGCGATTTATTAATAGAAATCAAGGGAACTCTTAGAGCTGATATAGAATATATAGGGCTCCCCCCTATTAAATATTTCGTTTCCCTTCGCTCTTGCTCCGCCCGCTCGGTCACTCATTCGGTGAATGAGGTAGAATAATACCATATCCCGAGAAATCCGTCAACATATTTCTTTTCCCTAATGATTAGTACTAGTTACTAGTATTAATAAATAAGACTTGCCTGCATGTAAGAAAAGTTGTAAGATGGGCCTTACGTGATTTATACATTTTTTCAGACAGAGCTAACTAGGAGGCTTCAAATGCGGGAATGTTCAAGATGCGGAAATTCTTACGACAATGATGGGTTCTATTCTTCGAAGGGGGTAGTACGTGGCGAGTGTAAATTTTGTACCCGGAAAAAGATGAAGGCTGCCTATGCTTTCAGGAAGGCCAAAGCCTCCGCCGAGACTGAGGCCCCCCGAGGGGTCAGGTCCGGGTCTATAGCTGGGATCAAGGCCAGCCCTAGGTCCGTTGACTGCCCCTCTTGCGGGGCAAAGGCCGGGGAACTATGCTGGTTCACCAAGGCTCAGGACTCGGAAGGAAAGTGGATTAAGCTTACCACCTACACGACCAGGGGCCGGAAGTACTGCCCGGGGCGGTGGACTCAAGCCTATGTGAACGTCGCCTTCGAGGGGCAGGTCTCACCCATAATCAAGGACCTGGAGCGGCGGGTTGAGGCCCAGGCCCGACAGATTGCTCGCCTAGAAGAGACACTTATTTCCTTATAGTTTCCCGGCGGCGCGGGCTTTACTACCGGTAATCATTACTGCATTTGTGGTAATTACTACTCCCTTCCTTTTCATCGCACTTTCGTGCCCCTTCTCTCCTACCTTTCCCCACTTTTCCCTACATCACTAGTCAGAAAATCCCCCAAAAATTCCTAATTTCGAGCGACAATTGAGCCTGCTCCCCCACGCCATTGAGGTCTCCATGACGAGGGAATAGGTACCCCGGGGTATGGAAAGGTAAGATAAGGGGGGGGAGGGGGAGTCCGCCGCGCCTAGGTAAGGCCGTTCCCGCCCGGACCAGTCTTACCTGGGAGGCCGCGCCATTTCCGGCCGCTCCCAAACCGGCATATTTTGCGCCCCCTCGGCATCCCCTCGGCAAGTCGGAGAGACGACTAGTCGGTCACCCTCCCACCTAGATGAGACCACGCCTAAATTACGCCCGAAAATTTCTCAATGATTTCAAGGTGCGTAAAATTATACGCAGTAGTGCGAAGCGTAGTACGCACCATAAGCGCCTGGAATTGCACGAGATTTCCGAGGTGCGTAAAATGATGCCCACGGGGGCGCGTAAACTTATTCGCACTTCAGGAAGCGGGCTCCGCCGAAAATCAGCTAGTTACGGGCCCGAAATGCTGGCACGCAGTGTGCAATGCAAGTGGATATGCAAAACACAAACACAACTAAAGGGCTGAAAATGACACGTACAGAAAACGTCTGGCAAGACGTGAATCATGGTGGCTGGATTGCGGAAATCCAAGACATTGATTACAAGTGGTTTCTCATAGGTGTGTTTGGGACACGCGAAGCGGCTCTTGATGCCGTGCGGAAAACCCGATAAAGGAAAGGCAGAACCCATGATTATTTCCGAGACTACTATCAAGGCAGAGCTTAAGACAGCTAAGGCACAAATCAGGATGGCGAACAAGGGTCTCTGTGAGGTCGTCTTTAAAGACTGGGCACTTATCACGGCGGGACTGGGGGGTTATCCGGTCCTGACGGTGAACTACACCGTCGTGCACAACGGCCGTTGTGTTGAGCATACACACAACGTCGTGTTGACGAGGAGAGCATGACGATGATGTACCTTCTGGGCGTGGTTTTGGTTGTCATTGCGTTACTTTGCTCTATCCCGGCAATCGTAAAGGTCGCTGTGGCGGAGATTTTAAAGGACGAAGAGTCCAGAAAAGGCGGGCGGAAATGAGCTTACTTTCAACGTTAATCATGGGACTTGGGCCGTCGCTGATAGTCGGCGGGCTCGGCTGGCTTACCCTCGCACTGGGAGATTGGCTGTAGATTGGTAGGCTCAACTCTGCTCCCTTCCCACGAGGGGAGTAGACTTGAACGAACCAACACGGAAGGAAAGGGAAAGCACATGGAAATCAACGTCACAAAGTATGTAGATGAGTATGACTGTGCCGAGTTTTCGGCCACCATTGCGGAAACGGGCCAGCAGAACATCGGGCGTATTACGTGGAAAAATGCTCTGCAACATGTGGCCGTTGAAGGGCTGGTTACTCCCGAGCAACAAGGTGAGCTTAGAAGTTGGCTAGCCGAGTTCGGGGCATGGTCGCGGGAGGAAATTGGGGATATGAACGATACAGAGACAAACGCCTTGCTGTTGCAATTCATCGCGGGGGATATCCGCCAGCTAGAACGGTACGACTCTCCGCAAGCGTTCTATAAGGCACAAGAGGAAGGGACGTGTTCCGGTTACCTATACGAGAACGAGGGCACGTGGTGGTTTAGTATTGCTTGATAGTCTGCACTGATGGCCATCGTAAGGTGGCTATCACTGGATACTACCAACGAAAGGGAAAACAAATGGCACCTAGGAATGTTCGGAATTTTTGGCTCGAAATCCAGATTGATGGTCGTAAGACACGCATTGCGTGTGGGCCGCAAAAGAAGGACGGAGGCTTTAGCATATGTATTTTGCAAAGGGATAAGGGCCAGATAGCCACGGGGGCCTATGTGGAAGGCCGCGCGGGGCCTGATGGCGACCTAGTTCTAGCCGCTGATGGCAAGGATTGCGGGTTTGTGAAGCTTCGTGAAACCAAGCGTTGAAAGGGGTTTGACATGACTCGGGTTAATAGGTGGGGTTGGTCAATTAATCATTGGCGTCGCCCGGGTAGGAAGACTCTGCGGGATTGCGCGGGCTGTGGCCACCATACCTCAGTGCACAGATATGTCGTGGATGATATGCAGAAGGGCAATCCCCCAAGGAACTGTGGCATACCCGGATGTGGTTGTCAGCAATACTACAATAAGACGAATTGTACGCTTGATTGGATACGAAAGCAGAAAGGGGTTTGATATGGAAAGCACAATTTATAGGGTTTATGTGGGTTTGACGGACAGAGACGGAGCGGAAATCGCGCGGGATACCGCTGTGGGGCACGTGCTCAAAGCAATGAGCGAGGTTGGCCTAGCGGGGGCAACCATCTTCGATGCCGTGGGTGTTTGGGAAGGCAAAAGTGAGGCTTCCTTGGTTGTGGAATTCATAAGCTTTGGTCATGCCAATGCCCGAAGCGTAGCGGTTAGGCTGAAGTCTGTCCTAAACCAAAACGCGGTACTTGTTGTGACGATTGGACTAGGAGCGGTGCAGACCCTGCTAGTCGATTAGGTTCCGCCTAGGCCATAAAAAGCCTAGGCAACATGGGCTCTATGCCATACGCTTGCACGTAGCAGAGTCCGCCAGCGCAATTAAGCGCTGCAAGTATGGCGAAAGGTGTGTTATGAATACTAAGACGAACGAAACCGTAGTAGCATGGCAAGGTAACCGTGAGGTGTACTGTGCTAAGTGTGGGCATCCGACGAGCGGGGCTAAAGGAGTCAAGGGGCCCCTAGTCGCGGCACGAAAGGAGGATTTTACGGGGCGTACGGTGCACTGCGACCTATGTGGGGATACGATTTGTGGGAAGGGGATTAACCCTCCAAGCGAGGTTGATTACTACGGAAGGGCGAACGGCTGGTCTTATACGGTATGATGAGTAGTAAGGGCCCGTCCGTGTCCCCCTCTCCTAGGGGGACATCACGGACCTTTAATACACACCTAACAGAAAGGGAAAGACCATGGATTGTGATTTTGATACACGAATTGATGAGCTTGAAGAAGAATTGAACGGACTGTTTAGCGAAGCGGAAATTTGCATGTTATGCAAGGACTATAAGGGATGTGAAATTTACACAAACCAAGCCCACGACCTTATCAAACTTCTTGACGCCCTAAGGGCGGGGGAGGAGCCATGAGGGAGTTGCCTCAAAAACTTCAAGCGGTTTTGTGCCACCTCAATCTACACGACTGGGATTGCTCACATTGTCAGAAGTATTGGTGTTGGGCGTGCTGCCGCTGGGTATCGTGGGACGAGGGGTCAGACGACCTTACGGACCTTTGTGGTGATTGCTGGGCTAAGGCAAGGGGGTATGAGTCATGAACGGTTTAAAGTGGAGTGGCCCGACAGATGAGGAGCTGGTCGAAAGCGCCTGTTTCCTGGCACATAAGGCGGGGGAAATGTACGCCCGCGCCCAGCATTACCGCCGGGTAGAGCACGCCTTTCACCAGGACATCCAATCCCGCGCTAAGCTCACCATGAGAAAGGCGGTAAAGCTAGCATGCCTGGCTTCGTGGCCGCGAGCAACCTTATGGGATATTGGTGTGGCCTTTAGAGATGGTAAAGAATTTGGGGCTTGGAGGCCCGGGAGGTATTGATTATGGCAAAGTCATTAAAAGACACGGGGCGCGAAATCCTTCGTGAGAGGAAACGAAACCTTAAGAATGACGCCACATTGCACGGCGTTAGGCCTAAGAAGGGGCTATGGCTTGTAAGCCCTGGGCGCGGCATGGTCTATGGTCAGATAGCGCGGGTGAAGATAGACGGGACCATAGTCTGGACCCCCGCCGATGGCCATCCCATGACCCGTGTAGAGACTCGCCCCCATTCCCTAATCAATGGGGACTACGCCTATGTCCCATATGCGCGAAAGGAAGTGAGGAAGTAATGAGATGCCGTAACAAGTATCAGCACACAGGCGGGTATTGTGGGTCTTATGCCGTAAATAATGACCCAGAGTTTGTCCTATGCGACGTGTGCTACGCGTATAAATCTGGGGCTGAGGCTATGCGAGAAGCGGCCGCTAAGTTGTGCGAGTGCACACGTTGTAGGCAATGGACGCCCGAGGAATGTGCATCGCAAATCAGAAAAATCGAAACGGAGGCCCTATGACACGAAAAGAAAAACGGATGGTAAAGGCAATTGATGAGTGCATACGTATCCACTCGGCTAAGAGCCCAGACGTATTAATCAGGTTTGGTCCTACGAACACCTGCCCCTTGTGCATTGCTGCGGGAAATCCCACGGGGTGGAATTGGGGCTGTGGGGATTGTGCTCTTAGGGTTGGTTTGGACTATCCATCCCCTTCGTGGGTGTCGCCCTGCGTACATGCTACATGGGAAGGCATAGAGACCAATGAAGAGGGCGTGATTTATCTCTGTTTCGTGCGAGCCATCATATCCAGTGGGGGGCTATGACGTGAAAGCTTTAGCTTGTGTGCTACTTGTGTGCTGTTCATGTGCGCCCGCACTGCGAACGGTCCGTCTATGCTCGCGTCCCCAACTAGTAGTAGTCGCGGGGGACACGGGGGAGCAGGTAATCCAAGCTACTAAGGAGGGTATTGAATACTGGAATGACGGACGTTCCGCGTCCGTGCTAGTCTATGGGGGGGTAGTCCCCGAGTGGACATCCGAGACTACCCCCCTTGCCAACTACATCACGATTCGTGTGCTACCTCGGAGTCATGCCAGAACTAGTACGGTCGGGGGAACGGCCCAATCAATCCACCGCGACGGGTGCATATCTGGTACACGTATTACAATCTATGTGCAGAATCTGGCTTGTGCTAGACAGCTAGGGGCTACCCTGCGTCATGAGCTGGGGCACGCCCTGGGCTTGAGCCACGAATGGATTGGAATCATGACTCCCCGCCTCCCTTATTGTACAAAAGAAGAGACGGGCAAAAAGAAACCTTGACTAGTAGGGACCGAGTATGTTAACTATCATGACGAAAGGTAGGTACTAATGGGACGAGACCAAGAGCACCCCGACAATGCGATCGTCGATGCACTGATGCCGGCCATGAGGATGACCAGACTTTGCGATCAAGTCAGGCAAGAACGCGACGAGGCGAGGGAGCTTTGCGCGGTGCAACTGGTCGCATTGAAAAAAGCGGTTACGGAGCGCGACGAGCTTCAAGTGAGGTTGCGGTTCATCGGGCAGGTGATCATCGACGAGATTGGCGCACCTGGTCCAGAAACTGCCGAGGTGACGGCGTGCCGCGCGGTGGCGCTCATCTGCAAGCTCAAAGCCGAGCACGTGGATGCGGTTACGGCGCTCGCTATCGCGGCGGCTGAACGAGACGAGCTTCGGGCCCAGGTGGAGCGGTTGAACACGGGGGACCTGTGATGACGACATTGGTGGTAGATACGATGGTGACTGGAGTGGTGCGAAAGCTGATGGCTGAGCGCGACGAGGCCCGCAATGAGGTGGAGCGTCTGCGTGTGCTGACACGCGATGGCCGTCGATGCGACGCTTGCATTGAGAGTGTTGACAGCGTTCGTGAGCGCGACGAGCTGCGCGATGAGCTGGCAGACGCAAACGTGGTAATCGCGCGACTCGAACTGATGCGCGACAAACTGCTCTGCGACAGGGTAGGGCTGCAGTTGGAGGCGGAACGGCTGAGGTCTGCAATGCGTCTTGCCTACACTGCTCTTGACGATGCGCCCGAGCTTACTCTTCAATCGATCCAGTTGCTGTTTTCCGAAGGCAACCATGCGCAACTGTGTGAATTGAACGATGCGGCCGACTCAGCGCATATCATCTTGGGTGACGCTTTGGACGAATGCCAGGATGATGCTGAGGCGCGGAAGTGCTGGGAAACAAATGAGCGATAGACGCTACTATCATGCACACCCTAAAAAACGGGACGAGCTGCGTGACCCTGGCGTAAACAGCTCGCGCCATCGGTGGTGGCACTTTCCATGGTGTGCGGATGGCCCGTTTGTCGTGTTCACCTCGCCGCTTACTCATACGGAGGGCTCGGAACGACGGTGTGCGATGTGTGACTCCGTTGTGTCCCGGTGGTCGGTGCGTTCGTCGTAGTCACATTGATGGCGGTGTTGAGATTGTGGAGCCAAAGAAATGAAACTGATTTACGTAGCGGGCCCGTTTCGGGCAAAGGACCGGTGGCAGCAAGCGAAGCAGATTCGCCACGTCGAAGATGTTGGTTTCCTGCTTGCGGAACTCGGCGCAGTGCCAGTCATGCCGCACACCATGTTTGGCAATTGGGATGGGACGTTGAATGATCGGTTTTGGCTGGACGCGACGCTTGACCTGCTGCGCCGGTGTGATGGTGCTGTGTTCGTCGACGGGTGGGAGAAGTCGGAAGGCTGCCGTGGTGAGATGACGGAGGCCCAGAGGTGTATGCCGCACATTTGGTTCGAGGAATCAGCGAGACAGGCTGGGTTAATTGGTGGCTGCGCGTTGCGGCGATTCATCACTGGCGACGCGAATGGCTAGCCTCAAATTCAGGTATTTTATGGCTCTTAACACGGAGGAACGCATGAAACTAGACGCGGCATCATGTTTGAAGCAAGCAAAAGAGCAGCAATTACTGCGGATTGAGAAGCAGATTTGTAATACAGTGGCAGAGGGGCGTACCGCAATCGTAGCTTGCGAATTGTTTTCCGAGACGTTGGCCGAACTTTCGGAGGCCGGGTTTGACCTTGCCCCCAGGTCTGACGGAAGTTGGGCCATATCCTGGAAGGAAGGTATTCAATGAGCAAGGAGATAGACGCTTCATTAATTGTGAGCCTAATCCAGGAGCGCGACAAACTGCGAGCAGAGGTTGAGCGGTTGCGGATCGCATCTACCGAATCAGCCGTAGCAATGCGGGAGGCCGCCGTGACCAAGGTTCAGAAGCAAGGCGGGCTATGCATGGAACCGGGTGACTGTATCGCCCTCCAGGAAGCAATCCGCGCCATCAACATTCAATGAGTACTTACACAAAGGAGAACGAACTATGAGAAAGTCTTTCTATCCGGGGCCCGAGATTACTGCACGAGCGTTGTTCTATCAAGCGGGGGTCATGTCCGCTCACGGCCACAAGGGCCAGGCGCACGTCCTTCTTAATAGGGGCCTGAAGCGGGGCACCTCGGAGGATAGCTACTACTTCGAGCGTGGTTACTGCCAAGGCCTGAAGATGCTGGCATTGAAGGAGAAGGCATGAGTGTTGAAGATGAGATTGCCGACCTCATACGACGGGAGGCACAAATCTTGGAGGTTAGTGGTAAGCGGAGCCTGCCCCTTCTCCTCTCGAATGAGATAGAGGAGCTGGGCTACATTGAAATGCAAGTGTACCGCCTCCGGAGAACGGGGGAGAAAAAGGATACGAGGGAATGAGATGGCTCAAGATGTTGTGGGTACTACCGGTTGCGGTGCCAATCTGGCTTTGCTATTTGCTCCCGTTCTGGGGCCTAGGGCTCATCTCCGTGATTTATGCCTGCGGGGGTGTGGTGCACTTCAGGATGGTACCAAAGTACTCATGGTGGGTGAGACTATGGGATGGCTGGGCGGGTCATGCAATGCCATTCGCAATCGTGACGGCGCCAGCCCCCATGCTAGCCACCGTACGGCACGAGTTCCGGCACATCGAGCAATGGCTGGTACTTGGGTTCCTATTCCCGGTTGTCTACTTGGTGCTACTAGGCATTTATGGGTATAGGAATCACCCACTCGAACGGGATGCAAGAGCACACGAGAGGAAGCGGGGCTAAGGCAATGGCAGACCAGGTAAAGAAGTGGCAGTGCCAGCTAGATGGACTGCTTAAAGCACAGGAGTCATACCAGGTAGACATCCTGGCCGCCCGCATATCGCTCGCGGTAGCCAGGCTGTATGGGGTTGTACTCAAGGAAAGCGGGACCTATGACCACATGCCAATGCCTCGAATAGTTGAACTACTCGGGGCGTGCCTAGAAGGAGAAGACTTGCTATGACCGAGAAAAAAGCTATTCATTCCATCAAGACTGGCTTTAGGGACGCTGATACTGGTGAAGAGATTATGCCCGGATGGTACTTCTGGGATGAGAGTTGGGCGTATCGTCACGGCCCGTTCTCTACATACAAGGAGTGTGCGGACATCTTTAGATATTACTGTGAGTCGCTATGACGTTGCCTCCCTCTTCGCCTCCCGCGGGGACCTCCCCTTTAGCCAAGGCATTAGCCTCCAAATTAGTGAAGGTGCGGGAGACGCGGGGGTTAAGCCAGACTAAGGCCGCGAACCAGCTAGGCCTTAGTCTCCGGATTTACAGGCAGCTAGAGGATGCGCAGTACGTCCCCGCGGCCTGGGTTCAAGAGCGGCTTAACGGGTGGGCCACTGAGGGGAAGACTTACAGCACGAAGAGTACTATGTACCCTCAGCATAAAGACCCTTGCGAGGGTAAGGCCGTCCGGGTTATAATGCCCGTCGAGCTTGGTATGCACCTTCGCAGAACTTCAGGGGCCTTAGGCCTCACGCAGCAAGAGGTAGTAATCTTGGCCCTCGAACACTTCTTAGGCCGTGCGGATTTACTTGCAGGGTATAAGGAGGCGGTACGCCGCCTCGACAAGATTCGCGTCCTCTCCTACCTGCAAGAAGACCCCCAGTACAAGGCGTTTCTAGAAAGTGATATTGAAGTTTGTGAAACGATGGGGATTGTGGTAGAGAATCACTACGCGGAGAAAGAACCTAAGAATCAAGAACCGGAAACCATAAACATGAACGGAGGCGACAGATGGGAGGAGATATAAAGAAGCAGTGCGATACATGCCAGCATTGCTTGATAGGGTATGTCGGGAGGGGGTCGGACGGCCGTAAATGTGCAGTGGAGGCCGCGATATGCCTGGGGGAGCAACGCTTCGGATCGTTTGAGTACAACCTATGGCGGCCCAGGGAGGAGCCCGATGAGCCACAAGAGAAGGAAGGTGGTATGAGGTTTCGGTATGATGACCCAATCTCCCCCAATCACTACACGCGTCTTGACCCTGAGCCGATTCGTGTTACAATGGCCTGGGGCCTAGACCATTACAGGGCGTGCGCGTTGAAGTACATAGCTAGGGCAGAATTCCATG
>Ga0208957_1000214_pt1 | contig 50402 bp, 62 predicted proteins | sample RifOxyA1_FD_184029 | JGI IMG/M metagenome (GOLD analysis project Ga0208957, IMG submission 184029) | Groundwater microbial communities from Rifle, Colorado - Rifle Oxygen_injection A1 (SPAdes) | ecosystem: Environmental > Aquatic > Deep subsurface > Groundwater | place: Rifle, Colorado, United... | reverse complement strand
AAGTACTTTACAACCTCAAGGTTGCCTCCTTTCTGCACCGCAAGATGAAGAAGATTCCAGCCATCAGCCAACGCCATCGGGTCAACTCCAAGTTCTTTTAAGTACTTTACAACCTCAAGGTTGCCTCCATCCTGCACCGCAAGATGAAGAAGATTCCAGCCATCAACCAACTCCATGGGATCAATCCCAAGTTCTTTCAAGTACTTTACAACCTCAAGGTTGCCTCCATCCTGCACCGCAAGATGAAGAAGATTCCTGCCATTAACCAACGCCATCGGGTCAATCCCAAGTTCCTTCAAGTACTTTACAACCTCAAGGTTGCCTCCATCCTGAACCGCAAGATGAAGAAGATTCCAGCCATCAGCCAACGCCATCGGGTCAACTCCAAGTTCTTTCAAGTACTTTACAACCTCAAGGTTGCCTCCTTTCTGCACCGCAAGATGAAGAAGATTCCAGCCATCAGCCAACGCCATCGGGTCAACTCCAAGTTCTTTTAAGTACTTTACAACCTCAAGGTTGCCTCCATCCTGCACCGCAAGTTGAAGAAGATTCCTGCCATTAACCAACGCCATGGGGTCAATCCCAAGTTCCTTCAAGTACTTTACAACCTCAAGGAGCACACCCCCAGTTTCTGCTAGCCAAGAATAAAATTCATTTTTAGATTTCATATAGTTTTATTTGTTATGGATTAATTTTAAAAGGATATTTCATAGATTTTCTCAATTCTTCTGCGGCTTCTTTAATCTGCTTAAAGCTATCTAACAATATTTTACATGCAATCTCCCCTTGTTTGATTGATTCTGTAATTGGTACAAAGCCTGGATCAACTTCAATTGGTTTTGTCATTTTGTTGATTTGTTAGATTATAAGAAAATATCTCCAAAATTTCATCTCTGCTTAGTTCCTCTCCACCATGCCGCCTGTGTTCCTGATAACGTTCATTGATAGTACTCATGTATGACATATAGAAGATTTTAAGGATATTTTACCGAGTAGACTAGGTAGCGATAAAGCTATTGTGCCTAATGGCGAGCTTGGCTGTCTTGTCTAACTATAGAATATCATTATTTGTATTTAGAAGTCAATAGATTTTAATTAAAAGATATTTCAAACTCCTTACCATCCTTCTTAGCCCAAGCCTTACCCTCCTGGGAGTTACCAATATAATCATACTCAAAGGGAACCAACACAGTCCCATTTAAAGAGTCTACCATACCGTACTTACCCCCTTTCCTAGCCCTAGCCTTACCCTCCTGAGAGTAACCAATCCAATCATACTCAAAGGGAACAAGTATATTCCCATTAGAAGAGTCTACCATACCGTACTTATCCCCTTTCTCAGCCCAAGCCTTACCCTCCTGGAAGTCACCAATATAATCATACTCAAAGGGAACCAACACAGTTCCATTAGAAGAGTCTACCATACCGTACTTACCCCCCTTACTAGCCCTAGCCTTACCCTCCTGGGAGTTACCAATATTATCATATTGATCACGCCAATTAGTAGGGAGTTCCTTAATAGTGACTTTCATAGGTAATGGTGGTTAAAGATTATTTCAAAAAGGAGTTAAGTGTCAAATTCGGCTCAATCTTTTTTAAAAGATCAATCAACCTAAGCAAGATTTCATGATCTATCTTTTTTATATATCCTCGTTCAGTTTGGATAAGCCACGCCTTGGGCTTATCTAATTGAGTTGCTATATCTACGGCTCTATATGGTTCATTTTTCCCTGTTAGAAGTTTATTTTTAACCATACACTGCCTGCGCCAATATGAGATTTTTGCCCCGATGCCTGAATATGAAATTGAGGTCATAAGTTTTTATATTAAGAATTAAAATGGTAAATCAGTTGGGATGTTTTCAAACGGATCAATTTCTTGAGGTTTTACTTTGACTGTAGAATCTTGTTGATTAGTTTGTTCAGGTTTCCATATTTCAAACTTACTCCAAAAGTATCCTCCTGTTTTATAACTTCCCAAATTAGAACGTGCTCCACAATCTATACATGTTCTTTTAATATATATAAATTCTCCGTCATCTGTTTTGGCTCTATTTGAATCCCAAACAATATTCTTGCTTTTACATAACGAACACTCGTCGGGTTGAGTAAAAATAAACGCTTGTGACAATGCTTTCTTTTCATCTGAGTTTTCTATTTCTATTTCCATAATAGAAGACTCAAACTTTTTAGTGACTTTCAATTTCATATAGAAATTAGTTAATTAATTAAAAGATATTTCAAATTTCTTCTTCCCCTTACTAACCCAAGCCTTACCCTCCTGGGATTTACCCATACTATCATACTCAATGGGAACCAAAACAGTCCCATTTGAAGAGTCTACAATACCCCACTTACCATCCTTTTCAACCCAAGACTTTCCCTCTAAATTGGTTACACAAATATAATCATACTGATCTCTCCAGCTAGCAGGGAGTTCCTTAATAGTGACTTTCATAGTTTGCAGTTGGTTAAAAAATAAATTACCAAGTAGTATAACCTTTTGTAGCTTCCGCAATTTTATTGAGTTCGGATTGAGAATATCCTAGTGATTGTCCTAATTTAGCAATAATTTTATTTTTATAGCGTGAATATTGTACTTGCCAATCTCCAAGAACTGCCTTATTCGATCTAGCATTAGCAATTTGATATTTAGGTAGACCTTTCCAATCAATTTTATCAAGATCATATTTATAAACAAATTCACAAGGTGGTTCAATATCTTTTGAAATGTAATCATCATGAATGCGCTTAAATCTTCTAAATGTATCCATAAGATTAAATTCAATATCATGACATCTAAAAACTGATCCTTCGCGTTCCAAAACGAATTGATAAATACCATCAATCACGAATGGTTTATCTTGTTTAAAATGAACATAAAACAGAATCCCTTTATTAGCCTTAATGCTTGTCATATAAAAGGCTAATTGTTTTAGATAAGATAGTTTGGGTTTACATTGTTCAATTTCTTGTTTTTGATAATTCCCGTAACTCGTTTTAACCTCAATCGGAGTTTCAACACCATCAATATTTAATATTCCATCCATGTATCCAGTAACCCTAATTCCCTCCCAGTCGATCTCAACTCTATGTTGATCTCCGTCTTTAGGTTCGACTAATATTCCCATGTCTCTAAACGAATCAATCACCCTAACCTCAACCATCTTTCTAACTTCAAGTGCGAATTTATCATGTGGCGAATCAGGATTAGTTTCTTTTTCTCCTTTCCACTTCCAAAAGATCTCTATTTGATCTGTTTCTGATTCGGTGCACCAGAATGAATCTTTAGGATGGTGTTCTTCTTTTTCTTTTAGAATGTGTTTTTGGATTTCAGTTACTAGATTAATCATACTTAGAAGGTTTTTAGTTAGTAATTAAAAGATTATTTTTATCATACACTAGAAAATAAATACTTGCAAGTAAAATATAAAAAGAGTATAGTAAAAAGTGTTCAATTATTCCCTGTTTTTTATTATGATCTCTTTTAAGCAAAAACAGCTATTAGAATTTATACAATGGTCTATCAATAACCTAGATCGACCACCAACTTATAGAGAAATGGCAAATCATCTTGAAGTTTCATCAGACAATTCAATCTATAAACATATTAAAAAGCTTGAACAATTAGGGTATATTTGTAGGGAATATGGGGATGGTGGCAGAGCACTTACTAAATCAATTCAAATTATTAAAATAACTTAACTATGGATATAATCTTAATTCAGCAACATCTTACTAAACTTTACAATGAACTCAACCATGTAGACGAGAAAGGGAACCTTGATAATGTTTATACTAAAGAAGCAAACGCTAAAATCACGTTTAAATCACTTGAGAGGCAAGAGAAAAATGTTTTGGCACATTGTATCCTTGAAATAAAAGAAGGGGCGCAAAACTCAAAAGAAGCCAAAGCACGCACTACTGAAGAATGGCTCATGTTTTGTGATGGATTGAAAGATGCGGAATCTGAATTTCTAAAGGCCTCAGCGCTAGTTAAAGGGTTTGACACTAAATTTGAAATACTTCGATCACTTAATAAGGATTATAAAATTTAACCAACCTCTATGAAAACTCTACCCCCTAAGTATGTCAAAAGGGCTAAGATGTGGTGCGTAACCACACTAGATGAATTTTCCGTAGATCATAAAGGAAATAAGAAAAACCAAAAAATAGAATGGTTTAGTGATTATGTAACTGCCTTTAGAAAATATACTGTGCCTGTAAATTGAATTAACAAGAAAGGATGGTTTCTAGGTAATTTGAATATACAAGTATGCCGGAAATTCCAGCTAACTAGTTTTATTGACTTTTAGTTTTAAAAGAGTATGCTGTGGGTAGAAAGTTAATTGCGACTCACATTATGGAACACAAATTTTTATTTATAAAGAGGGGTTACTCAAACATATTGAGTCGCAAGCAAAATGTGTTCCTTGAGTAATCCCTTTTTGTTAATAATTTTTTATGTATACAACAATAATCCATCCTATAAGGAAATCTCTTTGTTTATCCATTGAAGAATATGTTTTATTAGATACAATTTACCATCTATCGCACAATGACAAATACAATGGATGGTGTGTTGCAACTAAAAATTATCTTGGGGATGTATGTGATCTTAAAAGAAGTAGAACCTATGAAATAATTAAAACTCTTGAAAAAAAAGGATTAATTCAAAGAGACAATAAAACAGGTTTTTTAAAAACAATGGATGTTTGGAATGAAATGATCGCTAATAAATCCGATTGGATAATTGGATTTTCTGGTAAAGAATCTCAATTTATTAGTGCCAATTTAGTACAACAAAAATTACAGATTAGCACATCTCTTAATCCACGAAATGAACCTATAGTCCAGGAATCGGACATTCATAGTCCAGAAAGTGGACACAATATATATATAGATAATAAGAATAATAGTAAACTATTACAGACACCGTCTGAAAAAGTTGAATATGGGAATCCGAAAGTAAACCATGTCTTGTTGCTTTTACTCACACTGACTGGTAGAGAAGATTTCAAAGAGAGTAGGCAATATCAGCGTATTTTCGGGAAACACATAGCAAGCCTTATGGAAAAGATAGGTGAGGCAGAATTAAAAAAGCGGGTTGCCGATATTCTTTCAGATTCATTTAAGGCTAAAAATTGCGGTAGTCTAAAATATCTTTACGGGGAATTAAAGGCGGTGCAAGTTATTGATCCAAACAAGCGTGGCAAAGATGAGTCTTACGAGGATTTTTTGGTTAGAACAGGCGTCTTACCTCCTAAAAAAACACAGAATGTCGAAAGAATTGATTAGTAATTTTCTGAGTCATTTCCCGAATTATTATCTGCAAACATTTGATGACAAGGCCGTCGATAAGAGTTTGACAAGATACGGCACGCCACAGGAATTTTGTTTTGATGAATTGATAAACTTAAACAAGCGCGGTGCTGGGATTTTTTTCACTCCTAACAGATTCCCAAAGATCAGACGCAAAGAAGAATGTGCTGGTGTGAATGCTTGGATCCTCGAAATGGATTATGAAAAAGCAGAGCAATGGAAAAAGCTTATGGAATGCCCCATAAGCCCGTCAATTATTATTGAAACTAGAAAATCTTATCATTGCTACTGGTTGGCAAAAGATGGGACAGTAGAAAATTATGATCGTATCACGAGGGGGTTGATTCAATATTTTAATGGTGATCCTGCTTGTAAAGATATTTCTAGGGTTTTTCGTATTCCGTGGTTTTTTCATAACAAACAAGAGCCGTTTTTAGTTAAGCCAATTTTAGAGGATTATGATTCAATTTATACTGAAGAAGAGATGATGAAATGGTATCCGTATGAGGAGAAAAAGGTTGTTTTAAATAACAATGATTTTTGGGATTATGTTAGTAAATTAAATAATCGACAAATGATACAGAGGCTTTCAGGGGGGCAGATGGTTAATGGTGAAATTTTTACATTTCGTAAAAGATCAACTGGCGGGGATTATATCGATGTAAATAATAAGCCAGCAGATGCTTGGATTGATGAAAAAGGTTTTATCGGTTCAGGTAAAGGGGGTGGACCTACTTTTATACAATGGCTTGAGTTTTATGGCCACAGCAAAGGAGAGATAGCAAAATGGGTAAAAGATTATTGTAAAGATTTGATTCCTACTGATGTTTTATTGAAAATGCCAAAAGTTTATTCGGATGATTTGATTGCTTCTGATTTAAAAAATAATATTTTTGAGATAGTAAGTAGGAAAGTATATTTAACTTGGGGGCTTGCCTCGCTCGATCGGCTTTTTTCTCCACTTGAGCGAAGTCGATATATCGTTTTAGTGGGAGAGACAGGTGTTGGGAAAACAGCATGGGCATTTCAAACAGCATTGAGAAACGCAGAAACAGGCAAACGAGTTTTATATTTATCGCTTGAAATGAGCAATTCAGCATTGGTTTTGAGATATGTCAGGGCTAAAATGGGTATAAAACCGATGGAATGGAGAGATAGGAAATTTGATATTAATGAGCTTAATCGTAGAATTGACAGATTGCCAAAAACTTTATTCATGAAACAAATAGATACTCAAAACACGGAAATTAATCTTGATTTGATTAATAAGATTATCATTGATGGCAAATATGATATGGTTTTTATTGATAATTTTGGATTTATTGAGGCACGAGGTGAATCAGTTAATGAGCAGATGCGCAAAGTTTCACGAGGTATGGTTGATTTAAAAAACAAAACAAACACAACAATCTTTGCACTTCATCATTTTAGAAAGGGAACTGACAAATCACAAGTTAGAAGAAGTTTGGATTCGATTTTAGGATCAAGTAAAATTGCCCATGATGTTGATTTTGTTCTTCAAGTTTATCGGGATTTGAATATTGATGAAGATTCTATTGAATCTAAAAAGTCTGAATTTATAGTTTCAATAACAAAAGATCGTGATTGGGGTGGTTCAGCTTATTCAACAGTTTATTATAAAAACGGTGAATTTTATTCAAACTATGAAGACCTACAAAAAACATAATATGATTTTTTATGATGTTGATATCGATGAGGCTACAATTGAATTATTATCAGAAATATCAACTGTAAATAAATTAATCGATAACAGAATTGAAATAAGGATTTGGGATGAAAAGAATAATCGGGTTAAAGTTATTCAACCCAAAGGATGATAATTATTTGACTTCTAAATATAAATAATGATATATTAGGATTAATTAATCTTTAACAAAATAATCATGAATGATGAAATCATAAAGTATGCTGAGGGATTGGGTGCTGATCAGAAAGTGATTGATTGGGTTGAATTACAGTTGTCCAAAAAAGAAGGGATTAATCAATCTGAAATAGAACATGTGATTGATTATTTGATTTCAGATAAAGGGCCTAAGAGGCTTGAACGAGCGACTTATTATCAGATGAAAAAGAAATCTGAATTATGGACAAAATCATTAGAGAAAAAAGGGTTAGGTATTATTGAGGTTGAAAAAGATACTGAAGTTGTTTTAGATTTCAAGGATGGTTTCAGAATAGTAAAACTAATTGGTAAACCAGCTTATGAGAGAGAGGGGTTTTTAATGAGGCATTGCGTTGCATCATATTTTGGTAATGGAAAAGAGATTTATTCTTTGAGAGATAAGGATAATATTCCACATTGCACAATCGAGAAAGATCAACAAATTAAGGGTAAAGGGAATGGATCCATACACCCAAAATATATTGAATATGTTTGTAAATTTTTAGAATGGTCAGGGATGGAAGTTAAAGATAATGAAATGAAAAATTTAGGATATATAAATGTTAATAAAATTAAAAAATATCTTCATAAGGATAATAAATTAATATTTAGCAAATATTGGTATAAAGAAAATAAATTAAAAGATTTAGAGGGAAATGAATTTTTAAGTTTTGATTTATTAGATCAGATTGATTTAGTAAGTGGATATAAAGGAGGCGTAAAAATAAATTTTGATTTGAATGTGTTTTTAAAATTATCAATCAATTTTTTATTTAAACAAATTAATAAATTAAGTTTATTTGAAAAAAATAAGATAGGTTCTAGTGGGAACTATGCGAAGATAGGTTCTAGTGGGGACTCTGCGCAGATAGGTTCTAGTGGGAACTATGCGAAGATAGGTTCTAGTGGGTACTCTGCGAAGATAGGTTCTAGTGGGTTCTCTGCGAAGATAGGTTCTAGTGGGAACTATGCGAAGATAGGTTCTAGTGGGAACTATGCGAAGATAGGTTCTAGTGGGTACTCTGCGAAGATAGGTTCTAGTGGGTACTCTGCGAAGATAGGTTCTAGTGGGAACTCTGCGAAGATAGGTTCTAGTGGGAACTCTGCGCAGATAGGTTCTAGTGGGGACTCTGCGAAGATAGGTTCTAGTGGGAACTATGCGAAGATAGGTTCTAGTGGGGACTATGCGAAGATAGGTTCTAGTGGGGACTCTGCGAAGATAGAAATAACAGGGGGAAATAATGTTTGTTCTGCTATTGGTATTAATTCTAAAATTAAATCAACAGCAGGTAATTGGATTACATTGGCTGAATATGATGGAAAATTTAAACCCATTTGTGTAAAATCTGCTCAAATTGATGGTGATATTTTAAAAGCTGATATCTGGTATTATTTAAAAAATGGAGAATTTGTAGAGGCTGAATTGAGCAAGGATTGATTTTAAATTTGATTTATGGTAGTTTTAGTTAGTTTTTAGGAAGAATACGAAAGAAAGCTAGAATCTCCTGAGGTCATGGCAGGGGATTTTAGTTTGAAAATATTTTTATTTTGTGCTATTTAAAAAGAGTCTAAACCAGCTTGGCATAAGCAGTTTAGATCGATTAGTCCAGGTTTCCATAGAAGGTTTCCCTGGACTTTTTAGTTATTTTGTGTATACTAGAATCAGGGAATGTGAAATTAAGAAATCTTCAAATTTTCAGTTTTAAGACGTTTAAATATGAAAAAGGTATCAACATACCACTCGACACATAAAAGCCCGTCCTACGGCATATTTTTGGGCAATGTGTTGATTTTAGTTGTGATGTTTGTGCCGCTTACAATATTTTTAATTAAATATCTAAATTGGGTACGATGAGAATCTCTGAATTAAAATTAAGTTATAATACGAGACGAGTACTGGAAAACGCTAACATTATTGATACTGAAGAATTAAAAAAATCCATCTTAGACGGTAGCATATTGAATCTAAAATGGATTGGTAGAGTTTCATTCAAAGAGATCGAGGATGCAATGAGAGAATTTTAGATTATTTTCTTTTCGCCAGTTTTAGATTAATTTGTTCGATTATGTATCGTTCAATGAATGAGCAGAGATAGGCTGACATTTTTCTAGGTTTGATTATTTTAAGGAAATCCTTTTTCAGTTGAATTGGACAACGAAAATTGATAATGGTTTTAGTGGATTTATAACGGGAATTTTCCTTTTTTAGATGAGACATATTTTTTTAAAGTAAAATTAGTAGAATAGAAATAGTTTCCTTTTTTCTTTTTTGAGAGAGTTTTCACGGTAACGGCATGAGTAACATTTACGCATAAATTGTTGAGTATGTTTATTTAATTTAAAAACTTTATCTCCACAAACTCGGCATCTGCCTTGGCCGATCATTTTTTTAGCATATCTTTTTACGCGTTGACTTGGAGTGAGTACCTTATAAACTTGAAACGTTATACCAAATAATTTGAATTTCATAGAGTAGGAGGTTAAGAAATTATATTTTAAAATGATCCACTAGAAGATTTTCAAGAACTAATTTCTGTTTTTGTAGATTTTCATGGCTTCTGCGAATCCATCTCTATTAGCCTTCATTAAAGCAAGTTCAAGTAGTGCAATAATCACTTTGACTTGGTGTTTTGGTATAATATTTTCAATTTCCAAGGAATCGAAGAGCTCCTGAGTAGCATCGATAGCGGCTTGCTGTGAAGATTGATTCATGTTAGAAGATTTTAAGAATTAATTAAAAAATATTTCAATCATTTCTACACCTTTTCTGCCCCAAACTTTGTCATCATGGGAGTAACCAAGAAAATCATACTTAAAAGGAACCAGCACATCTCCATTTGAGTCCAACATTCCCCAATATCCACATTTTTTAGCTCTAATTGTGTCATTATAGGAGTAACCAAGCCAATCGTATTGAAAAGGTACTAATATCTCCCCACTTGAGGAATCCAACATCCCCCAATATTCCCCTTTCTTAGCTTTAACCTTGCCCTTATAGGAATAATCAATATTATCATACTCAGTGGGTACTAATACATTCCCATTTGAGTGGTTGACCATTCCGTACTTTCCCATTTTTTTTACTCTAACCTTGCCATCGTAGGGGTTTTCAAACCAATCATATTGATTACGCCAATCCTGGTCGGCCTTAGTAGTGATTTGTTGTGAAGGGTGTTCCATATTAGAAGGTTTTAGACCGAGTGAATAGAGTTTGTTATCCTAGCGATAAATCCGTTTTGCCTATTGGCTGGATTTGCTATGAAGACATACCCATTATGTCAAATTGTATATACAAAGTCAATAAGAAATGTGTGTACAAATAGGAGAAATGTGTTTATGGTACTTGATTTTAGGGTAAAGTTGTGTATAATTGGAGTGCTCTGTGAATGAACCTCTAATATATTCTGTCAATCATCCAGCTGCTTTGATTTTAGAATAGTCTTAACTTTTAAATATAATGGAAATTCGATATCAATTAGTTAATAGTTTAATTATTAAAAAAATTTGTATTAATAAAGATGAAGTTGAAAAAAAATTAGGGAAACAATATATTGATATGATCACAAGTAATTATATAATAATTTACACATGTTATGGTTGTGGGACATGTGAAACTTGTAAAACAGAAAAAAAGAGGGATACTCTTAGAAAGAAACATGACAAAGCTTTTGAAAAATTAGCAAAATATAAAAATAAATATTTCGTGGAATTTAATGATTCTTCAAATAAAAAACAACAAAAAGAGATCACGCAAAAACAATTCTTAGCTTATAATAAGATAGGAATATTTATAAAGGAGTAGTATTTTCACAATATATAAAAGCCCTTGCAATTTCTGCGAGGACTTTTATAATGTTGATAACCAAATCAATGACTAAAGGATACGGTAAAAAATTCTGAATGTCAAGTGGTTAGCCTAATTAAATAGGCTTCGTGGGACACATGAGATTAAACTCTTGATCCCAGACATCAATTCCAAGATGATCCCAGAGGCGATAATTTATAAATCGTTTCTTTTTTTTTGGGGGGGGGATTTTTTCTTTTTCTTCTTCTTTTACCCTTTTCTTCTTCTTTTTCTTTTAAACAAGTTCTTCCATTTCTTCTTGCTTTCTATTTCAATCATGGTATAAGAGAAATAACAGATCACTAGTCAATGTTATAACATGCCATTTCAAAAAGGGAATACATTGTGGGTTGACTCACATAAATCTAAAAAAGAAAATCTTAATCGGATGAGTGAGGTATTCTTTTCAGTTATAGGTGACGGAGCCTTGGAGGAATACTCGAATAAGTTAGATAAACTTGCAAGAGGAGAAGAATTAAGTAAGGCTGAGCTAGAATTTATGAATAGGTTTGAGGGATGGAGGGAGTATAAATGGCCTAAACTTGAAAGAAAAGACATTAAAGGTGAGATCAAGAATGAATTATTAGTTAAAATTGAGCTAACTCATGAATAATTAAATTAAAACATAAGTGAATCGAATCGGTTGTGGGGGGAAAAGTTGCCTTTAACAGATTAAGTTTTCAAGCTCTTGACAGAATCAAACACAACTCAATTAAGTATCAAACTTCACAAGTATCAGACGAGGATTTTTGAGAGTACTTCCAGATTCAAAGCATTAATAGCAGGAGTTCAGAGTGGTAAAACGGTTTGCGGGGCTTTGTGGTTGGGGGTTCGAGCTTTGAGTATGCAAAATAAGAACCATCTTATAGCTGCACCTACTTATAAAATTCTATCTCAATCAACATTGCCGAAATTCTTTGAGTTATGGCCAACCTTATTAAAATACTACAAAAAACAGGATGGTGTTATTGATCTCCCAGGTGGTGGAAAAATATTTATCAGATCAACGGAGAACCCTGTAGGGCTTGAAGGGATGACACTGAAGTCAGCTTGGCTTGATGAGGCTGGTCAGATGAAGTCGATGGCTTGGATTGTTCTACAAGCTAGACTTGCAATCGAGATGGGCGAGGCGATGCTCACAACTACACCTTATTCAATGAATTGGGTGAGGAATGATTTTGTTAAACAGTTTGAATCAGGTAATAAAAGTTATGATGTTATCTCGTTCTCTTCGATTGATTCTCCGTACTTTCCAAAAGAGGAGTACGAACGCATGAAACAAACTTTAAGTGAAGAGATGTTTGACATGCGATACCGTGGAATATTTAGAAAGTTTTCAGGATTAGTTTATCGTGACTTTGATCGCAATGTGCACGTCATTGATGTTAAGCTTAAACCTGGTTGGGCACTCTATAGATCAATCGACTGGGGCTATAATGATCCGTTTTGTTGTTTGTGGATTGCTGTCGATTTCGATTCAAATGTTTATATTTATCGTGAACATTATGAGGCAGAGCAACCAACGGACTATCATGCTGAAATGATTAAGGCACTAAGCTTTGGTGAGAAATACAAATGGAGTTTAGGTGACTCAGCTAATCCCCAAATGATCAAAGACATGATGGTTAAGGGGATTGAAGTGCAGGCCTGTATCAAAGGGCCTGGTTCAATTCAAGCTGGTATTGAGCAAGTTAGAAACTTTTTGCAAGTTAGAGCGAATGGGAAACCTAGATTGTTTGTTGATAAGAATTGTATCAACACAATCGATGAGTTTGAAAACTATCGGTATCCAGAAGACAGTAGAGATGATAAGAATAAAAGTGATCTCCCAGAGGATTATTTCAACCACGCATGTTTTACAAAAGATGTAAAGGTTTTAACAGATAATGGGGAAGTACCTATATATAAGATAAAAAAGGGGGATAGAGTTAGAACTCCATTTGGAGTTTCTAAAGTATTAGAATGTGGAAAAACTGGGCATTCAAAAGTTTTTAGATTTGGTAATGGGGGGATTACAGGTAGTCATAAGATTTTTACACAAAGAGGGCTTGTTAGGTTTGATGCTTTGCGATATAATGATTATGTATGCAAATTAAATCAGAGAAAATCATTATTGATGGGATCAGTTTCAGAAGGTATCCACAATCGAAGAAGATGGAGCTTAGAAAGTATTTTATGTGTTCTCAGACGGCTAAGACAGGCTATAGAACAGAACGACTACATCGATATATTTGGGGGAAATATAATGGTGAAATTCCTAAGGGTTATCATATTCATCATAAAGATAATAATTTTCTTAATAATGAATTGGATAATTTGGAATTGGTATCAACTAAAGAACATGCTCAAAGACACTACGAGGAGATGCTTCCGATTGCTAAGAAAAACATTGAATATGCTAGAAAATTTGCAAGCATCTGGCATGGTACCGAAGAAGGTATTAAATTCCATAAAAGGATTGGCAAAATGGCTTGGGAAAATAAAAAATATTACTCAAAAATTTGTGAGATCTGTGGAGAAGAATTTAAAACACCATTTCCAGAAAGAACAAAGTATTGTCATCGAGGAAAGAGTCGGAATAATTGCAGACAGGCAGCACTTAGGAGAAGAAGAAGATGTTTACAATCTTAAAACTGAGTATGGAATGTATTTTGCAAATGGTATATTAGTTTCAAATTGTGACTGCACAAGGTACTTTATCCATAAGTTTGCAACACCGAGAAAAGACAGCATAAAAAAACAAATCAGTGAGCCTTTATCTCCACGTGAGATTAGAATTAAGAACAGTAAAAAGGGTACGAATAGATTTTCTGATATGTATAAGATGTAAAAATCTATTGTGTTTTATTTTAGGGATGTTATAAAGTTAATATAAAGTATTAATTCAAGACAAGGGGAACGCATGGTCTATGCCCCTGAATCAATACAAATCAACAACTACAAAAGAATATAATCCTAAGAAAGCTGAACGCGATCGTCGGGATTTTTTAGAAAACAGAATTAATGAGCTTAAGGATTGGAGAAAGAATGAGGTATCAAATAATGTTGAAGGAGTGTCGATTGAGAGTATTTGGAGAAAAGCAGATCGATTGTATCCACCTCATGAATATGCGAATCAGAATCTAAGGAATTGGCAATCAAAAGTATCTCAACCTTTAGGGTATGTTAAGTTGCAAACAGCTTTGTCATTGATGATCGATCAGAACCCAGCAATCCAGTTGATGCCTAACTCAGATCAATTCGAGAAAAAAGTTAAATTATTTGAGGGGCTTTACAATTTGAGTTGGGAGGCAGGAGACGGTAAGCAAGAACTCAGAAAGTTTTTGTTTAATATTGGTAAATATGGATGGGGATGTGGGCGTACTTATTACCGTAAAGATACTAGAACGATTAAGGAATTAAAAAATTATGATCCTGAATCAGGTGAGACATCTTATGAAGAGAAAGTTATTAAAGATTTTGATGATGTGTATTTTGAGAATATGAATGTTTATGATGTCTGGATTGACCCACACAATAAACCAAATAATAGATTGAGCACGAATGATTGGTGCTATAGAAAAGTTTACGATGAGGCTGAATTCAAACAGAAATTTCCAGTTAAAAAATATCCGAATGCTAAATATGTGCGTGCAGGGAACAATCAAAAGCAGAACTCAGATGAACACGCAGTTGTTTTTAAAGGTGATAAGCATGAAATTGAATTATATTTTTATGAGAATAAGATTGATGATGAATTTATGATTTATGATGCAGGGAATCGAGTACTACTTTTAGACTCAGTTTTACCTTATAAACACAAGAAATTAAGTTTAGTGCAAGGAATATGGACTCTGAGAAGTTCTGAAAGCCCATTTGGAATTGGATTAATGGAAATCATTGAGCCTAAACAAGAATTATTAGATAGAATAGTAAATATGCGTATGGATCAGGTCATGTTGATGGTCCATAAGATGTTAATATATGGAGGTAGTGATGATATTAATGCTGAGGATTTTGAGACTGAACCAGGGAAAGCGTTTAAAGTATTTGATACTAATAATTTTAAGTTTTTAGAGATGCCAGGGCCAGGTCAAGAGAGTTACAAAGAGGAAGAGATGATTCGCGACTCACTTGATGAGGATACGGGAATTACAAAGACTCTTTCAGGAACTCCAATAGGTAAAACAGCCTTTGAGGCTTCGATCAATCGCGAATCAGGATTGAGAAGAATGAAAATCCCATTAGACAATTTAGAATATTCTTTGACTGAAGAGGCAAAGCTGCGGATTGCTTTAATTCAACAATGCTATGCTAATCCTCAAGATTTAGTTCTATTAACAGATCAAAAAGACATTGATGTAGCCATGCAGGAGATGGCAAAAATGGGCGATAAATGGAATCAAATTTATGCAGAGGATAAAGAGACAAAGAATATTTATAAAAAACAGTTCCGTACAGTTAGGTTGCCACTTAGTAAGACTCCAGATGGAGAAGTGGAATTTACAGGTAAGGAAAAGAGTTTTGAAATTACTCCTGAGGATGTACGATTCGAGGGAGATGTTAAAATTATTGCGATGAGCACTATTCCAGTTAGTAAGGCATTACAACAAAAGCAGAAACTTGATTTATTTAATATTGTTGCGAAATTGCCTGATACTGATATAAATAAGGCAGAAACTCAGATTGTGAAGATATTCGATGAGGATCCGGATGATTGGATGAAGACACAGGATGAATTATTAAAAGAACAAATGCTCGCTCGTGGTATGCAACAAAATGCTCAACCACAAGGGATAGGTGGTCCTCAATCAGTAGTTCCACAAGGCCAAGTAGGTGCAGGTATAAATCAATTAATTTCAAATACGAATGAAGCTATCTAAAGATGAGAAAGATTATTTAAAAGAAACAATCCATACTAACGGATGGAAACTAATTATAGAATTAGCAAAAGAAATGCAATCAGGATATAAAAATGATATTAGAATGGGAGAAGATATGCAGAAGACAGGGTTAAATACGGCAATTATGTTGAGTAAGGGAATGGGTATTGCAGAGTTATTCAGAAAAGTTGAAAGTTTAGTAAGTGGTGAGTAATGATCTTTGAAAAAACAGTTTAGACAAGGGTAACGCTTTTAAGGAGTCTTATTAGACTCTAAGCAGATGTTAAACATTACCCTTGTCTCATCTGTTTTGAGTCTTATGAGACCCCTTAATTGGGGTCTTTTTTATTTTATTAATATCCAAAATCCTTTGCGAGGCACGAAACCTCGGTAAAAACGGGTGGGATTAGGAACAACACACTATGGTTAAACAAGCTACAAATGACGGTAATGTTGCTGAGAATGTTACTCAGCCATCTGATTCGTCAACAGAAGAACAACAAACAGTTACATCGGAATCAGCTGTTAGTGAAGATACTCAAGCCGAGACCGAGGTAAATGGAGTTGAGGAAACTCCTAAGGTAGAAGAAAAGGAAAAATTTATTCCTAGAGACCGATTCGATAAGGTTAACGAAGAAAAGAATCTACTCAAGAAGCAAATTGAGGAAATGAATACTTTGAAACGTTCAACAACTATCGAACCGACGGAATCTCAATCGACTACTGAATTAACGCCTGAGGAACAACAGGCAAGGGAGGCTCTTTCAAAAATGGGGTATCTACACAAAGATGATCTGGAGAAATATTTAAGACCGATTTATGAAGAGAAGAAAACTGAAAAGTTAAATCGGTTTTATGAGAGACATCCAGACATGGTTTCTCAATCTGATCCTGACAACATACGTTGGAACCAAATGGCAAAACATTTTAATAAGTTCAACCCTAAAACAACGTCATTTGATGAAATATTAGAGAAATCCTATGAATGGGCATTCCCAAGATCGAATGAATATTTAAAACAAGAAGCCGTTAATGAAGTATTAATCAATAATAAAAAAGTTGAAGAAGCTTCATTGGGTAGTGGTGGTGGTACTACATCACAAAAAGCAAGTCCAAAACTTTCTCAAGATCAATTAAAAATCGCACAGAAATTTAATATGACTCCTGAGGAATATGAGAAGTACTCAAATTAGTTTTATTTTTTAATTTTAATTTTATGGCAGGAATGAAATTCGTTAAATACGAAGGTGCTGCCCCAAAAAATGCACATAGAGATGTTATTATCAAGAATAGCCAGACACTTACTGTTGGCGATGTTGTTAAGTATGATTCTGGTTTTTCTGCATTGGTTGGTGCTACTTATCGTTCACTTGGTTTAGTTGAAGGTTTTGTTACTTTAAAAGGGACTCCATTAGAGGCTGCCCTTTCGTCTGAATATGATGGTACTTACACAACTGGTAGTACTGGAGTTGGTACATATATTGCGACATCAGATAATCAGACAGATAAAAAGGTTATGGCTCGTGTTCGTTTGTTCCAACCTGGTATGGTTTTGAGTTCACCTCTTGACGCGACCATTAATACAACAACTGGCTCAGGTCTTTCAGGTTACTATATGGATGTGCCTGCTTCGTCTGACCAATTAGATGAAAGCACAAGTTTGACAACGGTTGGGCAGTTTATGGGGCTTGGGCAAGACCCAGTTCTAGGTGGGAATAATGTTTATTGTACTCCTGTTGAGTTTGTAGGTATTGCTTAAGTGTTTTAATATATTTTAATTTTTAATTTTTATGTCTACTACAGCTAATTGGGGTAATCTCATTGCCCCTGGGCTAAGAAAAGTTATGGTTGATGAATTCAACCGATACACGCCACGCTATCCTAGTTTATTTAAGGTAAATAAATCTTCTCGTGCTTATGAAGATGATGTTGCTGTCGTTGGCCTTGGTAAACTTGAAGAGACTACAGAATCCGGAAGTGTTTCTTCGGAAGATATGCTTCAAGGATACAAAACTCGATACAATCATAAAATCTTCCGTAAGAGAGTTGATGTATCTCGTGAGGCCTTCGATGACGATCAATATAATGTTTTAAGTAAGCGTTCTGCTGCTTTGGGTAAGGCTGCATCACGTACTTACGATTACTATGCCATGGGGGATATGTTCCGGAATGCTTTTAATACAGCCAAAACAAGCTATGGGGATAATTTACCCCTTGCTTCAACGCTACACACAAGTACTTTTGGCAGCTCAACTCAATCAAATGCTAGTTCAACAGGTGTTGTATTGAGTGAGCCTAATTTGAATACTGCATTGCTTGCAGTTCGTGAAGTAACAGACGATAAAGGTGAATTGATTGATTTTATGGATGCTAAACCTATTTTGATGGTTTCTCCATATTATAAGAAAACTGCACTTGAAATTGTTGGTAGTAAGTATCGTTCACAGACTGCTGATAACGATATGAACTACTATTTCGAGAATGAACAGATTGATGTCATGGTAAATCCTTGGATGTCTGCTAAATCAACAAATTCAACAATAGGTGCAGGTACAGATCTTTATTGGTTTGTTATTTTAAAGGGTGAACATGATTTGAATTTCTTTATGCGTGTTCCATTTGAAACTGAAGCTGAGACGGTAAAAGACACCCAGACTCTTTCTATCTACGGATATACAAGATTTTCCTATGGATGGAGTGATTGGAGGGGTGTTTGGGGGTCAAAAGGTGATGCCGCTGCTTATTCTAGCTAAAGATTTATAGACTCCCGTGTTGACGTTGCGTTGTTTCATCGCAATAGGAAAGCCTTAACAGGTTATATAGCGGGAGTCTCTCTTGAAACATTTAACTTTTATTTATTTTATGGGAAATACACATTTTCTTTCAAATGTAAATACCCCAAAATTACAACTTACTTCTGCTTCGACTGACCCTACAGCAGAAGGAGAAGTAACATACGTAAACGGAACTGGGTTCCGTGCGTATGGTGAGACTGGAGTATTTACCATTCCAACTTCAAGTGGTGGTGGTAGTGGAGTTGGTGATCTCGATGGGGTTTATAGTAACGGCCAATCAATTACGATTGATGAAGGGCCGATTACTCTCACGGATGCCACAACGGGTGCGTTAAATACGTTAGCTTTTGTTAAAAGTGGTGCAGGTACTGGAAATATTATTGATGCCGTTGTAAACACTACCTTCACTGGCAATGTTATTGATATTGATTTGAATGCTGGTGTTGGTTCTAAGGCTATTTACCTTGATGGTGGTGGGGGGACACGTACTGCTGACATTTTTGATATAAAATTCGATGGTGATGGGAATGCAGATGCTATGTATGTAGCCTCTACAAACACTGGTAGTGGTTCAGTCCTTGATATTGACATGAATGGTACTCTAATGGGTGAAGTTATTAATATCGACATGAATGCCGCTGTCGGAGCTAAGGCAATCTATTTAGATTGTGGAGCTGGTACTCGTACAGCAGATTTAATTGATATAAAATTCGATGGTGACGGGAATACCGATGTCTTATCAGTTGTCTCTACAAACACAGGGTCTGGTTCTGTGGTTGATATTAATATGGATGGCACCCTTACAGGTGAAGTTGTCAATATTGATATGAATGCCGCAGTAGGAGCCAAGGCGATCTACATTGACAACGGAGCTGGTACTCGTACTGCTGATTTGATCGAAGTAAAACATGATGGTGATGGCAATACGGATGTATTTTATGTTGTTGCTACAAACACAGGCACTGGAGCCATTTTTGATATTGATATGAATGGTAATGGTTCAGGTGCTGGCGTATTTAATATTGATATGGATGCTGCGTTGGGTGCAGAAGTTATGAATATTGACGCTGGTGCTGGTATAAGGACTGCAAATCTATTCGCAATCACTCATGATGGTGCTGGTAATGTCGATGTTTTCCAAATTGACGATTCAAATACAGGTTCAGGTTCTGTATTTGATATCAATATGACTGGAGCTACGGCAACTGGTGCTGTAATGAATGTTGATATGGATGCTGCAGTTGCTAGACCTTTTCTAACTTTGGATTATGGTGCTGGTACTCGTACCGAAGATATGTGTCAAGTCACTTTTGATGGTGATGGTACTGCTCCATTCTGGGATATTAACATCACAAATACAGGGGCAGGAGGCACTTCGGATTATTGGGATATTGATGTAACCAGTGTTTTTACTGGTTCAATTCTTGATGTTACTTATGGTGCTGGTGGTACTGCTACGGCGGCTACTATTAGTCTTGATATGACAGTAGCGGTTGCGGCTCCTTCGTTGGCAATCACATTGGCTGGCGCTCGAACAGATGACTGTATCCAAATTGACGATGCCTCAACAGGTGCTGGCGCTAGGTCGATTTTCGACATTAATACAACCGGAACCGGTACATATGCAGTTTTGGATATTAGTCAAGGGAATACAGCTGTTAATGTTTCTCCAATAGTTATCACACGTGGTAGTGGGGCAAATGCCGCTGCTGCAATCTTGGTAAATGATGCAGGAACGAGTTCTGCTGGTGTAATTGACATCAATGTATCTGGTATTGCTACGACTGCTCATGTGCTTGACATTACTTATTCTGCGGCGGCTACTAACGATGCTATTGCTATTACTATGGCTGATAATGTGGCTGGGTCTGCATTAACAATCGATGCCGCAGGTACAAGAACGGATGACGTTATTAAGCTTGAAATCACGGATGCTGGCGCTGCAATGGTATTCGATGTAAACATCGATGCCGCAGGTTCTGGTAATTTCATGGATGTAACCTATGCTACTGACGCTCATACAGGTAATGCGTTTGATATCAATATGGGTACAAACGTTGCTGGTATGGCCATTTCTGTTGATTCTGCTGCTACTGGTACTTCCGATGAAGGTTCAGCCCTTAACGTTACACATAGTGGTAATTTAGCTGCTGGAGCTGATTTAATTAGACTTGATTCTACTGGTTCTCCTTCTTCTACTTCAAATTTGCTTTCAGTTATACAAAGGACTGGAGCTGGAACAGCTGGAGCTTATGCTGTTCATATTTCTGCTACTGGAGCAAATGTAGAAGCTCTTAAGGTGGATGATGGTATGGTTGTTGTTGATGAAGGATTACAGGTTGGGACATACGCTGCAACATCTACTAATGATGGATTGACAACAGGTTTGATTCCATCTGGGACTTCAATGGTTATTGTTACATCAGGTGGTTCCGCAAATGATATCGTAACGTTACCTACAGCTGTTGTTGGGCATGTAATCAGATTATATATTGGGGCGACAGGGTGTGAGGTTAGGACGCCAGCTGCAAGTAATAACACAATCAATGGTGTCGATTGTGATGGTGCTAATGAAGCTGCAATCCCTGCAACGACTCTTTGTACATTTACTTGTGTGGCTACAGCTACATGGATACTTGAAGCTGTCGATGAATTAGGTGCAGTTATCACGGCTATAGTTCCGGATGCTGTTTAATCAGATTTAATTAACTTTTTATTTTTTAACCCTTTTATCCTATGACCGACGACTTAAAGTCTAAACTCGAAGCACGCAAAAGTGCAGTTGAGAAAGAATTTGAGACGCTAACAGAGAAAGATAAAACTCTCTCTGAGCAGATCAAATTAGCTCAACAGCAACGTTCAGCTATCCGAGACAGACAATTACAGTTAAGAGGTGAGTTTAAACAGTTGGGTGAACTTCTCCTAGATGGAGAAGAAAAGAAAGCAATCCCAGTTGAAACTGCGGTTGTGAAATCTAAAAAATAGGTTTCCACTCCCCCTGATTTTTCATGGGGAGAATGAAGTTTATTTTTTAAAAAATCATTATGTTCATCAAGAATCCTACGGGAACTGCATCGATTAAAGGTTTTAATTATAGAACTAATTTAATGAATGTCGGGTGTGGTGAGGTCGTAGAAGTAAACGAAGAAATGGGTAAAGCTTTATTACAAACTTTTGGGTTTCTTCTTGAAGTAAAATCGGCTGAAAGCAGCAAAGTTAAGTCTGTATCTGTACCAGAACCTGAAACAGAAGTTCTGAAACAAGAACAATCTGATTTAGAAACCGGAGAAGAATTACCGACTAATTTCATGCAACTTAAAGCTTATGCAAAAAGTAAAGGGATGGATGTTACTAAGGAAACTAAAAAAGAAGAAATTATTAAGGCATTACAGGCCTTATCAAAATAGATTTTTATATCATAAAATAACTCTGTATGGCAACGAACGTTCGAACGGAATCAGAGGACAACATCTTTGTTTATGACCCTTCTAAGGTTGGGTATGAGACAACGATGTTAAGCGCATTATCTGGTACACCAGCGATTAGCTCATCTAAATTAAGATTGACTTCGGCTGGTGTCCAAACATGGGATGATTTTCAATTTGGAAAACTCACCATGGTTTTGAATATCCCAACCACTCCAAGCGGGACTGAAGCTAAAAAATGGGGATTTGTTTCAAGTGGATTTACTACTCGCGGGTCTTCATACTTTGAAATTGCTGCGACTGTTTTCACTTGTGTTTCCTATGATGATAACGGGACAGCAACGACAACCACTGTGACTTGGGTATCAGGATGGGAAAATGCAGCAACTGAATATAGGATCGAATGGACTCCTATGAATGTTAAATTTTTTATTGCTGATACTTGCGTCGCTTCTCATTCTGTATCTGCTGGTCATCATGTTGGGATTACACCACAATCTGTTTATATCTCAAATTCAGATGCAGATAATGTTGATTTGAGTTATTTTGTTTTGACTGATCTAGGAAAACATATTAAAGCAGGTCAGAAAATAGATGTTGAAATTTCAACTGGTACTGGTGCTACAGATTTGGGAAAAGCAGAAGATGCCGTACATAGTAGTGGAGATGTTGGAGTTATGAGTCTTACGGTGCGTCAAAATACGGCAGTCGCACTTGGGACAACTGATGGAGACTATCAGCCGTTAATTACCGATACGAATGGTCGGTTACATGTACTAGATCAAAATTCGTCTTCAATTAAAACATCTGTTGAACTTATAGATGACGCAGTAGCGACACTTGGGACAACAACTTATTTAGAAGCTACAACTAAAGGTTTAATTATTGGAGCAGTTAGAAATGATACATTGGATTCTTTAGCGAATACCACGAATGAAATAACCCCATTGCAAGTTAATTCCGTAGGTGCTTTATATGTTGATGTAACCAATATTATCCCTGGGACAGCTTCGGATTCTTTAGGGAAGGCAGAAGATGCTGTGCATGGTAGTGGAGATGTTGGGGTTATGGGACTTACAGTACGTCAAGACACGGCCGCTGCACTTGGGACAACTGACGGAGATTATCAACCATTAATTACTAACGATACTGGCCGTTTGCATGTTAGGGATGAATATAGCCTTGCTATTAAAGATACATTAGAATATATCGATGATGTTGTTTATATTGACGATGCAGATTGGACAGATTCAACATCTAAACATGTTTTAGTTGGTGGTCTTTATCAATCATCTCCGCAAACCGTAACTGATGGAGACGTTGCACCTTTTGAAATCGATGTAAATGGTAGATTAATAACTAACTTAGGGACTAAACTTGACGGTGTTAATGATGAGGTTGCATCAATTCCAAGACCTTCTGCTGCTACAACGAATGCCTTGAGTAATGATACTTCTGCGGCTTTAGAGGCAAGTACTATTTCTAGTGCTGCGGCTGCTAATTTTTATAAAGCTTATGGGTTTATTGATTCTACGGCTGCTTCCGGAACTTATTTTATTTTAACTTTAAATGCGGCAAGTGTCCCTGGAAATGGTGCAGTGACTCATTTGATTGCTCCTGTTCCAGTAGTTCACACAACTGGAACTCCTTCTACATTCAATATAAGAACTGACGGGGACATTCCCGTGGCGGCTTCAACTGGCATTGTTTTAGTATGTTCAACAACGAATGTAACTCTAACAATCGCAGGTAGTATCATGTTTTCGACTTCTGAATTTAAAGCTTAATTCTTAAAAATTTAATATATGCACGGACAAACAGGATTAATTATAAAACCTACAGATACAAGGCTAACATCTAAAGCCTATGCAGATTTAACAGGGTTTGATACTGCAACGGCGTTTACCGTCACAGGAGTTGTTGAAGTATTGGTTTATGCAGTAGTTGGGGCAACAGCAATTCAATCTACATCAGGCACTACAACCTTAGAAGTTGGAGTCTCTGGTAGTACTGCGCTTTTAATAGCTCAAACAACTATCGACAATTCTGATTTTGGAGCTAATACGGTCTGGATTGACAACAATCCGGATGTTACTTATAAAGCAAAACCAACAACAAAATATATTCTTGGGAATGGGAATGATATTGTTTTGACTCGTAGCGCGGATGACATCACCCAAGGAACATTGACTATTTATGTTGAATGGATTCCTAAATCTAGCGACGGCAATGTTGTCGCTGCTTAATTTTATTTTTTAATTTTTATAATTTATGACAGCAACATTCACAATTCTCAATGGAGAACATAATAATCAAGAAACTTTTCAGGTAAGTGGAGTTAGTAAGAACAAAAAGAAACTATGGGTTAAACTAGAAACTGATCGGAACGGAGGCCATAGCATCGATCAATATTATGAATTGGAACATTTTCAACAAAATACAGAAGAAGATAAAACCATAGAAAATTCTGTATTGCAGAATATGGCTAATGAATGGGAACAAAACAATTTTCCTTTATAATTTCAAAATATGCCTAGAACTACAGCATCAAATCGCATTATTACAAGAAACCAGTCTTATTCTTTATTTACAACTGTTAATACATCATATTTAAAGACTAATTATGCAATAAACCCTAGCAATACTATTTTTTCAATCGGTATATGGGTTTTATTGAGGGCTAGTGTTAATTTGCCGACTTTATTGGCTCAATTATCAGGCAGCGGCACTGGTAGAGCTTATTTATATTGGCCAACAGTTCCAGGTGTTATCACTACAGTATTAGACGGTACAGCGATTGCAGGAACAAAGAAATTTACGCAAAATAAGTGGTATTTCATTGGTATCTCATCTAATTTTAATATTCCAAATGTAAGTGTTTATTATGGAGAAAATGGAGCAATCACTCAAGATATTAACGCACCTGTAGCACCTTCTTCAAATGACGGTAATTTGATTATTTTAAATAATCGAATTTTATCAAATAAGTTAGATGGGTTCACAACGGAATATCGTATATTTACAGGAGTTGCATTTTCCGCGGCTGAATGGCTTTCTTATTATCGAGACAATTCTTTTAGCCGTACTGGTTTACAACAAGAATTATTATTTAGTGAAGGGACAGGGACTACAGTTGCAGATACTTCGGGGAATGGAATGAATGCAACTTTTAATAATACTCCACAATGGTCAGGAGTAACATTTAGTAAATTAAAAACGGCTGCAGTCGGGAGAACTAATGCAGTTGGTAGAGTAACAGTTTAAATTTATAATTTCATAAAATATGGCAACTGAAAAGCCACAAATACTACAGGTAAAACATAACATCGTTAGGGTTGATTTACCTTTTATTGAGGAATCTGATAGAACTTATTTAACAGCTGATGTTGCCGCAGCTGGTGTAACCTTAACAGTTTTAGATAATACAGGATTGGCTAACAATGATTATCTCCCAATCGGGTATCCTGGTGATGAAAAAACAGAAATCGTTAAAATAGGCGCTGCGGTAACTAGAGGAACCTCAATAACTGTTGGAGCGTTAGTTTTTGCTCATTCTAAAAAAGAACCAGTATCACTAATAAGATATAACCAGGTTGCTTTATATGGGCATGCAACATCAACATCAACATCACCAACTGCGATTGGTTCAGCGGTAGATTTGGATGTTTCCCGTGGATTTAATGATATTGTGGCAAGTACGACCTATGCTTACTATTACGCAAGATATTATAATGCTCAAACAACAACTTATTCTCAATATTCTACCGCAGTTGCCGCTACAGGACTAGGGAGGAATACAGCGCGTAAAATGATGGATTATGCCTTAAAAGAGACAAATACTAAACTTGAAAGCTTCGAAGGGTTGACAAGAGATTATTTAATGGAATGCTTAAATGATTGGCAGGATGAAGTATCTTTACAGAAACGTAAATGGAGTTGGCTTAAAACTAATAATGAAGCTTCGTCAATTACCTTAGTCCAAGATCAACAAGAATATACACTACCAACGGATATCCAAAACAACGATTCAAATGAGTCGATTGATCTATTGAGAATTGGTACACAGACAACATTAAAATATTTATCACCTGATGACTTCTTGGTTAAAGTAGGTGATTCAGGAAAGACTTTCTTAGCATCAGATGTGGCCTTGGCTGCTACAACAATTACGGTTGATAATGATAACGATTTAACGGATAGTGGATCAATAAATATTCAAGGAGATGAAATTGAATATACTTCTAAGAGTGCTAACGTCTTATCAGGAGTAACTGGGATAACTGCAACACATACTACAGATGACGAGGTATGGCAAGGCGCTGATACTGGACTCCCTATTTATTATACAATTCGTGGTGGGAAATTACATGTTTGGCCACTACCAAACAGTAGCTATGCAGGGATGAGTATTTATATGGATTATTATTCCACGATTACTGATTTGACTGAAGATGCCTCAACTACATCTGTTCCGTTTTACAATTCAGCACATTATTATTTAATGTGGAAGATAGAGATTAAAAAAGGTGATCCAAATAAAATGGCTGATAATTATGAAGCTAGGTTTAGACAAATTCTCAAAGAAGGGTTAGCTAAAGAAACTCCTTCACAACAAAGAAATTTCAGACCATCAGATTCAAATACTAATATTACTTCTTATTACGATGACTAGAATACCCTTTATCGAGTTTAGTGGTGGTATGCAACGAAGAACATCTCGTCTGCTTAAACGTGACAATGAATGTGATATAATTGTAAACTTCCATGGTGATAAAATTGGTGCTAGAACAAAACGTTTAGGGTATTCTCAAGTTGGAGACACACTACAAGCTAATAAATCTGTTCTTGGCCAGCATGGATATTACGTAAAAGCTGGTACGGATTATCATTTAGCAACAATAAATAATTCTGCTGCAACTCAGTCAGTATTAAAATATAATAATGCGGGGACTTGGACAGATATTACTGGTGCAACAACATTACCAGCCAGCGTTAAGTCAGAATTTGCTACGTTCATTGATTATGCTTTTATAGTTGGCGGTAGAACGATGACAACTGGGTCTTTGACTGGTACTACCTATTCGACTACAACTAATGTCACAAACGCACCTAAAGCCAAATATTGCATAGTCTATAAAGACAGGCTTTATTTATTAAATTGCAATACTGCGGCAACTAATTTCCCCTCAAGATTCTATTATTCTTCTTTACCAACCGGGGCGCCATTGGCTATCACTTGGAATGTCACCGAAGGTACTGGAGATTATGAGGCTGTTGATGAAGATGATGGAGAAGAATTAATGGGTGGGACTGTAAACGGTAATAATTTGATTTTGTTTAAAGAAACATCCATGCACGCATGGAATAATTCCGCATTGTGGCAAATTGACGCTGTTGGATGTGCATCTCATCGATCAATTCAGACAGTCGGTGCAATAACTTATTTTCTTGGTCAGACGGATGAGGGTTATAGTTTGCGTGTTTATGCTGGCGGTATTTCAAAGCCTATTTCTGGACGTATACAGGATATATTTGATGGGTTAACTTATGCTCAAGCATCTGGATCATTTTCGGCACATGATTCAGATCATTATTATCTTTATGTTGGGGATTTAACAATCGATGGGGAAACGTTTACAAATTGTGAAGTGGTTTACAAATTTTCAACAGGAGAATTCTGGATTAATTCATTTTATGATAATTTTACCTGTTATACTTCTATGCGTAGTTCAAATTTGCGTAGGATTTATGCAGGATGTGCAGATGGAGAAATTATGCAACGTGCACGCACAAGAGATGCAGTTTATTCAGATGATACTTTTGCAATCAATGGTTATTTAAAAACTCGTAGATATGATTTACAATTACCTGAACAGCAAAAAGGTATTAGTAAAATTCATGTTTTATGTGATGAACCACAGGGGATGCTAGTTAATGTTAAGTTAGATAATCAAAATAGGATTGAAAAAGGGAGGAAAGTTTATAAGGAAGTTAGTTCTTTTGATATGAATGCGACTCCTGGATATGATTTCCAGGTAGAAATTTCAGAAAGTTCAACGAATCCACCATGCTCATTCTTGGGTTTTGTTGTAGAACTTAAACAAGAAAGTAAAAAATGAGTGATTATTTAGAATTAGGGTTTGATTACAATATTGAGAAAAGAGATTTATCTGAAAGCTCTGCTTACTCAAGCCTTGATTCCGAGTTATCATCTGTAAGTGGGTTTTATGCTGGGGCTGCGGCAAGTGGTATCCCAACTGGGAGCATATCATTATCACAAACAACAATTGATACTCTGGTTTTTAATCAAGCAATAAAGTTCGGTAAAACTGATTTTACTGACACAATAGCAGGAGGGATTCTTGGCTTTAATGGCAAAGATGAACAATTTGTTTTGGGTGATTCGTCGAGTCACATGGATTGGAATTATACTACTGCGGATTTTTTAACTATCACGAATGCTGCTATTTCGGGTACTTTAACCGCTAGTAATATTCACATCCCCGATATCAACACTACTGCTAATTCTTTTCATGCAGAATCTGATGGGGATACTTGGTGGGGATGTACTCAAACTAATTGGACAGCAAACCATGAGAACGCCAACGCTTATATATTAAATACCGGAGAAGCAAAATTTAAAAATGTTACTTTATCAACAAATGTAACCTTATCAGGATTACAATCTGGCTCTGAAATAGGGATACAAGGCTGGCAGTCAACATTAATATTCTCAGCTACTGATAGTGACACGGTTGCATGGACGGCTGGTGCGATAACCTTACTTGATGGAACTGTTTACACAATTTCAGGCGGGAATACTGGGAATATGGCTGCATTGACTTATATTTATTTAGCTATTGCAACGTCAACTACAGTTTTACAAACAACAACCACGGCTACAAATGCTGTAGGTTCAGGTAAAATCTTGGTTGCAGTAGCTCAAAATAATACAGAAGTTACAAAGGATGCTACATTCCAAGCATTCGGTGGATCAGGAGGTATAGGAACCTTTATCACAGCTGATAATATCGCCGCAGACACAATCACGGCTAATGAGATTGCTGCAAATACTATCACCGGCACAGAAATCTTAACAATGAGTATATCAGGTAAGACTTGCTTATTTGATACAGGTACAGTTGGAGGATGGACAATGAGTTCTGGATTATTAACTGCTGCTAATACACGAAGTAAAATAATCCATGCTTGCGAAGCTTATGATAGTTCAATTTATGGGTCTTGGATGGTTGGTACTGGGGACACGGTGAATTTAATAACTGATACTTCTGTATTTAAGTATCATGGTAGCTCTGTTTCATTCGATGTTGATGTGTCAGCATCTATTAATGATTATTCAAGGATTGATTTCAATCCTTCTCCAGCGATAGATTTATCTGCTTATGAAGATACTGGTAAAATGAGATTATGGATTTATATTCCCAGTGTAACAAATTTTACTTCGGTACGTTTGTTTTGGGGGACGGATGGGGGTAATTCTTGGAATAAAACTGTAACTACGCAAAAAGATGGTAGCTCATTTGAAAATGGATGGAATTTGATCGAATTTGACTGGGCAACAGCATCTATAACGGGCACTCCAAATGCCGCTGATATCACTTTTTTTTACATAAGGGTTAATTATACTTCTTCATATACAGATCAAACTGGATTTAGAGTTAATGATTTCCGTATTTTCTCAGCTACACAAGGAGAAATTCAAACAAGTTCTACTTTATATGATACTGGTGGAATGCTTTTAAATTCAGCTGGTTTATATGGATTTAATAGTTCTGGCCAGGGTTCCATAGGATTAGATGCTGATAATGGAAATTTTTATTTTTTAAATAGTGCGGGATCAGGGATAAAGGGTGATTCAAACTCAATACAAGTAATGGGTTCTCTTTTAAATGTAGGTGATGGCTCCGACGGAGCATTGAATGTAACATCTGGGACAACAACCATCGACTTAGGAAGTGTTGATGTCGTAGTTAAAAACTACACCTCAATTAATGTTTCAAGCGGTGCAACATTAGCCTTTTCAAATCCTGGGACGAATGGGACTTTGATTGTTTTGAAATCTCAAGGAAATATCACTGTTGCAGGGACTATTAATGCAAGTGGTATGGGTGGGGCTGGAGGAACTGGTGGAGTATCCCCATTAGGTGACGGTACAGATGGTGCACGGGGGAATACAATATTGGCTCAATTTTCTCAAGGTAATGGTGGACAGGCGTCGACGGCAACAAATACAACTTCTGCAACTGTAGAAAACATTTTTGGGTTATCAGCAGGAATTATAAAAATTGGATGCGGTTCTGGTGGTGGTGCAGGTGGTGGTGGTTCTACAGATGCGAACGATGGAGACGGTGGTGCAGGTGGACGTGGTGGCGGAGGGTTAGCTATTTTATGTGGTGGGTATTACAATTTTACAGGCACTATTAATGTAAGTGGTGTTAATGGAACCAGTGGGCAAGCATATCAAGCCGCTAACCGTGCAGGAGGTGGTGGCGGCGGCGGTGGTGCATCTGGAACTATTTTTGTTGCATATAATAAATTAACCGCAAATACTGGGACATATACAATGAATGGTGGTAATGGCGCAGCAGGTGGTAATGGGAATACGGTTATAGGCCCTGGTGGTGGGGCAGGAGGTGCAGCTGGTAATAATCGTCAATCTGGCGGGTATGGTGGTGGTGGTGGTATTGGTGGTGCCCCCGCAGCTGGCAGCGCTGGTGCAAATGGGCAAGGTACTGGAGGCACAGCAGGCGCGGCTGGAGCCGGCGCTGGTAATGGAGGTGGCGGAGGAGGAGGTGGCGCAGGAGGAGACAAGATTATTGCAGCCTTAAATCAATTATTTTAATAATAACTTTAAATAAATGTCACAATATCCTTTAAGAATAAAACTAAAAAAAAATTCATTAAATTTCCATGAAGGCGCTCAGTTTGGGTTAAAAATCATTCAAATTAATGGATTAAAACAATATCTCTATATTGAATCAGAAACTGGGGCTATAATAAGTGCTGATTTATACTATACAAATAAAGAAGTTTTTGATGATATTTCCCCATCTATCGGTTATTATAAAGATGAGGTAGGTGAAGAAAAAATAATTGAATATTTTGAAGGAGATGAATATATTGAAAAATTAAAAAATAATGACAATTTTTATACTGAATCTAAAAATCAATAATTATGTCAACAAATTACCAACAATCAGCTTCTCAGTACCTAAAAAGTAAAGGTATAACTATGGATGTTAGACAAGTTGTTGACCGAGAACTTTTAGACAATATTAGTGATATTGTGGGTGCTCTCTCAAGAGGAGATAAAACAAAACTAAATGAAGAAGAATTAAATAAATCATTTTTAAAAGCTAGAACGGCACTTGCTAATTTTGGTAGTATTGTTAGTAGTGATCGGGTTAAAACTTATAATGAACTTAGAAATCGTCTAATAAATGAGTTCGGTTTAAATATAGAAGTACCTGAACTTTCAGCAGATGAAATAAAAACGGAACAAGAACTTTTCCCATCAATGACAAGTAATGGAACAGGACAGCCTAAAATTTCAAGTGAAGATTTGAATACTTTTAAAAATATTGATTCAGCTTATCAATCTTGGAAATCAACACAAAATGAACAAGATAGATTAAAAAGTTTAGATACCATATCCACAGAGCCAATGGCTAAGGTAAAAACATCAAGTGAAGCAATTAAAACTAAATTAAAATTTACTGCAAGTGATTCAACAAAAGTTTTAGTTAAAAATAAGCAAACTGGTGAGCAACGAATGGTTTCTAAAGGTAGCCCATTAATAGGAAGTGTTTATGAGATAGTCCCTATTCAAGAAGGAGGGACAGGAGATGGGATTAAACAAACAAATAATGTTAGCGAAAATGGAACAGGTAATGGGATTAAACAACTTATTACAGAAAATAATTCATCAAATACTACAAATGAAACACCATCAGGATATACACCAACTGGTGATCCGGTTTTTGATGCAATGATGGAGATAGTTATCCCATTAATTGAGCAAGAATATGGAGTAGATCAGCCACCTAGTGAGCTTACAGATGAACAATTAGCTAATATTGCAACCAAAGCGGAAGAACGATTCGGTCCTTATTATAAAGAACTCGAACGGCAAGCTTTAGAAGATTTTAATTATGAAAAAGCTGGGCTTGAAACTTCTTCAACAAGACAAAAAGAGGATTTTGTTAATCAATTAAAGGTTGGACAACAAGGTATTGAAGATCAAATTTTGCAATTACAAACTGAAAAAACACGAGTTGAAGAAAATAAAACAAAAGCAGCGACACTTGAAGCCCGTAATTATGAACAAGCAGTTACAGATTCTCAAAATTATCTTGCTAATGTCGGACTCAGTCGTGGCGGGACTCGTGGTAAGACTGAATCAAAACTTGCAACACAAACATCAGAAAATCAAGCTAATATTGAACAATCAGCCAAACGTAGCCAAGAAGAAATTGAAAGAGCTAGACAACAATCACTTCAAGGATTTGAACAACAATATGGATTATCCAACCTACCTACGGGAATATCTTATACAAGCCCTTATGATAATTTACAGGGATATTTACCAACAACTTATACAAGGGGGCAACAAGATATTTCAACAACTCAAGATCGGTTATCTAGTCTTTATGGTAGGGGGCAAACAGCGCTTGAAAATCAAAAATATGCTGACATTTTATCTCAAAAGGAATCAGAAAGAGCAAAAATGCTTGATTATTATTCTCAATTATATTCTTAAAAAAACAATTAATGGCTACAAATACACGTGAATTATCATTATATCAACAATATAAACAGGGATTGCTTACTCAAGATGAATATGCTAGACAACTACAATTAAGAAATTTAGGGAATATCTCAGAAACTAAACGAACATTACCACAAGAGACGCAATATCAGACTGCGGTTTATAATCAAGCTAGTAGTGATGTAGGTAAATATTCTAGCCCAACGACATTTGGGCAGAAATTAAAAGAAGCGATTCAAACAGCGATGGGGCAGGCTGGTGGGACTAAACTTATGGAAGAACGTAAAAACTTACGTGCTCAATTATTTGCAGCTCCTGATACGATGTATGCTCAAGAATCAGGGTTAACTAATTTATCTCCTGCTGAACAAAACCGTATTATTGCACTCCGTGAGGGAGGATTGATGGGGCAGCTAGAAAATCTTGATTATGCCATTAACCAACGAGGACAGACTGCTAATGATCTTCTAGGTACTGGATTGGGGATTTACGATGAACAAAGGACTGAAGCGCAAAGGCAGGCTGACATGGCTGCACAACGTTTAGCATCAATTCAGCAATCTCAATCTGCACAGCAACAAGCCTTACAAGATTATTATTCTTCACTTGGATATTCAATAAATCCTCAAACGGGAGATTTATCTCGTAATCTTGAAGGGTTAGGATTTGATTTAAAGAGTGGAGGAGGCGCAGTAAGTGCAAATGTTACACAAGATGATGTTACACAAGATGATGCTGGCTTTTTAAAGTTATTAGCTGAACAAGCTTCTTCTGGTAAAATAACAGATATGCAAGCATTCCAACAAATTGAGGACTCTTATAAAAATTCAGCTACACGTAATCCTAACTTGATTAGCCAATTAAAATATTTATATCAGCAGGCTAGACAAGAATTAGCACCTAAAATACCAGAATATACAGGGCAAGGATTGGATTATTTAGGTGAATTATTGAATGTAGGTGAATCTAGTAAAAATTATAATGCTTTTAATCTTAATATCCCTACAGAACAAAATATTTCTAGTTTATCTAAAGACGAGATTCTAGCAGGAGTAATTGGTTCAGATACTACAGATGTACGTAATCAAAAAATGAATGATTATTATGGTGGGCAAAGGGGAATTCAACTATTGCCCACTTTAGACTCTGTTTATAATTATATATTTGGAAATTAATGTCTACAATTTTAAACATATTATCATTAATAGGTAAGAATGTTGCAAAGAACCATGAGGTTCAGGATTTTTTAAAAAATCTTAATACTGTAACGCAACCTATTCAAAAAGATTTTAAATCTGCATTTAATCAATATATGCAGCAACAAAATCAAGCTAAGACAAATACCACTATAAATTTAAGTGAATTAAGAAATTTATTTACTGAAAATAAACCTGCTATACCTTACGATGAATATTTACCAGAAGTTCCAACCCCATCTCAAGTAGGAAAAGGATTATTATCAATTTTAAATTTACCAACGCAAATAGGTACTGGTGCAATAACTTCATTAAAAGGTGCTTTAAATTTGCCTGTTACAACTTCTTCCACACCTGACAAATATAATAAAGATATTTTATCTAGTTTAGGATTAATAAAAAATCAACCTATTTTGTTAAAAGATATTTTGTCTAGGAATGAACAAATATCAATGCCGCAAAAAACTGATTTAATTAATCGAGCTAAAACCAGATTTGTAACTGGTTTTACAGGTAAAGAATCTATTTCTAAGAACCCATATATTTCTGAACCAGCAAGTATGCTGGCTGGATTAGCTGTGTTGAATTCTCCTAGATTAGTATCGTATGCTTCTGAAAAACTATTGCCTTCTGTTTTAGAAAAATTCTTACTTGAAAAGAAATTGATTCCTATTGAACAATTAAAAGCATCTCAAGTGGGGGCTCCTGGTTCAACACAAGAAGCTACTGATTTTCTTAAAACTTTAACAGGGGCAGAACGAAAAGCTTATTTGATTGGGGATAAAAAAGCAATTATAAAAGTTAAGCGTAATCTTATTGAAGACATAAAATCATTTAGTAATCAAATTATAAATGATTCTAAAGTATTCAATAATATGAAAGGCTCATTAGAGAGTGAATTGATTAGATATTCACCAAATGAATTACAGCAATTTTTAACAAATGTTAAAAGTACTGCGGCTTTTATTAAAATACCATTAATTAAACAAGAGCAAGGGTTGACTAAAATACAACAAGAATTACCTATACCTCAACTAAGTTTACCTAAACCTATACCTCAACTAAGTTTACCTAAACCTATACCTCAACTAAGTTTACCTAAACCTAAAAAATTAATACAAAAAGAAAATAGAATATTTAAAGCATTAAACCCTAAAATTAATGTATTACCTAAAAATTTAAAACCTATTAGGTTATTTGAGAATATATCAAAAACAGCAACAACTCAAACTGTAACGAATGAACAGCAAGCATTAATAAATATTTTAAAATCAGATTTAAAACTGGGGCCAATTCAACTTAAAAAATTAGCTAAATCTTATACTGGAATTGATACTATTCAAGATATTACTAAACCAGAAGCAAGTGATTTTATTAAAATATTACAACAAATAAAACCAGGGAAATTAGGCAAACCATATTCAATCCCCAAAACTAAAGCATTAATTACTCAAGAGCAAGCATTAAAAACGTATAATGAAATAGGTGTAGGTAGTCAAATACAAAGCCCAGAACGTGTTTTTAAAAGAATTGGGGCAACACAAGAAATAGCAAATCCTGTTGTAACTGTATTGGAAAAGATGAGAGATAATATCGCAAATAAAGAAACATTAGTTAGAAAATGGCAAGATACAGTAGGCGCAAAAAAAAGGTTCAACAAAAAAAATAATAAATTACAATCTCGAAGAATTTTTGATGCAATTAATGATCCGCAAAATGCACAATTAATTCCTAAACAAAAAGAATTACAAGTTATTGATGATATTAAATCTCTATTAAATGATTATGCTGATAAGCTTGATGAATCTTTAATAAAGCAAGGCTTACCTATCATAAATCGTAAAACTAATTACATAACTAATTTAATTCAGGAAGATGTTAAATTAGCGATAAAAGAAAAAAAACCGATAGACAGTTCTTTGCTTGCTATCCTAGATCAAATAACTCCTAAACAAATTTACGATCCTTTCTTGCAACGTCGCACTGGTGGTATGCCAATTCAAAGAGATATTTGGAAAGCTTTAAATGCTTATATATCCATGACAGAAAAAAAATTAGCTTTGGATCCTGTATTAAAGCAAATAGCTCCTTTTATAAAATTACTCCCTCCAAACGCACAGAAATATACAAAATGGTGGATTTCAAATATTTTGGGTAGGCCTGCTGAATTGGATAGGTTGGTTGATGCTACTCTAAATTCATTTTTAAGTGTTTTAGGAAAAAAGAAAATTTCAATACCAGCTGATTTTAAAAAGGGTTTAAATGAAATGGAATTAGAAATACAAAGATTTTCAGTTAATAAGGCAGCAACAAAAAGTGTAGATACACTTAAAAAATATAATTATTTTAGTTTTATTGCATCAAATTTCAGAACAATGATTGTCAATCTTACACAACCTGTTGGTTCGATCGCTAATCAGCCAGGGATAATTAAACCAATTATTAATCAATCTTATGGATATTTAAAAGTATTCCAGAATATATTTACTCAAAAGGGATGGGATAAAATGAAAGAATTAGGTATTTTAACGGATGTTAAAAAAGTTATTGATAGCGAGATGTCAGTCGATAAGGGGTCTTTAGGTGATTTATTAATGTGGAACATGAAACTTTCTGAATTTGTTAATCGAGTTTCAACAACTTATGCAGGTAAAAAGTCATATACTAATTTATTAAAAAAAGAAGGAATTAATTTAACTGAACAAGAAGGGATAGCATTAGGACGAGAATTTTCAAATATGGTTAATTTTAAATATAATATTGAACAGAAACCTAAACTTTTTTCTAATCCTATTGGTAGTTTATATTATCAATATTCTAGTTTTGCATTAAAACATGCAGAATTATTAGAGCAAATGGCCAAAAATTTAGGTAACAAAAATCTAGTTCCTGACTTTGTTAATGCGGCAAGAAATGGAAAGGCAGTAGAATTTTTGAGAAATCAAGGTGCGCCTGTTAGAACCAGTTTATTAAAATATATTTTATATGCAGCTGTAACCAGTACAGCATTCTCATTAATAGGGATTAATTTTTGGGAGATGTTTTTTAAGGGTTTTATACCTAACCAATTTACAAAAATACCAGAATTATTATCAGCAATAGCTCAAAGTGATTATTATTTAATAAAGCAGGCGGTTGGTGATATATTGACACCACCAAGTCTATCTAAAGGGTTAAAGGGTTTAATCCCTTTACAAACACAAGGGAAGCGTATAGTAAGAGCTACTTCTTTATCTCAACTTTTAGGCTTAACTCCTTTACAAAAATAATATATGCCTACAAATAAAAAAGGTTATATGGGGAATTACTACTTAAAGCATAAATCAAAATTCAATAATCCACAAGAGACAGCTAAACGAGCTGAACGGAATAAAGCTAGACGAATGATGATTAAAGCAGGGAAAGTAAGAGTAGGGGACGGGAAAGATGTAGATCATAAAAAACCACTTCGATCTGGTGGTAAGACAACAAAATCAAATTTACGGGTTATTTCTCGTAAATCTAATCGCGCCAGAAATGGCAAATAAATTATTCTTAATCCTAAAAAATGGTTAAACGTTCAACTCATATGAAGAAAGGCATGAAAGTAGGCAGTAAGGCAAAGACTAATATATTTATGGCAGCAAATCAGGGAATGAAGAATGCTGTAAAAGGTGCTCGTAGGCTAAATAATTATTTACGCAAAAAAAAATGAGTATAGACTTTGAAAAGGAAAATATACAACGAATCAATAAAACACTTGCAGAACATTCTCAAGATATTACCTTTTTGAAACAATCATTTTCAAAATACGATGTTCAAATACAGGCTATCATTGATGCCCTAAAGCGTCTCGATGATTCTTTAAATAAAGCAGTTGATCGTATTGAAGACAAGTTTGTTACTAAAGATAAATTTGATTCTATAATGTCAGACGGTAAATACCAAAAATTGTGGTGGGGGCTTATTGGTGCCATAATAAGTTTTGTTTCAATTAGCTGTTTAGGCTATTTAACTTTTTAACATAAACTATGACTTATTTTCCAGGTACAATCGGGGCTTGGGGTTTCCAGGCAAAGGCTTCAATTTATGACCCAGTAAAAGGGCATACAGGAACCGACTATATGATGAAATCAGGGACAGCTTTAACTTGCCCAGTTGATGGTATTGTGAAAAAGCAATTATCTCAAAATGAAATGGGTAACACTCTTTACATTCAAGACAATAGCGGAAATATCCATGTATTCGCTCATTTAAGCGAGTTTAAGTGTAAGGTGGGCTCTAAGGTCATTAAAAATAATCTAATCGCTCTATCAGGCAGTAGTGGCAAGTATGGAAGTCCGGCACACTTACATTATGAAATAATTTCAAAGACTCCGGAACCAGGGAATGAATTTATGACACGATCTTTAGCTGGGTACAATGGATATAACATTGATCCAGAAATATTTCTTAAATCACAAACTATGCCAACAACTGAATATCTTTCGGATTGGGCTAAAAGTGCTAAAGAGAATATGGTAAAAATTGGTGTAACAGACGGTAAAGACCCACAAAAAGCAGTAACACGAGAAGAATGCTGGGTTATGTTAGATCGATTACTTACTTATATTGTTAAATAAATAGTTATGTTTAAAAATTTCAAACTATATTTTGAAAAAAGAGGATGGGATGATGAGATAAGGAGCTTTTTTAAAAATTTTCTTCATATAAGTTTAATTTTAATGGCTTCTTTTTTAACACAATTTGCTCAAGATGTAGCTTCGGGGGAAATACATACCATTGAAGATTGGCGCATTGCGTTAATAGGTTTAATAGCTGTCTTTGGGCGTTCAATCCCTTCGGTTATTTTAACCTCTATTAATCCGGTTTTATTCCCACCTACAACATCCAAAAATAATTTATAAATATATCCATTTGGATACTTTAAAATTCTGGGTAAAATTTATCTTATCAATCTTATGGATATACGGGCAATGGGTATTTTTATTTTTAGGTATATATCTTTTTTTAGATATATTGTACACTTTATTTACTTATCCTAATTAGTTATGGATGATCTTGAATATTTACCTTTTAACGGAGAAATAAAACCAGGTAAGGAATTAAATCTAATTACAGATAATATTTTAGAATATGGTTTTGAAACTGGTGATAACGAAGATGGTATACAAAATCAATTAAGATTACTCCATTTTATTATTTCTCAAGCAGAAAAAAGAGAGATAAGGGTAACTTATGAAGAAATGCAACGATTAAAGAAATGGGAAATTAAACTTACAAATTGTAATCAAGTTAAAATAGTTACAAAATACGACCATGATGCTGTAATGGGATTACTTGAATAATTACCATAATTTATGATTAATATCATTCCACAAAATATAAACCAACTTCTTGACACACTAAATGCTGGATTTATTAAATTAGTTAAAGATAAAAACGATAAACAATATTTCGCTTATAACCCTAAGTATGTTAAGTTCAGCTTAAAAGAATACGATAATCCAAAAGAGCTTGAAAACTGTATCCTTCGATTAAGATAGTTCATCAATCTCAATTTCAACTCGTGGATTGTCGGAATAGTATTTATAAATATGTTCTTCGACGATCTGGCTATCATCGTGCCATATAATTAGATTTAAGGCATCTTCAACGCATTTTAGGATATTTGATACGTCTGGCTTCTTTGTTGGCCTTAAAACTAATTCTCGTGCCATTTTTGCCATTTGCTTGTTCATTGACTTTAAAATAGGAAAAAATATGTTAAGTTTTAAAACAATAGCCCCTAATAGTAAAGTTTTAGGTTTATATTTCTTTGCTTCTAATTTTATCAATGTTTCATAATCTACTGTATTTTTTGGTGTATATACGATTGGGAAACTACCACGCATTGAAAATTTTGGCCTTCCCTTCCCAATGGGTTTACCTAAAACTATAAATTTTATCATTATTAATGGTTTAAATTGATTCCATTTTTTTTACAATACTCTTTATAATTTTTAGGGATTACTCTTTCTTTTATTTTACAACTACATTCATATTTTGAACTAAACAATTTACCACATTGCTTGCAAACATCTTGTAAATTAGGATTATTAATAACTAAATCATTCATGCTTCACCTGGTTTAATGGGTAAAAGATTATTATTTGAGATTGATGTGGGGTACATCTTAGACATAGTTACGTTAGTTCGTTGGCCTGTGGCTCGTGTAATAGAGGTAATTATTAACAGCCCTCCGTGGTAAACGATGAGATCACCTACATTTTCCTTTCCGAGTTCTTGCTTGCCTAAAGTATCAGAATTTATGATAATTCCTTGATAATACTGATCGATTGACTCCGGTGTTGGTTGGTATTCAGGCATTTTTTTGATTAAATGATTCAACTGTAGATTTATTGGGGTTCAAAATCATTTCACTCAAAATATTCTTTACTTCTTCTTCATCTAGCGGTAGTTCTCCCCATGCTGCCAATAAATCTAAATAATGGTCTTGTAATGTCTTCATTTGTGTGGTGGGAAAAGAGATAAAAGAAAGGAAAAAAGCTCATTAGCGTATTTATTATGATCTTCATGTAAATCTCTACCAATGCTTTTATAGATTTCTTGTAAAGATTTTGTGAACCCACACCACATCCACAATTCTACAAGTTTGTCAAGACATTCAAATTCATAATTGTTTTTAGTTTTCAATTCTATTGATAATATTTTAAGAATATTACCGATAAATAATGAATGTCTTGGTATTTTGTCATTATTATAACAATCACATCCAAACATCAAACTTTTATCCCCAAGTCTATCGATCAACTCCTCAATCTCCTGTTTTGTGGGTTGTATTTGAGTCATTATTATTGGTTATTTTCTTTTGGCATATCTTCTGCTGCTAACTGTAAGACCCCATAATTGGGGCACTCAGGATAAGTGCAAATTACAAGACTATCAATTTCTTCTATAGTTCTTAATTTACATTCACGATGACATTGGTTACAAGTTTTCATTGTGAGGTGGGTTATTTAGTGAATATTTTTCTCTATAAACGTTCCGTCTTTTGTTACCCATATTTTATCTTCTTTCAATGAATAGTAATGTAATGAATAAAAATTTCTTCATAGTTTTATTTGTTATAATAATAAGTTACATTATAAAGCCATGTGCCTGGCGAATCGTTCCCAACGTAAGAAACTGCTTGGCTAATTGTAGGAAATCCACCATAGTTTTTAACCCATAACTTTTTAAAATATTCATAACTTTCTTCTTTAGAATTAAATCTTCTTGGATACCTGTTTCCTTGTGCATCCCAAGCCATTATACCATGGCAATTATTATATTTCCCTGTCCCTGTGGTGCAATCTTTAGTTTCAGCCATTGCAACTGCATAGGCTAATTTATCTAAATCGAGGGCCTCACTAGCCTGGCTTGAAGGATTTATTTTAGTAGGAGTCTTCAAGTCAGAGTCAGTTTCAACACTTTGACTAGGTGATTCTAAAAACTCATGTCTTCACATATCCATTGAGTCTTTTTTCTAAGCTCGTCTTCTCGTTCAGGTTCATATCCATTAGTTACTTTATATTGTGCGATTGTTTTCTCCCACTCACAACGTGATAAAAACGCTTGTCGATTGGATTCAATAGCCTTTAACATTGTTGCCTTGGCTAATTCTTCTGTTTTAAGTGAGTTTTTATAAGAAGAACTCATTTGCAGTAAAACTTTATCTTCACTATTAGCACCGACATTGAGCGGTGATCCTAGGAGTCCCCATATACATAGAAACCCTAGAATAATGACTGAAGATATAATCAGAATTTTCTGATTTTTGGTGATAGAAGTTGTTGTTTCCATATAGATAGAAGGTTTTTAAAAAATAAAATTACTGATTAATATTTATAAAAGGTACAGATGAATTAGGCATCATATAAACTGGCAATACCCCATTCCATTTTTCAACAGATTTTAATTCAACATAGGCATCTCCACCTTGATTTTGGATTGCTTCTGCTTTAATACGAATTGTCTCTGCTTCTGCTTTTGCAGTAACTATGGTTTGTTGTGCTTGATATTCTATTTGAGATAATCTATTTTTTTCTGCTAAAGCATTCTGTTCGGCAGTCACTTTCTCTTCAATGGCACGCTCAAACGAATCTGAGAATTTAAAATCAGTAATTGATACACTATCAACAATAAATCCGTAAGGTTCAATTCGTTCCTTTAATGCTAAAGTCATTGCATCTTTAACTGCTGCTCTTTGCGTGATTAATTCCTCTGCTGTATATTTTGCTGTTGCTGCTTTAACTGATTCCTTAATTGAAGGGTCAATAAAGTTTTTAATCTCTTCCCTTCTAAATTGTTGGTAAATATCATTAACTTTTATTGAATCAAGATGATAATTTAATGCTATTTCAGCGGTAACACTTTGTAAATCCTTTGAAGCAGCCCCAATCGTAGAAATATATTTTTGTACAGTAATGTCCATTATTTTTATTGATTCCACGTAAGGCCATATAGTATGGAATCCTTCATCTAAAATTCTATTTTGTATAGCACCAGCACGAATAACTACCCCACGTTCTCCTGGAGATACAATTTCTATCGTAGCAAAAAATGTGATTATCCCTAAAAAGAATGGTATTAAGAATAATACTAATGATTTAGTATTTAATTCTTGAGTTTTTTCATTGTAAAACATTTGTATATTGTTAAATATAAATAAATTATTTTTTTGTATTTTTTATCTTATATCCTATCCCTATTTTTACTCCTATTAATAAACCTAAAATAAATAATAGAAACAAAGCAAATATCATAAATAAATTTTTAAGAAATAGAATAAATTATTTTAATAAGGGTTAAAAAGTAAGAATTATTTTGAGTATTTTCCCATAATGTCAGTGATATACTTTACAACCTCAAGGTTGCCTCCTTTCTGCACCGCAAGTTGAAGAAGATTCCTGCCATTAACCAACGCCATCGGGTCAACTCCAAGTTCTTTTAAGTACTTTACAACCTCAAGGTTGCCTCCTTTCTGCACCGCAAGATGAAGAAGATTCCAGCCATCAGCCAACGCCATCGGGTCAACTCCAAGTTCTTTTAAGTACTTTACAACCTCAAGGTTGCCTCCATCCTGCACCGCAAGATGAAGAAGATTCCAGCCATCAACCAACTCCATGGGATCAATCCCAAGTTCTTTCAAGTACTTTACAACCTCAAGGTTGCCTCCATCCTGCACCGCAAGATGAAGAAGATTCCTGCCATTAACCAACGCCATCGGGTCAATCCCAAGTTCCTTCAAGTACTTTACAACCTCAAGGTTGCCTCCATCCTGAACCGCAAGATGAAGAAGATTCCAGCCATCAGCCAACGCCATCGGGTCAACTCCAAGTTCTTTCAAGTACTTTACAACCTCAAGGTTGCCTCCTTTCTGCACCGCAAGATGAAGAAGATTCCAGCCATCAGCCAACGCCATCGGGTCAACTCCAAGTTCTTTTAAGTACTTTACAACCTCAAGGTTGCCTCCATCCTGCACCGCAAGTTGAAGAAGATTCCTGCCATTAACCAACGCCATGGGGTCAATCCCAAGTTCCTTCAAGTACTTTACAACCTCAAGGAGCACACCCCCAGTTTCTGCTAGCCAAGAATAAAATTCATTTTTAGATTTCATATAGTTTTATTTGTTATGGATTAATTTTAAAAGGATATTTCATAGATTTTCTCAATTCTTCTGCGGCTTCTTTAATCTGCTTAAAGCTATCTAACAATATTTTACATGCAATCTCCCCTTGTTTGATTGATTCTGTAATTGGTACAAAGCCTGGATCAACTTCAATTGGTTTTGTCATTTTGTTGATTTGTTAGATTATAAGAAAATATCTCCAAAATTTCATCTCTGCTTAGTTCCTCTCCACCATGCCGCCTGTGTTCCTGATAACGTTCATTGATAGTACTCATGTATGACATATAGAAGATTTTAAGGATATTTTACCGAGTAGACTAGGTAGCGATAAAGCTATTGTGCCTAATGGCGAGCTTGGCTGTCTTGTCTAACTATAGAATATCATTATTTGTATTTAGAAGTCAATAGATTTTAATTAAAAGATATTTCAAACTCCTTACCATCCTTCTTAGCCCAAGCCTTACCCTCCTGGGAGTTACCAATATAATCATACTCAAAGGGAACCAACACAGTCCCATTTAAAGAGTCTACCATACCGTACTTACCCCCTTTCCTAGCCCTAGCCTTACCCTCCTGAGAGTAACCAATCCAATCATACTCAAAGGGAACAAGTATATTCCCATTAGAAGAGTCTACCATACCGTACTTATCCCCTTTCTCAGCCCAAGCCTTACCCTCCTGGAAGTCACCAATATAATCATACTCAAAGGGAACCAACACAGTTCCATTAGAAGAGTCTACCATACCGTACTTACCCCCCTTACTAGCCCTAGCCTTACCCTCCTGGGAGTTACCAATATTATCATATTGATCACGCCAATTAGTAGGGAGTTCCTTAATAGTGACTTTCATAGGTAATGGTGGTTAAAGATTATTTCAAAAAGGAGTTAAGTGTCAAATTCGGCTCAATCTTTTTTAAAAGATCAATCAACCTAAGCAAGATTTCATGATCTATCTTTTTTATATATCCTCGTTCAGTTTGGATAAGCCACGCCTTGGGCTTATCTAATTGAGTTGCTATATCTACGGCTCTATATGGTTCATTTTTCCCTGTTAGAAGTTTATTTTTAACCATACACTGCCTGCGCCAATATGAGATTTTTGCCCCGATGCCTGAATATGAAATTGAGGTCATAAGTTTTTATATTAAGAATTAAAATGGTAAATCAGTTGGGATGTTTTCAAACGGATCAATTTCTTGAGGTTTTACTTTGACTGTAGAATCTTGTTGATTAGTTTGTTCAGGTTTCCATATTTCAAACTTACTCCAAAAGTATCCTCCTGTTTTATAACTTCCCAAATTAGAACGTGCTCCACAATCTATACATGTTCTTTTAATATATATAAATTCTCCGTCATCTGTTTTGGCTCTATTTGAATCCCAAACAATATTCTTGCTTTTACATAACGAACACTCGTCGGGTTGAGTAAAAATAAACGCTTGTGACAATGCTTTCTTTTCATCTGAGTTTTCTATTTCTATTTCCATAATAGAAGACTCAAACTTTTTAGTGACTTTCAATTTCATATAGAAATTAGTTAATTAATTAAAAGATATTTCAAATTTCTTCTTCCCCTTACTAACCCAAGCCTTACCCTCCTGGGATTTACCCATACTATCATACTCAATGGGAACCAAAACAGTCCCATTTGAAGAGTCTACAATACCCCACTTACCATCCTTTTCAACCCAAGACTTTCCCTCTAAATTGGTTACACAAATATAATCATACTGATCTCTCCAGCTAGCAGGGAGTTCCTTAATAGTGACTTTCATAGTTTGCAGTTGGTTAAAAAATAAATTACCAAGTAGTATAACCTTTTGTAGCTTCCGCAATTTTATTGAGTTCGGATTGAGAATATCCTAGTGATTGTCCTAATTTAGCAATAATTTTATTTTTATAGCGTGAATATTGTACTTGCCAATCTCCAAGAACTGCCTTATTCGATCTAGCATTAGCAATTTGATATTTAGGTAGACCTTTCCAATCAATTTTATCAAGATCATATTTATAAACAAATTCACAAGGTGGTTCAATATCTTTTGAAATGTAATCATCATGAATGCGCTTAAATCTTCTAAATGTATCCATAAGATTAAATTCAATATCATGACATCTAAAAACTGATCCTTCGCGTTCCAAAACGAATTGATAAATACCATCAATCACGAATGGTTTATCTTGTTTAAAATGAACATAAAACAGAATCCCTTTATTAGCCTTAATGCTTGTCATATAAAAGGCTAATTGTTTTAGATAAGATAGTTTGGGTTTACATTGTTCAATTTCTTGTTTTTGATAATTCCCGTAACTCGTTTTAACCTCAATCGGAGTTTCAACACCATCAATATTTAATATTCCATCCATGTATCCAGTAACCCTAATTCCCTCCCAGTCGATCTCAACTCTATGTTGATCTCCGTCTTTAGGTTCGACTAATATTCCCATGTCTCTAAACGAATCAATCACCCTAACCTCAACCATCTTTCTAACTTCAAGTGCGAATTTATCATGTGGCGAATCAGGATTAGTTTCTTTTTCTCCTTTCCACTTCCAAAAGATCTCTATTTGATCTGTTTCTGATTCGGTGCACCAGAATGAATCTTTAGGATGGTGTTCTTCTTTTTCTTTTAGAATGTGTTTTTGGATTTCAGTTACTAGATTAATCATACTTAGAAGGTTTTTAGTTAGTAATTAAAAGATTATTTTTATCATACACTAGAAAATAAATACTTGCAAGTAAAATATAAAAAGAGTATAGTAAAAAGTGTTCAATTATTCCCTGTTTTTTATTATGATCTCTTTTAAGCAAAAACAGCTATTAGAATTTATACAATGGTCTATCAATAACCTAGATCGACCACCAACTTATAGAGAAATGGCAAATCATCTTGAAGTTTCATCAGACAATTCAATCTATAAACATATTAAAAAGCTTGAACAATTAGGGTATATTTGTAGGGAATATGGGGATGGTGGCAGAGCACTTACTAAATCAATTCAAATTATTAAAATAACTTAACTATGGATATAATCTTAATTCAGCAACATCTTACTAAACTTTACAATGAACTCAACCATGTAGACGAGAAAGGGAACCTTGATAATGTTTATACTAAAGAAGCAAACGCTAAAATCACGTTTAAATCACTTGAGAGGCAAGAGAAAAATGTTTTGGCACATTGTATCCTTGAAATAAAAGAAGGGGCGCAAAACTCAAAAGAATCACAAGCACGATGTTCTGATAAATGGAAAGATTTCTGTAAGGGGTTAGATAATGCGGAATCTGAATTTTTAAAAGCATCAGCACTAGTTAAAGGGTTTGACACTAAATTTGAAATACTTCGATCACTCAATAAGGATTATAAAATTTAACCAATCGTCGAATGGTTTAGTGATTATGGAATTGCTTATACAAAATATATTGCACCCAGGAATTGACGAAAATGTCAAATAACCGGGAATCCCGGTAAATATTATTAAAGTATAATAAAGTTACTACGGTTTAGTACATATTAAGACACTTTGTAGCATAGATTGACATTTGCAGACATTAATAGATATAATTTGGGTGGAATTGCGCCTGATCTGAATTGTGGTGTTAATCACCGCGTTCCGCAAAAACGGATAGGGTCGGGAGTTTTTTAATCGTAATAAATGGGATTTATAACCATTCAAAACGGATAGAAATTTTATTGACTTTTAGTTTTAAAAGAGTATGTTGTGGGTAGAAAGTTAATTTGCGACACCATACCTAACCTAACTTATGGACAATCAAGTTATACCCCGATCGGAAATTCTAAAAGCAATTACCCAATATTATGAATTGGGGGATTTATCTTTTATAGATACGGTTAACAATATAACTTATGGCTATAAGGTTGAGATGAAAAGGAATATTACTAAACCTAACCAAACTCTTAATGGACAAAATATTTAAAAATTCTAACGAAAAACGTCCTTCTTTTCAATTTTACCCAAAAGATTTTTTATCAGATACAGACACAATGGCAATGCCCAACGAAGCGATTGGAATTTATTTTAAATTGCTTTGTTATGATTGGGTAAATGATGGTATCCATAATAATGATAAAAAAATAATGCGAATTGTAAATTTTGAATGGCATGATTTCAATGGGAATGAAAGAGACATAGAAGACTATAATATTATTTTAAGTCATATACATAGCAAATTTATAGCACACCCATCGAAAGAAGGTTTTTTGACAAATCCTAGACTACAAAAAGAACGTGAAAAACAAAAAGATTTCATACAAAAAAAGATAAATGCAGGAAAAGAAGGAGCAAGCAAGCGCTGGGATAAGCCAAAACACACACATATAGCAAAAAATAGCACACCCATAGTTTTGCCAATGGCAAAAAATAGCTCTTCTTCTTCTTCTTCTATTATTAAGAAAAATATATATATAAAAAGAAAATTTACTAAACCATCATTGAGTGAGGTGGTTGGGTATTGCAAGCAACGTGGGAATGGAATTGATGCAGAAAAATTTATTGCGCATTACGAATCAAAGGGGTGGATGATTGGTAAAACCCCCATGAAGGATTGGAAGAGTGCGATAATCACATGGGAAAAAAATTCTGAAAAAAAGATTGATGAACGTGATAGGAAGCCAGGCGAAGCCTATGAGGTATGGCAGTTGAGATTGTATAAACTAGAAAACAACATCCAATGATTAAACAATTTTTACAAAATTTCCCTGATTACTATATCCAAACTTTTGATGATAAAGGTAAGGATTTATCTCTTTTAGCTCATGGAAAGCCTAAAAACTTTACAAGTGCTCGTTTGATTGAATTAAATAAATTAGGTGCGGGGATATATTTTACTCCGAATCAATTCCCAAATAGACGCTTGCAAGAGCAATGCGCTGGCATTAATGCGTGGTTTATAGATATGGATTACGATAAAAAAGAGCAATGGGCTAGATTGATGGAATGCCCTTTAAGCCCATCTATTATCGTTGAAACTAGAAATTCGTATCATTGCTATTGGCTTGCTAAAGATGGGAAAATAGACAATTTTGATAAAATAATACGAGGTTTAATCAAATATTTCCATGCAGATGAATCTTGTAAAGATAATTCAAGGGTACTTCGCATTCCAGGGTTTTTTCATAACAAGCAAGAGCCATACATGGTTACAATAAAATTTTCAGATTATGATGTTAAGTATACTGAAGATGAGATGATGAAATGGTATCCTTACAATGAGGAAGAAACTAAAACTCCATTAATCCCAGCTATAAAAAATGATGGATTGGATTTTTGGAACATAGTTGCTAGATTTAATAATCGAATTATGTTGCAACGATTATCTGGTAAACCGATTGCAAATTTTGAATCAATAACTTTTCGCAATAGATCAACTGGAGGAGAGTACATTGATGTAAATGGCAAGCCATCTGATGCTTGGATTGATGAGCACGGGCTGATTGGTTCAGGGAAAGGAGGGGGGCCAACTTTTATCCAATGGTTAGCATTTTATGGCTGGACAAAAGGAGAAATAGCAAAATGGATTAAGGATGAATGTTCTGATTTATTGCCTAGTGATATTTTACCTATTTCAACAGTAAAGATTGAAAGTATGGATTTAATGGCTAGTGATATTCAAATGGATGAATTACTTTCAAAAAAAACAAATTTGACTTGGGGGAATAAGAATTTAGATGAGAATTTTTCACCATTAGATCATGGTCGATATGTGGTTTTAGTGGGTGAAACGGGTGTAGGAAAGACGGCATGGGCATTTCATTTCGCTAGGGGAAATGCTTTTTTGGGAAACAGAGTTTTGTATTTATCACTTGAGATGAGTAATGAGGGGCTTTTGGCTAGATATGCACGGAATATGATGGGTCTTTCAAAAAAACAATGGAAGGAAAGGGATTTTGATAAGGAGAAATTCAAGAGTTATATTAACGGGTTACCCAAAACATTAATTTTAAAAAAGATTAATTCAAGGGATGGAGTTGTGAATATTGAATTTATAGAAAAAGTTTTATCTGAGAAATATGACATGGTTTTTATAGATAATTTTGGGTTTATTGAGTCTGAGGGGTTGGACACAAATGATAAAATAAAAAATATTTCTAGGGCAATGGTTAGATTAAAAAATGAAACTAATACAACGATTGTTGCACTTCATCATTTTCGCAAAGGAGGAGAAAAATCTAGTAAAATCCGGAATCTTGATGCGATATTAGGTTCCGGGAAAATAGGGCATGATGTTGATTTTGCAATACAGGTTTTTAGAGATATGGACTTGGATAAGGATAGTTTTGAATCTGAAAAAGCAAAATTATCAATTGCTATGATGAAAGATCGAGATTTCGGTGAATTAAGTATTCAAAATATTTATTATAAAAACGGTGAATTTTATTCAAACTATGAAGACATACAAAAAACATAATATGATTTTTTATGATGTTGATATCGATGAGGCTACAATTGAATTATTACAAGAGATTTCAACTATAAATAAAATAATTGATAACAGAATTGAAATAAGGATTTGGGATGAAAAGAATAATCGGGTTAAAGTTATTCAACCCAAAGGATGATAATTATTTGACTTCTAAATATAAATAATGAT
>Ga0208957_1000212_pt1 | contig 50959 bp, 81 predicted proteins | sample RifOxyA1_FD_184029 | JGI IMG/M metagenome (GOLD analysis project Ga0208957, IMG submission 184029) | Groundwater microbial communities from Rifle, Colorado - Rifle Oxygen_injection A1 (SPAdes) | ecosystem: Environmental > Aquatic > Deep subsurface > Groundwater | place: Rifle, Colorado, United... | reverse complement strand
TCTCAGTAGTAGTAAACTTCCCCACCCTGAATCTCTCTCCCACCTGAATCACCTCATGTCCAGGACCTCTCTTTTCTGCTGAGGCTTGGGCATCCTCCAAGGTGACGAAAGTTCTCTTGGACGGAAATGAGTACCCCTCCTCCTTAGCAATCTTAATACTATCAAAGGTTGGAAGTTCTACAGGCTCTGAGGGAGTCAGCACCTCAGTGCTTTTAGCCTCTGTAGGCTTAATGACTTCAGGAGCTGCAGGAACCTTGGGCTCAGGAGTCCTTCCTAACTCTCCAACAACTGTAGGTCCAGACACCTTGACATTTGGATAGAGATCTTCTCCTATCTTAACATATCCAGGCGGAAGTGGAGATGGAGGGAGATCCAGAGTATTAATTTCACTTGGACGAAGTTCTCCAGTCTTGTAAGGATCTATATCCCCACTTGTTTTGATAGGCTCTCTGGAAACTACAGGAGGTGGAGTAACTTCTTCAGAAGGTGTAGTCTTTCCAATAACTGTTGGGCCAGAATACTGAGTCTTATCCACAGAAGGTACAACTTCAGCAGGCTTTCTTTGTTTAATCAACTCTTCAATCTTAGCCCTAGTCTTCGGCCCAATCCCCTTAGTATTGGCTAAGTCAAGAGTCTCCACTGACTCTGGATGCTCAGCAACAATCTTAGCAACCTTATTGTATTGTGCCTTTCCCTTACCCTCTCTAAGCTCAGCCTCCACCAGCAGCCCAGTCACTACATCCTGATTTTCAGGGAACTTTGCAGTAAGACCTTTCTTGGCCACAGCTGCATTAGCTCTAGCCCTATCTATCTGACCAATAATCTGAGCCAACCCTTCTGCAGTGACATCTTTTACTTGCTCCTTGACTGTAGGAGGAGTAGTAGGATCAGCCATAACCTGGGCCTTAGCCTCCTCTACAATCTTAGGAGTTAATTTAGCCTTAGCCTCTGTGGGAGTTAGACGAATACTCTTAGCACCTTTAACTGCAAGAGGTCCCCCTAAGAGGAGAGAATTAGTAACATACTGCCACGCTTTACTACGATCATCCAATGCCTCAGGAGAGGCCCCCTCAGGGGCTGTGGCCCTTGCCATCTTATCAACTGTACCGAGGAGGGTGCCAAAGGTCAACTCAATAGGTTTCATCAAGAGTTGTCCAGTAGCAGTCTTCGGCTGATAAGTTCCAACTTTGCTCACAGCCTCAGCTGTTTCAAAAGCTCTGGCCATCCCCTCTTCAGTTAGGGGAATATCTTTGAGTCCTGCAGTCTGGCCTCCGATAAAAGATCCTACTCCTGATGCAAGAGAAGCTGCTGCTTCTGGAACTCCATAAGCTACGTCGAGGGCAGCACCAGTCACACCGCTTGGACCCTTACCTAAACCTAGGGGAAGTTCTCCCATAGGGCTAGTAGGAGTAGCACTCTCTAAGAATGACTCTTTAATGGCTGGAGTCAACTGATCCTGTATGTTGACTGCATCAGCAAGAGTCCCCCCAGTAACATCCCCAGCATCTCCAATGACCCCAAGCACTTTAGAAAGTGTGCTAGGAGAGGCCTGAGATTCAAAATCATCCCAGCCAAGCTTAGCAGTATCTTTCCAAGATAAGGATTGATCACTAGAGAGAGGTTGCTTTGTATCATTAATTAATGAAGCATCCCCCCCACCACTCCGGGCCATAATCTTGTTAATGTAACTTAAAGTCTCCTGAGGCAACTCTCCACCCGTGGCCAAATTCCCTGGACCCCAATTATAAGCAGCCAATGCTTTACTAAGGTCTCCACCCTGGGCAGTCAGTTGTTGCTTTAGATATTTAGCTCCTCCAGTTAGATTCTGCCTCGGATCGAAAGGATCTACCACTCCCATCTCCTTAGCAGTCCCTGGCATTAGCTGAAGCAGACCTTGAGCACCTCTTGAGGAAATGGCCTTAGGATTGTAGGAACTCTCTACATCTACCATACTCCTAAGAACTAGTGGATCAACTCCCTCTACCCCAGCTACTTCATCAATCAAAGAATAGTAGTCTTCTGGCTTAGAGTATGTAGGAGCTGCAGAGGGAGCTATTGCTATATCAGGAGTGTCAAAGGAATCCCAGGAAAGTGCCATATCTATTACCTCACCAAACTAAGTTGCTTAAGAACTTCTTCAGGACTAACACCCAAGGTCTCAGCTTTCTTCTTAACCATCTCCACCGTGACCTCAGTACCCTTGGAAGTCCTGCCAAGGACTGTCTCTGCAGGAAGCTTAAGTATCCCCTCACCTGACTTGGGAATCTTAGCCCACTTAGGACTCTTGCCAAACATACCAGGAGTTCCGGGTACCATGATCCACTGATTAGATGGATTCCTAGCATTATAGAAATCAGCAAATCCTGCCATAAGCTCAGGGTCAACTTCATTTCCTTTCTCATCAGTACCTTTGGCCATCATCTGATCAATTCTGGCCAACTTGATTTCCTGCTCACCTTTCTGATATTCTGTCAACTGACCCTTCTCACCTTGCTCCCCAGTTCCTAAAAGGGTAGTACCAGCAGGTAGGTCAGTAACCTTCTGTGGATCAATACTCCTAACAGTTCCATCAGGCAGCTTGACAAGTTTCATTGCCTGACTAGTATCCCTGGCATCTCCCACCACTTCCCTCTTGACTACATTCCCTAGGGCATCAGTCCAATCTATCATGGCCTTATCATCAGCCGTATATACTGCACTCCTATTTAACTTATTCGTATCAGTAAATACTTTCTGATTCTCTCTTAGAGCAGTCTGCTGCCTATAGAAGTTTTCTACCTGATCTTGAAGTGCTTTGGCCTGAGCCTCTTTCCCCCTAAGCTCTTGTCCCCCAAGAACATTCCTATAATTGATGGCATGTCCAAGGAGGGACTGCACATCTGCAGGACTAAGCCCTCTCATATCAAATCTAGGCCGCCCTCCCCCATCATCTACTGACGTCGTGCCAGTTTCTGCTGAAGGAGGGCTTCCCAAAAAGGGGAGCTTCCTCCTGCCTGCCCAGCACCTTGCATAGGTCCATTAGTAACTGGCCCAGCCGAGACTGTTTCTGGAGGAACAGTAGTTCCAAATGTATTCAACTGCCGTGCTGAGGGCTCTTGAATTGTTGTTGTAGTCCCCTCAGCAGTCTGCTTTCTTGTGATAGAATCCGGCCCGGCTTGCCCCTTAGGAGTCACCTGCAGATTATTAAACATTCCTGATGCTGCTTGCTGATTAGCCCTACTTCTTGTAAAATTAGATGCAGCCCCTCCAAGTACTTCCCCAGCCTCTTTACCCTGTGCTACATCTTGAGCTATCTGGGCCAGCATCATAATGTAATTAGGATCGAGCTGTTGCTGGCCTGTTTCAGGATTAGTACTACTTAAAAAATCAAATGTTGCCATCTCATTCTCCTTACATATAACTCATTGCAAATCCTAGCACTGCTCCAATAGCAGCACCCCAAATACCTCCTGCGGCCGTGCCTACTGCAGCACCTCCAATTGTAGCACCTGCAGCAGCACCTCCAACAGTCCCACTAATTGATTTCTGAGCCTGACTTAATTGCTTAGGAACTGAAGTCTCACTGGCATCAGCACCACTAATAATAGATAACATATCACGATAATATCTAGTTATCTCCAGGTCATATAGTGCATGTTTTCCTGCCCTATCCATAACATGAGCATCAACATCCAGCTCTGTGGCATGATACATCTTAACCATCCCAGCATAACTCTTAATGACTGCATCATTCCAGTTCAAATGTGCGGTCCACATTTGAGTACTTACATCAAATACCTTGAGATGAATTTCTGATGCAAACTTATTTAAGGCTAGAATTCTAGCATCCTCTATCAATGCTCTCCCAGTCATAAAGGCACTACTCTGCACCGCATTAATATTCCTCATTCCTGCATGAAATCGTGGATAAGTCTTAGATTCAATCATATCATCTAAGATATCCGCCTCGGCCTGAATAGATGCATTAATTTCTGCGCTACTTACAAGTCCGTTGTAAGTCTGTAGGAATAGATTATGGACATCTAACCCTGCCATAAATTTTCCGAACATATCCCAAAGGCTGGGAAAGTCCGTAATAACAAAAGCTTCTTCATTAGCCTGATCTCTATATCCAAAGAACTGAGGGTCTAAGTTAAACTCAATCCCTCCATCATAAGGACTATTTCCCCAAGCAGCATTCATCAAACTAACTACACTCTCATCAGGATAGTCCGCTCCAGTGTGATTAAGTATAACCCCATGTGCTGCTTCTAAATAAGGACTATACTTAATAGTATTATCCTTACTCCCTCCACCACCACTTCCGCCCATTCTCTACCTCCTATAAAACTATCTCATACATATGAGCCACATCATGAAATCCCTGAGCCGTGGCGAGTTCAATCACTCGTGGAACATTGGTAGTCATAACGATCTTCTCACAATTATTTCTCACAGCAAAATCATAGAAGAGTTTGAAACTACGGTCAGCAATATCAGGAGTTAGAATTCTAAGACCATAAAGGCTGAGGATGTGCAGATTAATTGTTTCAAACATGTTGTCCTGAACTATGGTCGTCACCCCGATGGCCACTATCTCAGCAGCAGGATTCCTTACAACCCAACACTGAAATTTACCACTTAGGAGATTAGCCAAGAGTTTAGTCCCATAAGCCTCCTGCTTCTCCAGAGGAACCTGCTGAGCAATCATAACACTCTGTTTAATATTCTCCCACATAGCACTAATCTGAAGTGGTTGCAACATTATCAAACTCATTGAATACCTCCTTGATCAGAGGTCTCAAACATTGGACCTCTTCTGAATCTCTTATCAACTCTCTGTTGCCTAACATTAATGTAATCAATTTTAGTGGCATCATACACAGTCTGCTTAACTCTGACTCTAAACTCTACTGCTGCAATATTAGGCCTAGCCACTCCCTCAGGATTTGTCAAGAACCAATCACTAGTTCTCCAAGCCTCTGTCTTAAGATACCTAAAGTCAAGAGCCACATAGAGAGGCTGATCAGTATCTACCCCTACCTCAATAAAGGTTACTAACTTAATTCCCCTATGCCCGAAATCTATAATATCAGTCATAAGACTGAAAGGCACACTTGTCAATGCTGCTGATCCTGTGTAGTAGTTCTTCGACACTCCAGTAAGTGTAGCATACCCTCCACCTAATCCCTCTGAGAATACATATCCAGTAGTCCCATCACTAATAAAGAGGCGCTGCTCAGATTCCTGGAAGTTGAGAAGAGGATTACTCATTGATGATAGAAATTCTGAGAACCCTAAGAACTCCAATCCCTTAGTAGTCAATCTCCACAAATCTCCAGAGGTAGTAATAAAGTAATGAATCTGATCAGTTCCTGAGACAGAGTAAACACTCTTAATTCCTACCCCAGAAATATCTTTAAATCCAAAACTGGGAACTGGTTCCATAACAGCATTTAGTAAAGTAATCCCACCAGTCCCATAAACTACTACAAACTCTTCCAGCTTCATAACTCTAAGAACATTACCAGGCCAATCCATCGGCCTATAGCCAGACTCATTACTTTTGTCTTGAACAAAACTAAGTTCACCAATCTTGCTCCAGCCTACCCAGTTATTCTGGCTTCCTAGAGAGTACCAGTCTCCACTAACTTGTATCTCCAAATCTAAGTTGGCATCATCAACTAATCCTGGAGCAACGCCATCTCCATGAGGAACTATTACTATATCAACAAAAGAAGTATTAGCTCCTGAAGAATTTATAAACGTATTGTTTAGGGATAAACCCGCTACTTCAATCTCAATCGTAGGAACATCATCTGCCCCAGAGTCGTTATCAACAAACCAGGTAATATTTTCCGGAGTAGGGACCACTCCTGTGACCCTAGCTTCGAAGGCAATTCCTATAGTTATGTCTATAGGACTAACATCTAATGGGAGTGTAAGGTTCTTACCTGTAACAGTAATTCCCCCAACTCCAATTGCAATAACAGGCATAGTAATCCTCCTTATGCAGGATTCTTAGCCCGCAGATAAATATTTGCCAGAGTAAAAGTACCTCCATTGAGGGTAGTAACATCTCCCCCAAAGTCAATGTAACAAACTACTACATCATTAGCATGAGTGTCATCATAGATAATGGCCCCACTAGCAACAAGATTACCTCCAGTAGCTACCCAACTGGTATTATTCCATGCAATCTTGCCCAAGTTAAGAGTATCATCTTGAGTAATTGCTACACCAGCAAGAGTATTTCCTCCTATGGTATACCCCAAAGCAGTCGGCAACTCACTGGCACTAACATCACCGTAAGTCCCCATAGTCACCTGACTATAGATAAACCCACTCTGCATCAAGATACATTTGAAGGTATCACTTGAACCATTAATAGTACTATTCCAAAGCTCTTTCTTAAATCTATTACTCGCAACAGTTGACATAACTTAACTCCTTAAAGTTTATTGTCTTGTTTCTCAAATGGCCAGACAGGGTTATGGCCTTCAGAAGTTCCTACAGTTATCTCTTGTGGTGGGGTAGTATTGTACTTATAAAGTCGATCATTAGAGTAGTTATAGATATATCTATAATTATCTGATACAAGTGCTCCTCCACTCTCTTCATACTTAAATGAGGAGAAACTAAAATTCCCCTTACAATGCTCAATACAAACTACCTCTAAATCCAAGGTTAGTTTGGTAATGAAACTTGCACTATTAGTAGGGGCAAAAGCCGCATCATGTGCCCACCAGACGTAGACATAATTACCTAGAATTACAAAAGACTGGATTGATTCTCTTCTAGCATACTGATGAACTACTTGCCCAGTGCTGTAGTTAAGTGCAAGAATCCTTCCGTTCAAACTAGGCCACTCGTTATGGGCATGATATATAGTGTTATTAGGGAACCACCATTTTAATCCTTGATAGTAAATTCCTGCATCTGAAACTGCTCCTAAATAATTATACTGTGTCTCTATATGATTAGCAACGTAAGTCTCAGCATCACTATTATAAACCTTTAACTCATTCCCACTAAATCCAGCTGCATGTCGAACAAGTGCATATTGATCATTGAGCTGATTTTTAACTATCTCAGAATTGCCAAAATGGTTTCGTGTGTTCCAGAAATAAATCCTTTGACCAGTAAATGACCACTTAGAAACATAAGATCCAAATTCAAAACTAATAGCAGAAGATGAGACATGGTTAAAGATATACCCCACAGTTGGGATTATTTGGAAATTTAAAATCTGTGAGCCAGAAAGATGATCGACTCCACCAGCATTATAATCTCTCACATAGTATGAGTAATCACTAGGAAGCAATTCCCAGGAAGATTCCCAATCTCCAGCACTAGGATAAAATTCCTCAAAGCCAGTTGTATCTGACAAACATCCGTAAATTTGCTCATCAGGACTTCCATACATAACTGTCCCTGCATATAACGGAGGGTCAACTAAAGTAAATGCTTCCGTCGTGACTGGCATAGTTATTTTTTGTATCCATCTCCCATCATAACCGTCTCTTCCAATAAGAGCATAAATCAATCCATCAAATTCTACAATCTGATAAAATTTATCTACATCTGCAATAGGAAAGGTGGTACTGACAATTGTGGCCAGATCATCTGGATCAATCTTTTTTAAAGTTCCCGTAGCCCCGTCAGACAAATAGAGAAACTCATCAGTACCATATAGCATTACCTCAGAAGAAGCATTTAAACCTGGGCCATTATTAGTCATTGAGACAACTTCTTCATCTACATACTTTATGCAGATATCCTCAACAGCCCAAAAACCTCCCTGCTTATGCCAATGCCCACAGATTTTAGGCTCTGTAGGATCTTCATGATAAGGCACAGGAAGTTCAACTTGCTCAGTGAAGTCCCAAATGGGATCATGAATTTCATCTAAGTGCCAATGGCCACAGGGAAGATGTCCAGCTCCGTACTCAATACTATCAGTAGGATCTGTAGAATCAAACTCTGGAGCAGGAGATATAACTTTTAGCCACAATTTTTTACCATTAACTACTATACTTCCTGCAGCAATAGAGACAAGATGACTTATATGGGTTACTAAAGCCTTTCCTGTAACAGTAATACTTGATGAAGGAATTAATATCCCCTTTAAGCTGAGAGGCTTTCCAGTAATTGTCAAAGATGCCTTAAGAATAGTATTACTAATTAGTAGACTCAAAGCCTTCCCAGTAACTGTAATTGCAGTACTTCCAATGGCTATCGTATTTGTAGTATCTGCAACAAACAGATAAAATGCATCCAGGCCACAAAGCCCATCTCCATTGTTCAGAGTAATATCTAACTTATAATATCGATAAGTACCTGTAGGACTCAGAGTGAATTGTCTTATCTCTACATTCTGCCAAGCAGTCTGCCCAGTAACAGTTGCAAGAGTAGTCCAATCAGTATCATTATTACTCCCTTGAATTGTAAAATCTCTAGGCATCCTATTAGCAGCCTGAAAATTCTGCAAACCAACAGACGTTACTAATTGCCCATTCCCTGCGCCAAGATCCAGCTTAAGCCACCCAGTATTAGTGTTAGCAAACCATTCCTCATTATAGTTATAGTCAAACGCTTCCCATGCAGGATAAGACCCTGAAAACTCAGTACTAGCAGAGGCTACATAAGGAGAGGGAGTAGAGCTAGCAGTCATCTTAGGAGGGAATACATCTGCAGATATGGCCCCACTACTTACTGCATTAAACACATGCTGCTCATTAGCAGCTGTGAATTCAGTCTGATTGAAAAATGCTATGGAAGTAGTCCAAACAGAGTCATCATCTGAATATTGTAGAAAGAAAGTAACCGGGCCATCTTGATCTGCAGATCTAGTAGTCCAAGCTACCTCAATAATATCATAACTATTTCCAACTCCAAAGTCATACTTAAGCCACTCAGCTCCAAAGGCAAATCCATTAGAACTCCAGTTAGTACTAGCATTATTATCAAAGGCATTAGAAGCTGCATCACCACCTGAAGTCGAAGATGCTGAAGCAGTCCCAGATCCAGTAACATCACTACCTCCAACAGCCGTGCGAAATTCAACCTCTGAGGCCCCAACATGAGTTACCTGATTATCATTTTTGAGAATCAGTACTCTCCAATACCTATGAGCAGCCATAACCTATTACCACCCACCACTGAGAGTAAAAACTCCAGCAGCATCGATCTGGAGTTCAAGAGTATTTCCATCTGTAGTAGTGACATCTGCAGGAGTGGAGTCAAGGAGGCTGCGGGCAACAAGACTCTTGGCCGCATCAGAGTCATCATAGAGTACTGCATAGCGACAAACGATCGAACCGCCGCTCGCAGTCCAAGTCGGGTTATCCATGTCAAAAGTCACAGTTCCAGCAGCTTCATTCCACGTTACGCCAGTGACGGGCCAACCGCCAGTTGTGTAGCCAAATCCATTAGCAACCTCTCCCCCAGTCGCAGCTACAGTAGTGTAGGAGTCATCTGTCTGGCCAGGCGCAGTAGTATTAGTCCACAACGCTACCTTAAATGAATGAGTATCCAGGTCAACAGTACCATCACCAATTTTCTCTTTCAGACTATCAAAAATCTTCCAAGCCTCGGCTGCCATTTTATCACCTTTGATTAATATAGATCATTGAGTTGCTATGTTAATTTATGATACATAGCAATTAAAGTATAGTATCCGGTGCAGCTACTATGAGTTGCCCGTTAAAGTTACAGACCCCTGAACAACTTCCCATCCCATAGATATCACTAGCACTAAACACCTTACTCACTGCATCCCTATGTACAGTTTGTTTACCATTGGCCATAAAGATAAATCCATTAAAGTCTGCTACAGTCCACAAGTGGCCGGCAACTAATCCTCCCAATTCTTGGGTGAAAGTTGCACTGGCATAGGTGTAGATCTCAGTTGCAGTACAGACCATAACTGTACCATCTTTAAGTTCAAAGACCTGAGGAAAGGGGAAACTCGGAGCAGGGCTCAAACTACTAGTATCAAGTCTAGAGATTGCAGGTAGAGATTGGAGAGCTCCCTGGGTAGGATACATTCCTGTGGATAGAAAGAGCGCTTGCTCATTCCTTTGATTATTCTCACTACTCCTGAGCCCAACTACTAACCCTTTTCTAAACTGATAATTGAACTCTTTCATTACAATCCTCCAACAATCCCATCTAAATCATCCAATCTCTTTTTAGTTTTAGCAGGTTGCAACTTAAGATTCTTTCTAGCCTCTTTGGCTGCCAGGTCTAGGATCTCATCAATAGGTCTACCTGGATTCTGCCCCTCAAAGGTCTCAATCATCTTAGCCACAAAGGGCTTATGTGCAATGAGGTCAGGATTATTCTTATAGAATTTATTACTTGACTCATGCAAGACAGTGGCTTGCTTGATAATGTTTTCATTGATTAGTGGAAGCATCTTCAGTGCCTCCTGGACTGCTGCTTGAAAGACTGCCTGGGCCAAATCCTCTAGCACTACGGTAGGATTCTGCCCCCACATACTAAGCATCTCCTGTGTCACAAATGTTTTCATCCTTCCATCTCCTCTGCCCGATTAGAATCATTCTCAACAGTATCCATATCAATACCTTTGAGTTCCATATCTATGGCATTCAGCCAGTCTTTCTGGCCTTCAGTATTTCTATAACTTACTTCCAACTGGTATAGAGCAGCATTAACTGCAATGTGAGGGAAAGCATTAAACCAATAGTTATCTTTATTATCTGCACTAGGCCACGGAGTTTCATATTTGCCCCATACTTCTATCATTCCCGCCGTATCAGTGGGATTCATAATCAGGAGACCTTGCTTCCCAGTCTGAGTTCCATCCACTAAGATTTCACTCCCATAGTTGCCAATTACACTGAGAGCTGTTCCTTCAGGGACACTACGTGTAATGGCATAGGTGAAGTAGGAGGGAGTACCATCATCCACATCTGTGTAGGGTTCAGTACCAAATTCTAACTGAAAATCCCCAGGAGTCATGTACTCCAACTCCCATCTCCCATCAACTGCATTTGCAAACCAGACCCTATCAGTAGTTCTCCAACTGCTAAACTCTACAAAGAAAGTCCCAATAGCACAGGTTTTGAAGAACTTAGCTACATCCTTCTGAAACTCTACTCTTCGATCAAGAAACTTAATTCCTGCCTTGAGATAATAGTCTGCACCTGCATCTGCAAATGCTCCTGTCACCAGATCATACCTTCCAGAGAGTTTGGCGAATTGTGTTCTAATCTCGAGCAGAGTACTCATGGCATCTCCTTACTTCTTCATTCGTTTTTTGGGCATCTTAGTAGATTCCATCTTTCCCTTCTTCAGCATCTTTTTCTTAGAAGGTTTCTCCTTTATCATTTCGTCCATCATCTTATGAGCCCCAGGCATCATATGTTTAGCCATAACTGTGTTCCTATGTTAATAAATGATACATAGCAATGGAAGGACCGAAGCCCTTCCACTGTCCAACTCTCACACTCTGCCTATTACAGAGTATTGTTGAGACCTACGCCGTAGAGATAGCCCCATCCATCAGGATGATAATACTCAAGGCCGCACTCGGTGAGGAACTCTTCCTTGATACCGTCTCTGGAAGTCCACCCACCTTTCTTCAAGTTAGGATCTTCCTTATAGAAGGTATCATCAATGTAACGATACTTCAAGTCCTTGGGCTCAAAGATAACCATAGAATTCCTGGTGGTCGCCTCAAAGGAGAAAAGAGGATGAGTCATAATGTTAATGACTCCAAATGCAGTAACCCATCTGGTCACTTTGATACCATAGTCAACAGTCTGTGGAGAGTAGTCAAAATTCCCTCCAGCTTTGATCAACTTGTTGATGCCCAGAAGTGCTCCTGAACCAGCCAGACACAACTTGTCCTTGGCCCCGTAACGGAAGATTTGCTCAAGCTGGGTATCCAGCCACTCTTCACCAGATGCAAGCCAGGTATCTCCTGAGAAATCAGTATCAACCTGATAATTCTTCACCAATCCTGCAGTAGTTACACCGTTATATCCGCCGCGGATAGCAGGAATCAGGCCCAGAGTGGTCCGCTCAAGTTTACCATTAGCCCCAGTACGCTCAGAGGGTACTCCGAACAGGAAGGCTTTCTCCATCTCGATCGAGTGAAGTTCAAGACACTCACGCTTAGCTTCCTTGTACTGATCCCCAGTACGGAGCTTAGTCTTCATCGCCGTACGAGTCATCTCCAGAGGAGTTCTGAAGATCTGAGTATAGTTGTACCACTTAGTCGGATCATATGCAATCGCATCCGGCATAGCAGCGCCTTCAGGATTGATGTTACCTACAATCAGGACGGTATCACAATCACTCAGATCGCCTGCAGTGGAATTATTATCCGCTTCGAGCAGAGTCACTGTCAAATAGGAACTGGCCCCATTCACAGTAATAGAGTCAACCTTAGCCACAACATCAACGCTCAGATCACTAGCGTCACGCAGCAAGACTTGATGCCCAGCTCTGAAGTTGACAATGCTGGCCGCAGCCATCTTAATATACAACACAGTGTACTGGGCCGCTCCGGAAACATAGGCCACACTCAACCCCGTGTCAGTATAAACTCCAGTAACAGCAGCACTCTGCGTCGGCAGAGACTTAGTCCACCAGTTAAACTCAGGATCTGTAACTGCTTCACTACCCATCTTACTCAAGATTGCCGTAAGCGGGGCCATTCCATTCGGATAACGATGAAGAATAACTTCACGCCAACTTTTCGGACGCTGATCCGTTGCCCAATCACCAGTACCTCTCATTCCTAAAAAAGCCATAACATACCTCTCAAAAAATTAGTTCAATTAGTCAGAGCGATTAGACGCCCCAGAATTCGATCAAGAATCTACCCCCAGTGTAAGTCTGGGCAGTGCCCGCGGCTCCACTGGTAAGATAAAGATACTCATTTGCAGCAGGAAGGGCTGTAAGAATGGTAGGAGTAACTGCACCACTCCATGCTCCGCCCTTGGTTAAGAGGGCAGTTTCTGTCAAATCTCCAACTGCACCATCAAATGCTCCAGTTCCCTCAGTAGCACTATAGAGATCAATATCAGTGACACCAGTTGCAGGAGTCTCCAGACAAGTGACTTGCCCATACATTAGAGTTCCGTTCTTAGCCGCAGTGATTTGGCCAATATGAGACACGCCTGAAGTCCCAATGATGTCAAGATCAGTAGTAGACGATGCAGTACCGGTCAAGTCAATGAGAATCTCAGTCTTGATAATCCCACCGTGTTGAACAACAGAAGACTCAAACACAGTACCAGTTCCTGCAAATCCAACTCCAGGAGTCATAGAATCTTGAACAGAAAGATCACATCCAGCAGTAATCTCAGCAGCTGTAGCAGTGTTGCCATCACAGGTTAGATTAACCTCTGCAGCTGTTGCCAGATTATTAATCTTGGCAATGGAGACTACACCTGCATTAGTCATGGTAAGATCCTGACTCATAGCTACACTGGTCATTGTAGTGCCATTTCCAACCAGTACCTTAGTATCACCCTTACCATCAAGTGCTACAGCTACACCAGAGGCATTACCTACGAGAACACTCCCATAGGCCAGTGTGATCTCCGAAGCCGCTACTGCACCCATCAAGTCAAATACACAACTATCCTTGGTGCCAGTATTCTCATACACCGATTTGGTGCCAGTAACCACGTCAGTATCAATGAAGATACATCCTTTGGCAAATCCATCACTGGCATCCGTAGGCTTAGTGAGTCCAGTGCACAGGAGGATGTCACCAGCACTATCTTTAATCAATGGAGTAACTGCTACAGAATTGATGGTCACACTACGACCAACAATCTGGAGATACCCCTTAGTAAGTTTCAAATCATCTCCCAAGAACTCAAGTCCACGGGAGATAAGTTTTCCGAACCAACTCATATCCTACCCCCCTATTACTCGTAAGAGCATTCGAATTCTTGAAGAACCATAGCCCCAGTTTGAGATGCGTTGGCCTGGAGGAAGAACATAAATGGAATGACTACTTCTCCAGAGTCAAAGGAGAATGCTGCAGTAGTGGTCGGAGGAGCATCGTCAATCTTATACGTTACAGCTCCAGCAGCACTCACCCTGACATAGAGGGTATGAGTTGCGGCATCAGCCCAATTCTGAGTTGTGTCCGTAGTAACAGTAGCAGCATTGTTGAGAATAGTCTCAATCTTGATATCCCCTGAGATCACATTCAACACTGCCATTTCATCATAGTCATCTATGGCACCTTGATAAGCCTCAGCCTTACGGAATCCGAAAGCACAGTCATCAGTTCCTGCGACCGTAGCAATAGAGAACTTGAGCCTTGCCCAGAAAGCATTATACCCAACTACGAAGGCACGGGGAGCTCTGGATGTAATCCCACCAGCAAAAGCAATCTCCCTACCATCATTATCAGTCTGATCGCCAGCCACAGAGCATCCGGTCGAGGCAAGAGCCCCAATGCCTATGATGGTCTGAGTACCTTTGGCCACATACTCAAACATATTCTTCTCAAATAATGCTACATTTGCTGTATCTGCCGTTCCACTGGGATTAGCTGTAGTAGCATTAACCACTTGACAGATAGGCTGAGTATTAAATTTCTCCAAACAATACTTGTCCTTATTGCCGGAGATTACAGACCCGTCAATAACGACATTACCTACTGCCAAACCATCTATAAACCTTCCTTCACCACTCATAGTAACCTCCTCAGTCACTTAATAATTCATCAATGTCGGCTTGTAGCTTACTCCCCTTAGGAGCAGGCTTTCTTACGGCTGTTGAACCTCCTGGCAGGATCGGAGCACCTGTGGAAGTTGAGGCAGCTGGTGTAGTTACAACTCTATCTGGAATGTTTAGTGCTGCTTTTGCTACTTTAGCAGCCTCCGCTAAAACCTGTGGAACTGTCCATGTCGGATTTGCAGCTCCAATCCCATTAGCCACCTGGGCAACATAGGGTTGTACTACTTCAAGTTCGGGATAGGCTGAGTAAAACTCAGTCCTAACTTTTTCCATAGCACTCTGGCGAGTAATTACTTCGGGCACCACCTCATTTACTCGCCCAAGAGTATTTTTACTTACTGCCTCAAGGACAGAAGTCATAAAGTTGACGAAGGCTTCCTTAGACTCCATGACTTGATCAAAGTCCACTGCCTCCATGAGCTCTTTGATCCCAAGAGCTGGAGGTTCCACCACAACCGGAGTAGCAACTGGAGCAGGTGTAGTAGGCTGGCCACTAGACAACTGATTAATAAGAGTTGTCATAGAAGCTACTTGAGCCTTCAAGGCATCTATTTCACTAGGAGGCTCCACCACTGTAGAAACTGTAGGTTCCACAGGAGGGATAACTACAGACTCTACTGCTGGGGCAGTAGTCTCTACTGGTGCCACGGGCACAATAGGATCATCCTGAATCTCTACTTCAGGCTCACCAGGAGTCTCATCAAGTATTTCTGTAATCTGACTCTCTAAACTCCCTCCAACTTCGCTGGAAGAGTCCCCCACGCTAACCCCTGAGGGGGTAAGATCAGAATTCGTTAATGTTGTCTGAGCTTCGTCCGCCATTTTCTTTCTCCAATTCTTTGTTATCTATAGCCTCAACTGCATTATGGTGAAGATCTGTGAAGATTCCACTCACTAATCTAAGCGCTGCTAAGGCCCCTCTTGTTTCCAAATACTTATCTTTTGGACATGTTTCGTAAAAGTCTCTCATGTCCTCTATTCTTAAGTCAATCTCAGCAAGGAAGTCTGTATAGATGGTAGTACTGAGAAATCCTTCAAGTACTCCAGCTGAACTTACTGGTACATAGTCCCTCTTTGGAGAGAGAATTTTCTCAAGTTTTTCTTCATTATGTATTTGCATTAGTAACCTCCTCCAGGAATCTCTTGACCTTCTACTGGAATCAGATTACCCTGTTGAACCTGAGCATCTACCATCTCATTAGGCATACTCTGGGCCTGAATATTTCCACCTTTCCTCACAAACTCATTAACGTTCTTAGCGCCAAGATTGCGGGCAATGTGGGAGAAGATCCTGACTACATCAAACTTCTGAGCAAGCTCAGGCACTTGGGTGACAGTTTTGAAGAGTTCTATCCAGCTTGAAGAATAATTCCCTCCAGGTACTGAGCCATCCCTTACAACTACATCATAGTTGATGTCAAGTAAATCAGGAGTTACTTCAACTCTTCCACGGCCCTGTCCTCCGTAACCATATTCCTTAATCAAGACATCTTCCCAGTCCCCAGCCATTTTGACATAGCCAGGGACTGTCATCATCTGTTTATTATGTGCAGCAAAGAATGTTCCTATATCTTGCATCCCTTGCATCCCCACCACCTTGGCAATCCTCTCAAGACGGTTGATGCCTCCACCCATGGTCCCTTGGAATTCGGCAGAAGTAAGGCGCTCAGGACCTCCCTGCCGCAGCGACCCCTGCATGGAGGCATCAGCCCCACTGATTCGATCCATCCACTGGACAATCCACGTACTGTCAGCAACATTCCCTCTAGTGACATCACTGACTAGGAGCTGCTGAGCTACGTCCTTAACTCCCCTACCCCACGCTGGCCTTCTCAAACGAATGAGTTTACCAGCGGAGGGATTCTTCAAATCGTTAGAATTTACTTGGTAGGGATCATAGATAATCATATCATGTATAGCCTTTCTAACATTGGCTATATGAGAGTTGAACATGAAATCTAGGACTCCCTGAAGCCCATTTAAGATCTCAATTCTACTGATAGGGGCCATTGAGTAGCCATCATAATCAGGAGCAATGACACTTACTGGAAACTTTCTATGACTCAACTTAGTTGGCCGAGCACAAGTGATGACCTCATCAGCACAAAGTTCAAAGTACCAGATTTCAGGATATTCACCGGACCCTAAGTTCCAATCCTTAGGGATGAGTTTGATGAACATCTTAATCTTGTCCACACCATTAGTCACTGAGTCAGTACTATTTAGGCGTGGAGACATCCCACTCTTCGTAGCTCGGCCACTATTGTCACTTGTGAAGATTGAAGTCTTTCTCCCCTTATAACTCTTCAAATATTTCACGTTGAACATGGTAGGATCGCCTTGCTCCTGAGAAAGCATATCCATAAGATTGCCCACGGAGACCCATCCCACATACTCTCCCTTCTGGGGATCATGAATGGGGACGTTGACATCTGGCAAATAAAGATATGGGTCCACATTCTCCAGGGCATTCCCCTCAAAGACTGTAACATCTTGGACAGAAGTCTCAATCTTAGAACCAAATCCCATAAATCGGGGCTTCTCAGTCGTTACTGTCTTAGTCCCCTTCTCTACAGTCCAAGTGGGAGTAACTACTCCAAATCCATAAGCAAAAGAATCTCTGGCCTGGGTGTGAAGATTGAGGCCTACTCTACTTTTGATGCATTGAAGTCCTATCATCTTTTCAAGTAAGATGGCCCCTATTACATCATTCGGACCTACTCCCTCATAGCGGAAGATTGGGTCCTGAAGGAATGCAGCAACAAAGTAAGAGAGGAGAGTTTCTAACACGGTGTAAGAGTAGGGAAAAACTACACTAATTGGCTTCCTCTCATCCTTCTCCTTCACAGCAGTTTCTTTCACATCCGGAGCAATATAGGCTGTCAGGGTATGATCAATACTATTCCACGTACTATGACGAGTGCTCATAGTCATGGCACTCACTCTGGCACGCTCCAGGATGGCATCCTTCAACTTATCGTGAAGTTCAGACCCAGGCTTCAAATCCAGCCCATCTGGATACTGATAATCATAACTCATATTACGAAGATCAGGCCCAGATCCGTAAGAATCTCCATTTATTATTGCTGGCATTGTATATTCCTATGTATCATTAATTAACGAAGCAAATTCTTAACAGATAAATCCCATCTCTGACTCTCCCATCATAGGATCGTCACTAAGGGAGGAGTAGTCCTCCTCGTCTGGATCAGGTTCTTGGCCATCCCCATCAACTGGGTCAAAGTACACGCTATTCTTGTCCATCACATAGGTGATGTAAGCTTCAGCGTCCATCAAGTCCCACAATTTGGAGCGAGGAAATCCTAGCAATTGCCCCTCTAACTTGGCACAATTAGCCTTGTTGTGATACATGTAACCAAGTTTATATAAGGGGGATAACGATGCTACCCTATCCTCTTTCTTCCCTCTCGCAGGAAGTTCCATCAAGATAGGATGCATTCCTCTAACCCTACACTCATTCTCTACAGGCTGGATGATGAACTGATTGATGCCTGTTACCTCATAGCCCAAGATGAAAGAGTTATACTGTTTAACTTGAGCAAACATTTCGTCATAAAGCTGATCTGGATAGAACTTTCCACTTACGCAGCCTCTAACAAAGATCTTCTTACTAGTGCGATCTACTGCTAGAGTAAGTACGGCTGAGTCAGCACTCTGAAGCTTAACAGTCTTAGCAGGATCTACTATGGTTACATGAAGAAGATTGTAAGCCTTGATGGCTGGACCATCTTTCTCTCCATTTACAGTAATTGGTTGGATGGAATCTCCTCTATCCTCAAAATACCTAAAGTACTCTTGCTTAAAAACTGCATCTTCCTTAGCAATAGGAACGTTCATTCTCTCCATGTAGAATGCATCTAAGGTGCCAAGGCGCCTATGCTCCTCAACCTCCAGCATAATCTCAGCATCTGTCATATAATTAGTATCATATGACTTATAATTATCGTCACAAATGGATAGTTGAATGGTTGCCCACTCTTTCGACTCCATCAAATCAATAAGGAGAGAATCTTCATGCTTAATGGTGTCTATGTAGATGAAGATACAGCCTGTAGAGTACCGGTCTTCAGTCTTCATCAAGTCAGACCAGAACCAATCCTTCAACTTTTTCCTATTATCCTCGCTCTTAATCTCATTCTTGTCCTCAAGATCATCAATAATAACCAGTTCCGGACGATGATTGTTCCAGTTGAGTCCTCGAACCTGTTGACCAGCACCACGAGGAAGAATAAAAGTTTCACCATAAGCAGTCCAGCAGCTCTTCGAAAAGGATTCATCTATAGTATCCTCCCCTTTAATGGCACTCTTAATGTTGCCAAACAACTTGCGTACTTGCATGTTAGAGATAAGGTCACGCTTCACATTTTCAGTCTGCATCTCAGCACTAGTTGCAGAATTGCTGAGGTACACAATGAACCGTTGAAGCCTAAATAAGATGCTTCTCATAACAACAGTACGGGCTATAGATGTCTTGCCAATCCCACGAGGAGCAGCTATAGCAATCTTCTTATGTCCACTATTGATCAGGTCGAAAATCTGCTGATGGAGAATTGAGAAAGGGGCGTAGAATATCTCTGGAAATATTACCTTAGATGTATACTTAAGATCTAAGATGCAATTCGCCAGGATATCATCCAGAGCTGCCTTATCTAAAAGTTCTAAATCCATTCCTTAACCTTTCAATAATTCTTATCAGGGATAGACCTAGTATCCAAGCCAAACCTATCCCAATCATCCCTGCTGTGATTAAAAGAGTAGAGACTCTACTCAGCATTTTAACCTCACTCACCACAATTTCCGTCCTCACCATTATCAGTATCATTAAGATCACATAACCACATCAGTTCTACTCCATCCTTGCCAATATCAGGATTAGAGTAAAGATGTTCACAAACATCAGGCATTCTCCAATCCTTTAGGCGTTGATAGTGTTTGGAGCATGGGCTCAAGGGACAAGGTTGATCAGGAAGATAGTGGACTTCTGTGTTGCTAATGATTTTACGATGAAGTTTAACTGATCTCATAAGTCACCTTAACTAAGGTTTGTAATTCTGGTCCTGCTGATTTTCAACGTTCTCTACAGATCCAGTGCCATTACTACTTGATTGTGTAGAATCTTGAGTATAGACAAGATGCTCAATTCTACTTTCAGTATCAAACGTCCCAGTGATTGAACTCTGATTATCAGCAGTAGTTCTGTTGCCAAGATTACTGACTTGATTATTATCTCCAACTAAGACTAGGCCACCATTACTTCCTGCCCCATAGGACGGATTGGCCCAGAGTCTAATTGCCTCATCCACCAGAGGTATATATCTAGATCCTGCCAGAAGTACGTCACTAACACTCTCAGGCTTGAAGAACTTACGTTGCCCAATTTGGGAAAAGTATGCAGAACTTAGGGCAATCTTACACCCCTCATTCTCTCCACAAGCCACAAGGCCGTCAGCCAGAGCTTTAAGCATATTCTCATCAGATTTAGCTATGAGCTGATTAACTTGAGAATTGTCCTGAAGGAATCCAGTCCCCTCTAGTGCCCCACATCCTGAAAGAAGAATACCAGTAAATAACAGAAAGAACAGTTGATAAAGCGCCTTCATAATCTCACCTCAATAAAGTACATCTTGATACCCCATGCAGTGTCTCTGCTCATGCTCAATGAGAAAGTTCAAGTCGAATGAAGAGTAGATATGACACCTATCAATTTTCAATGTCTTCCAGCTGGCGTGCAAGTCGACGCAGGCCGGGACAAATCCGCCATTGCCCAGGACAACCATGGTAAATAGACCGTATTGTCCATTTCTAAGCAGAAGTTGGTTGCATGTGACAGATGTCATGATAGGGTCGATAACCACCTTGTAATCTTCAATCTCTTCTAACCTTGTCGGCTCTTTCAGCCCCTCAAACAGTGTATTCCCTGGCATTGGAGCACAAGAAGAGGTTAAAAAGAGTATAAATAATATATATAGTATTCTCATAGTGCCCTTACTGTTACATTATCAATATCTGATACAAAAGTGGAATTACAAAATAACTGAAAAGAGGTGCCCCCTGCACAAGTAATCGTTTCTGTATAAGTACCATTTGCACTTCTAGCGGTTCCAGAAGTACTTCCGGCAAGAGGAGTTACTGAATTACTAACATAATTAAGAATAGTAAAAGTACAAGAATATTGTACCCCGATAGTTAATATAGACCCTTGTCGCAAACCACTAGCAGTTCCTGAGGAATGATGAGCAACTCCTCCGGCAATACTCCACCCAGTCCCCTTAATCCAAATAGTATCACTATCAAAAGTACCATTTAGAGCTAAATTTATCCATGTAGTTACAACAAAAGTAGAACTTACCCCATTAATAGTTATAGTAGCACTAACAGCTGTACTAGGAGTATCTGAGGAAGTAACTTGTACTTCAAAGGTATCTCCTGGAGAAAAGACTCCTGGAGTCGAAACAAAATCTCCAGCACCATTTAACCTATATGTGCCCCCTACTATAGAAATAATAGCAGGTCCTGAAAGGCCTGTAACAGATACAGGATCCGAGGTTGTAAGAGTAGATAACTCTACATTAGATTTATCAACTATTACAAATGATCCAGGAAATGGTAAAATTGGCCTTTTAGCAATTAAAATACTAGGATTTAGTATAGTCATAGTCATATCAGTAATTAATGAAGAATGGAGTTATTTGTGCCGTAAAATTATCTCCAGCAGTCGCATTAGCTATGGTTAGAGTAGCTAAAGCCTTAACACCTTCAACCTGAAAAGCCTCACCAGAAGTCCTATAATGCCCAAGTGTTTGGGAAGCATCAGCAGTAAAGGAGACACGAACGGGATTGGTTTCAAAGGAGATAAGAATCATATAAGCAGATCTTCCTGAGACATCTATCAGGTCTACTAACATATCTGTAAGAGAGTAGGCAGTATCTGCAGAAGCAGTGAATGTAACAGTAGTTCCAGGCCTTCCTGAATAATTAGATATAGCTTTCATATTTGTATAATGATTCCTATGTTAATTTTTGATATAAAGCAATTTATTCTTTACTAAGATAACTACAAGGAATGTCTGTCTTCCTGCGAAGCTGACATGTGGCTTCGATTACTGAGACTCTTGTCCCTAAATCATTTACAGAGAGTTGCATCTTATCAATGGTGAGAGTGAGGCGATCTATAGACTTTTTAAGAAGCCATCCCGTCCAATTAGCTAAAGCCCCTATGATAATTAGGCATACAGTGATTGCCCAAACTGCCAAGTCTGGATACTGAGCCACTAAGCTACTTGGAATCATCACTAGACCTCTTAGGTAAATACTGTGTTTGCTTGAGGAGGCCAGCCAAAGTGCCAATCCCCCCACCTACCAGGCCCACCTGAGCACTTCCCAACTTGTCTCCAAAGATACACATTACCAAGACTAGTAGGACAAATGAGAAGAGAAGGCAATACTGAAATCTTGCATCATGATTGGGGCTACCCTTGAAAGCTTCCAGGCCCTGCGGGAGCGACGAGTCTTCAGTGTCTGAAGTAGCCCCTGGGCCGCGGGCGCGTAGAGTCTCATTAGTCTTCATAAATATTCTCCTCAACAGGAGCCTCTGGAGCCAACTCCTTAGCACGAGCCTTAATCCTCTCCAGATCCTCGCCCGTCAAGTGAGCATACACTCCACGAGTGTCCACCCTCTGAATGGCCTTACCCATCTCCCTATCTAAGACACCATTACATTCTTTGAGGATCGAAGAAGCATTGCACTCCTTGCCATTGACCTGGCCAGTTTCAATAGCCTCTCTGATCTTCTGCACCGCTAGAGGGGCAAGGTCAGCAATCTCCCTAGCAAGATTGATAGTACCTGCATCTCTAGCTGCACTCATAATGGCGAGTTTGTCTTTGACCACAGGGGAGTTTTTCACATTACTAACTAACTGTCCTGAACATCCAAGATCTCTAGCAATGTCTTCACCCTTTTGCCCCAAGACCAGCCTCCGGGCAATCTCATGATGATTGTCCCACATTTCAGCTACTTTCCAGGTCTTGGTAGTAGACTTTCTACGACCATCCTTCCTATTAGGATCAGAATACTTATCTATTGGATACGTATATTCTACACGTTCTCCAGACGCCCTCTCATAAATTTGTGTCTTAAGTCCTCCAGCCATATCCTAACCTCTTTGAAGAAAAATCCCAGTAATCCCATTATCAAAAGTTTACCAGAAGGCCAGGGAGGTGTCAAGGATAGAATTGGCGCCATTAAGAGGCCTTGGCCTCAGGCCCTCAGGCCCAGAGTCTGAATTGGTACCATCTGGATCATGCCCAATCAGAAGAGACCCTTCCTATGTATCATTATGATACATAGCAACATAAGGTGTCTGGGAGGGTGTCACCAAATGGTACCATATCCAATCTTGTGACAAAATGCGTATAAGAGGTTGCTGGGGGTGACCGAGAGGGAATCCCCCATAGGGGCCGGCCCAACTCCCACGGGCAACATTATTGCAAAGTCTGGTGGATATAGTATAATGAAGTCATCCGGGAAGCTTCCCACCACGGGGAAGGGCGGAGGCCCAAGGGCTCTCCTAATGCGGATCACTGGATGGAGTTTGACATAACCTGGCCAAGGCCAGGCGCACCGGGGCGGGCACCAGTCCCATGGGTCCACGGTGAATAGCACTGGAGAGTGCAAGGAATAATGCTCATGTTATAGTCTACTCCCTCAGGTTAACACTCAATGAAAGGAGAATGACTATGACAACTCAAAAGGTTAGTTTCAAAGTAGCAATGGACGCAGAACAGAAGGCATTGAAGAACCTGCACCCTGTTGATCTTGAAGTAGAGATGGACGTGCCTCAAGATGTGCTGGAGAAGTATGCACTCAAGGCATTCGTCGTGGAATTGCAAGGGCAGATTCGTCCCAACTGGGACAAGTTCATCAAGGGGGAGTATCCTAAGACTCTCGATCTGGGTCATGCCCTGTTCGCAAAGAAAGTGGCCAGGGCCTTGACGCAGGAAGAGAAGATGGAGGCGTACAAGAGGGAGGTTGCAGCAATGAGTCCTGAGGAGAAGTTGCTGAAGATGTTCGAAGATGGACTGATTACTCAGGAGCAGTACGACAGCTTGACGGGGAAGTAAAGAGGAAGAAAGGTGGAGTAGGCTATCACATGGGCATTATGAGGAAAGGGGGAATGCTTTGTTAATTAATGACACATAGGAAAGGAGGTCAGCTATGATTACTTACAGCAAGAGGTTCAACAGATTCTTCCTCAGGATGCAGCTCCACACGTATCTTCCTGAGTGGATGATCGAGAGTTGGTATGATCAATTTAGAGGGGAGGGTGAGATTAGGTTTGTAATGGAGTGAATGGGCAAATGCATTGTGTGGAATAAATGCCTAAATGCCCCATTGGTTTATCTGCTGGGGGGGGGGTGCGCGCCAATTTTCAGGCCATTCTTCCAATTATATAACTCAAAGTATATATAGGAAGTAAATATTTAAGTAAAAATTCTACATAGGTAGAAGTATATACTGAAAGGATTGAACTGAAGAGGAAATTTAACCGTGTATGGTACCCACAGCAAATAAACAAATGGAGCGTTTGGGCATCTGAGCCATTTGGTGCATTTGGGCATTACACCCACACAACCCATCATCTACATTTGCTCAGCACAACAAATTTAATTCAGCATCTAATTGACACACCCACCATTCGGATATATAATATGGGTATGATGAGCAGAATCTCACGATCAGATATAGGAGAATCTACAATGAGCCTAAGCAAGGCAGATAAGATTAGATTACACCGCTACGGATTACCCGTAGGGACCTTCCTCAATAAATGGGGAATACCAGTGCACTCAGTTACATGTGAGCCTCACTCTCATGCCTACTATGTGCATACTAACAGAAGGATGATTGCCAAGTTTGACTCCTTCGACAAAATGGCAGACTGGGCAGCTATCCTAGGCCTAAAATGGCTGAGGAGGTAAGTTATGACAACTTCAATTAATCACCTGAAGGAATTGGCCACAACTAATTATCAGCATCATCTTCACATTACAACCTTATTAAGTAGAATGGGGGCACTGACGCCCTCAGGCGTATCAGAGTGTGCATCTTCGGCTAAAACTCTCTTCGAATCCAATCTCCACATCATTGAGAACATGGAGTGTGCACTCAAGGCACATCCCCTCAGGGATTAGGGCTCTCCCATTTGGGCACCAATTCAACTACTCTATCATAAGGAGATTATAATGGTACTTACCTGTCCTAATTGTGGCAATGCTCCTCAAGTTTGTTCCTGTGCAATACATTTGGATAATCCTAACATGTGGATAGTTGTTAGACGTGGAATAAAAGACATTACATCCAAAGGAGTTATTATCCGTGTAGGGCTTTCCGAAGATCAGGCTAAATTGTCAGCATCTCTCTATAGTGATAATCATATGGGTTATAACTATTGGGCAATGCCAGAAACATCCTATCACAAACCTTTTTCAGCCTAATTTTAGAATGAAGGGAACTATGCCTAGAAAAGATCACAAGAGAGTTATAGAAGTGGCCAAGTCTAATGAAGAATTTGTCCTGAGGGTCAGGCGTCTTAATTGGACCTGCCCCTCTTCGGATGCACTCCTTAGGGTGGAGATGCTACTCCACTTTGTACCTCAGCGCCCAGACAGACAAGTCTTCAGCATTGCTAAGACTAACTTGGAGATGAGCCAGTAGAGGAGAATTCCTATGTATCATTAATTAACATAGCAACCCACACCGCCTCAAGCGGTCAGACCTGGACTCTTCCACAACCTTGTCTTAGACAGAAGGAGATTATTATGGACTATTACAACTATAAATCCAAGAGTAGAAGGATTCGTCCACTGTGTAACTGTAATTCTAATTGGAGTTTTCTTTCATATTATCAGTCCTATGGCTACATAAATGATGATAGTAAGTGGGATGCTCGTTGTCCTGATTGTTCCTACTATTTCTGGCACCTTCTTCCTAATCAGACTGATTTCAGATGTGAGATGAACTCAGCACTTAAGGAGATGAACTCATGACCCAACAGAATCTAATTCTCATTAATGGAGTCTTATGTGAACACACCAGTTCACACCACTTCATCATGTATGGCCGCCTTAAACGTATCACTAAACAAGGGCACAAAATCATTGAGAGACATCTTCTCTCAGGAAGGTTTATATCTATGCCCCTCAAGACAAGACGCATCGCCTAAGCGATTAGCCTAGGGGCCTCTTGCCCAACTCACCATATTTCAACATAAGGAGAATCTTAATGACTACATTAAAAGAATTTCAAGAAGAAATGCAGCAAGACCTTTACTCTATGACTAAGGCCGATGCTGTGGATCAGGGCATCTGCATAGACTGCAAACAGCCTGCCCTTCCTAACTGTTACTCCTCTGCAGGTCGTCGTGAGTATTACATCTCGGGCCTTTGTGAGAAGTGTTTTGATAAACTCTTCATGGAGGACTAGGCTATGACCCGTTCACCCTCAGCCCAAGCACTTCAATCCCTCCTCACAGGCCTAGTCATAGGAGGAATGTCCCTCGGCGCTCTCTACATCCTCTCCCAAGCTATCTTCATTCTCAGAGAGTCTCTGGAAAGGGTCTCAGCGGCACTTATCTAACACACCGCCTCAGTGGTTAGCTATAGGGCCTTTGGCCCAAGGAGGTCTAAATGAACTACATCATCAAACGTACTAACTACTCTAACTGGATCATTGTGGCTCAGGATGATGCCCAGACTCACACTATCCTTCTCCAAGGTGGATTTCACACTCATCTGGAGGCCGTGAAGTGGGGACGTCGTGTCGGGATTGACTTCACCGTCAAGAACAACTTCATCGTCCCCTGCTCTCAACCCACTCTGGTTCAACCCTAATTAGAAAGGAGGTCATAATGCATCCCATCTCCCGAGTCAACACTCAACTCCCAATGCCTCCCACTGCAACTGTGGCCTCCAAGCCACATTTTAGTAGAGAAGGCAAGTGTCTTTTCTGCAACTCTCACACCTTCGTAGGAGTGTGGATCTGCTGCTCCGACCCCTCTCCATTAATGCAGGTCAAACTCTCATCTCCAGGGGGAGGCCACTACCCAGATGCCTTCCTCCCTATCGCCTTGGAGCATATCTGTGGATCTAAGCTCACCTGCCCTAATTGGGTCCCTCAGGGCACCTCAGTGCCATCTGGCCTGCATCCTGTCGGCCCTTCACCCTCATCATTTGACAAGGAGATCTAACACTATGACCAGAGTAAGACTAATCCTCTTCATGCTTCTCTCCCTTCCTCTTATGGCCCTCGGATTCCTTCTTGAGTGGACTCTCTCCGGCCTCAAGGTTGGTAGGAAATGGTTCAAAGACTTCAAAGACTCTACCCTTGGTGACTGACATGACCCCGTATAATCTCCTCATCTATCACCTTATGAAACGTGAGGGCCTGAGTAAGTCTCAAGCCCGATCCAAGTTCTTCGACCTCCGTGCTCTATATGAGCGCCACCTGAAGAATTACGATTTGGAAGAGGCCGAACTGGTCCTCAAGAAGGCTGGACTCCCCACGTGCCTGGAGGGAGAATTCAGCAAAAATCCCTGGTAACGGAAGCCCTCAGGCTTTACACCTGGGCATCTTACTCAGAAGGGAGATGGATTGCTATGTATCAAAATGACACGTAGCAATCCACCCACTCTCTAACCTAGGCCGCAGGCCTAATAATATTTATCCTTTAGGTATTGCCAAATGGCCCAAATGGGTGTAACATATGGTGACAAAGCCACAGTTTCACCCACTCTACCCTAACCCTAAGGAGTCTCCTATGCCAGTAATCATCCAAAACTCACTCATCCTCTCCAAAATGAATAAAATGGGAGCTGACTTCATCCACCTCAAATGTGGCCTCACTGTCTTCTGTGACAAGCATATGTCAGGAATCTGCCTGACTAAAGACTTGGAGGAAATGCCTGAGGCTGAATTTGCCAGAATGCCCAAAACTACTTTTGGTCTTACATCTAACCCTATTGCTGAAATGCTCAAAGATCTCCTTATGGATGAAGGTGTTACTGAAGAGGATCTTAAGGACATTTTCAATACAATGTCCCTAACTAACTAACCCTCTCCAATGGTCCTAGGCATGACACTAAAAGGCCTAAGGAGCTTTCTATGAACTATCCATCTAATCGTCCTATCTCTGGAACCTATGCGTCTCTCATCTATGATACTCACAAAGTCTCTACTGAAGCTGCTACCTATCTGATCAACAGGGCTATGGAGATACCAGAATTCTCAAAAAATGATAAGGATGATACAATAGATAATATCTTCGTATGGGAATCTACTCCTCAAGGCCAAGATTTCTGGGAAGATATTAGTAAAAAAATTGAGGCCTTATATGAAACTAGATGAAATAAATAGACGCCCACCTACCCTAAGCCTCTCCACCAGGGTGGACCTCCGCCACCTAGCCACCTTGGCCAAGTTCTGGTCCAGTGTGGGAGAACGCTCTAGGTCAATCTCAGAATTGTCTCGTCTCAGTCTGGAGGGCCTAGCCGAGATGCTTTCCTCATCTGGCCTGGTAGAAATGGTCTCGACTCAAGCAGATGCTCAGGCCATCATTTCTGAGATGGGCCTTGAGTTGGGAGGCCTCCAGAAGAAGAACCTCCTCAAGGCCATCATGGCTGAGGGTCGTTTAGATACCTCCTCCTTGACTCAATCCATCTCTCGGCCTCAGCAGGAGTTAGTACGAGACATCTCAGGAGAAATCGGATTGAATTTGAAGGAGGCTGAGCAACGTCTCAAGGCTCTATTTACACAGGATCTAACTCTAACCCCAAGGCCTAAACCTGGGGGATGGAAAGATGAAACCCTAAGAGACTTGGCCATCCACCCTGATGACCCTATCAACAAAGGAGAATTAGAATGAAAATTAAATCTAGATGGAAGTGGGCGGCGATGGATGAGAACGGAGATTGGTGGATGCACTGTGATCGCCCACGCCGGAATGGTAAAAGTTGGGAGGTAACTGGTGATGGTGTGGTGTGGTGGGCGAAGGGCTTCGAAATGCCCGAAGTCTCCGACTGGAAAGACTCACTTCATCAGATTGTTAACGGCGAACTCATCAAGCACGTTGTCTTGAAGATTGACGACAGGGTAATGGTGAGGGATAAGGGCGGGAGGTGGCGCAAGAGATATTTTAGCCGAGTCTCAGTTAGTGGTAGAATCCTGACTTTCGGCAGCGGGGCAACGTCCTGGAATAAGGAACAAGAAGATGAAGACTGGGACGAATGGCGACTGCCGACTGAGGATGAACTTGAATGAAATACTTCTACATCCTCCTCTGGACAACCTCTCTAACCTGGCTCACATACTGGTATCTTAGTGGTATGCCTCAATACTAATCTTACCTAAGGAATCTAAATGAACATTACTGAACTTTTAGGAAAACGATGCTTGTTCAAAATAAACAGTCATTTCACCAACGTAACAGTAGAGGAACTCAAGGTTATTGAGATTTCTCCATCTGGAAATTGGGTAAAACTATTAAACATCCATGGTGCAAGATTCTGGAGAGCTATATCTACACTGGATCTCATAGAAGTCTTAAAAGATCTGAAAGCAGACAAACCTCTTTAACAAGGATCCTAATATGACCTACTCCGCCCCTTACGATCCTCTAGCCCAATCTTCTATCGATGAGCGGAACGCAGTTCCTCAAAATGGGAATGCTATGTATCATAAATTAACAAAGCAATTCCTTTCTAAGATAATCTACCTATCTGAACTCCGTCCTATCCTCGCCGGGGTGAAGGCAGAATTGGCTGATGCAACCTGCTGGAGAAGGACTCTCTATCACGAGCTTGAGGTCGCAGCAGATGAGGTTAAACGCCTCACTGAACTTGACCGAGCTCTGATCATCCGAGAGGCTGAGCTCCAAGGTAAGATTAAGAAAGTGTCTAGAGCAGCCTCCACTGACAAAAAAGTAGTAATAGAAACCAAGATGAAAGCCCTCTTCGAGGAACTCTCCTCAACGGAGCAAGCCTCTCTGGTGGCCGACCTCCTCAAAGATTTCACCTCTAAGTTAGGAGACTAACATGGATCTAATGGAACTTCACAAACTGGACTCACGCCCCATCTTCATCAATGCAGTCTGGGTAGTATCCCTATCCTCTGATGGGGAAAATACTCTCATCCTAACATCTAATGAAATGATCTACGTAAAAGAAGATCTTCAATATGTAGTAAACGAGGTAAACTATCGCCTAAATTCTATGTGATATGGAGAAGATAAAAATAATTTCCCCAGATATTGCAATCCTCCCCCCTCTATGTTAACATATGGGTTCATTTCCGGCCACCATCGGCCAATCGCCCGTCAGGGCCAAATCTAACCAAAGGTGCTCAACATGGCAAAAGAAACAATCTCCGCACGGTATCAAGTAAAAGATGAAAACAATTCTGCCGTCCTCGACGCAGAAGGAAAACCAATGTGGCAAGAGGCCTCAGTCGAATACGACCTTGGGGACACTCTGGATCTGGCCGCCGAGAAATTTGGCGCCGATGTAATCTTCAGCAACTACAAGGCCAACGCTCGTGTGGCAATTCAGGGCATCATTCGGGCCAAACTCAAGGCCGGCCTCACTGCTGAAGCAATCTCCGAATTCATGTCCACTTATGTCCTTGGCGTCGCCCTCGAAAAGACTCAGGTCAACCCTGTCGAGGCCGTCAAGGCTGCCTTCCATACTTGGTCGCCCGAGAAACAGGCTGCCTACCTCAAAGAATTGGGAGTTCCTGGGTTCTAATCCACCCTGCAGATATAGTCCAATACCTCTCACAGTTCCCCACTGTGGGGGGTATTTTCTTAATCTAGGTGTCACCAAAATATAACAAAAACATTCCTGGAGCATTGCTTCAGAGGGAGGCCCAAATGCCTACATCCCGCAGAAAGTTATCCGAGTTAGCTAGAACTCTAAAATCTTTAGATCATTCTACTGACATATTAACTTTTTCTAGTTCTTTTGGAGTGGCTGAGATTCATGTATCTTCCTCGACCTTCCTAAAAGAATTCATTGCGTATGATATCATACACCATTCTTTGGAGTATGACTGTGCCAGTGTAACACTTGAAGGAGTCAAAATATTCTGCCTTATACATAGGGAGGAAGAGTAATGCCTAAACGAGTTGACATCCAATTAGCTGAACCCTTCTCTGAGAAGCGCCTCCTCAATCAGGGGCGCTATCCCCTGATCTGGCGTCCCCCCTACATCCTCCAGCCCAAACTAAACGGTGAGCGCTGCAGAATGATCGTGTCTGACGGAAGGTGCCTCCTCCTGAGCAGCACTGCTGAAATTATCTCCTCTGTCCCTCACATCAACCATTCTGGTCTCTCCTTACCTGATGGAGAATACGACGGAGAACTCTACGTCCATGGCTGGACCTGGGCCGAGATCCACTCAGTAGTCTCCACAGTGACTACCATCCATCCTAAAGCCTCTGAGATGCAACTCCATCTATTCGACCACATGAATGGTGGCACTCAAATAGAGCGCTCTATCTCCCTAACTCATCTCTTCAAAGGATCTAAATCCCTCGGCCATATCCACCTTGTAGATCCAAACATCTGCTTCAATCTCGAACAGGTTTACGAGTGTTACTCAGCCTACATTGCTAATGGCTATGAGGGCTTCATCATTCGTCATGTTGACTCCCTCTACACCAACCATCGTACTGGTGCCATGATGAAATTCAAGCCTAAATGCACTGACGAATATCAAATTCTCAATGTCTATGAGGCCATATCAGCTAGTGGTACTGGAAAGAAGATGCTAGGAGGATTCACCTGCATCGACGACATGGGCACTGAATTCAACGTCGGAGCTGGCCATCTCTCCCACAAGGAAAGAATGGAGATTTGGTGGCAGTGGCTTGATGCTCCTGAAGAGATTCATGGAAAATTCCTTAGAGTCGAATACCAGGTTCTAAGTGACAAGGCTAAAGTTCCCCTCTTCTCAAGGGCTGTAAGGATAATATGAGAAATATATCTTATTCAATACTGCTTATTCACTCTTCAGGAAATAGATGGGAGCTTAAGCCTACACACAGAATTTTAAAAGATGCTAAAAAATCTGCTAAATATTTTACAGATGCAGGTTTTGAAGTATCAATAACCAAGGAAGTAGTTAATAGTAAAAGGTCTTCCTATGTAGTATATTCTACTATTAATACTCTCTAATCTTTAATTCCTTTATATCATTAATTAACATAGCAATGGAGGCATCTTATGTTAGTATCAGAGTTACTTCATATTATAAAAGAAAAAGTTCCTGAAGAATTTCAGAACTCTACTGATATCTTAATGCAATGTAAATCTCCAGATGGAGATATTATCTTCTCTCCTGCATTGCAATTTAGATTTATAAAACTCTCTAAAGAAGTTGATAAGTACAGAGTAGTACTTTCAAATCCTTTTAGAGTTACAAAATTAAGAGGTTACTAAGATGCCCAAAGTCTTTATACCAAATAAGGCCTACCATGACTTTTCAGGTGCAGCCAAGTATGGCTCTCTGGAATACTTAACTCATGGCAAAATCAGCATCCTGGCCATAGGTCGGATGTATCGCACCTTCCTCCCCCACATTGTAAGGAGTTCCCCTGATGATTACATTCTCATTACTGGCCCCGCTATCCTCAGTTCAATTCTATGTACTATGTTCGGCCTTAGGCATGGTGTCCTCAACCTTCTCATCTATCATCTCGACAATGTAGGCATTGGGCACTACAAGAGTCGGCAAATAAGTTTTGAAGATTTCACGAATGGAGGCTTCTGGAATGATTAATCTACCCATACCCTACCATCCCTCACAAGAGGTCTTAGATTCCACTAAGATCCAGAACTATCAGGACTGTCCTAGACGCTTCTTCTATGAGTATCTCCTCGGATGGAGAAGTGCCAGGCCTAACAATCATCTCCATTTTGGCAAGGCTGTCCATATGGCTATGGAACACATGATCATGAACGGCTACCGAGTCGAATCTGTAATGGAAGCCCTACAAATCTTCAACGACGAGTATCGCTTTGCCTTCCCTGAAGAGACTGATGCCATCTTCACTCCCAAAACCCCAGGACGTTTCTTCGACATGCTCATCGAATACCTTAAGACCTACCGAGATGATCTCACCAAGTATGAAGTCTACAAGACTGAATTCGGTGGCACTGTCTCTCTTGGAGAAGGCTATAGCATCGCATTCAAAATGGACACTATCCTTCTCAATAGAGAGACAGGGAAGTACTTCTCCCTTGAGCACAAAACTAAAGGTGGTAACTATATCTCTGATTTCTACTACTACGAACACATGATGGGAATTCAGTGTGGCACTTACACTCATGTCCTCAACTGCCTCTTCCCTCCTGAAGACGTAGAGGGAATTACCATCAACTGCCTCTGTTTCAAGAAAACTAAAAAATCTGAGTTCATCCTCAAGCGCTTTCCCATCATGCTTAACAATGCTCAGATGAACATCTGGCTTGAGAACACTAAGCAATGGATTAATCTTATACGCTTAGATCTGGAGCGCCTCAGCGCCACCCCTATAGGGGCGGATGTAATGACTGCCTTCCCATGCAACGGTCGCAACTGTTCCAACTATAACACTAGGTGCCCCTACCTAGAACTCTGTATGAGTTGGCCTAACCCTCTCCAGCACCTTCACCAAATTCCTATTGACATGCAAGTGGAGTTTTGGAATCCCCTGGATGAGCCTTTACGCGAAGTACTAACTCTGTAGGAGGAAAGATTATGCCAGTCTTAGCCAAATCCAGACTTGAACGAATCACAGTAACCCTCAGTGCCAGGATGAATATCCTCCTGAGGAGAATTTCTCCTCGCCCCCTCACTAATCCTAAAGAAGGTGCAGGAAAGGGTCACTGGGTACATCCTGACCTTATGATTGCCACCGAAGGAGACGCAATGGACTTGAGGATGGCCGTCGCTGATTTCCGCACCATCTTAAAAGAGATAGAAACTCTAAAATAGGAAAGGATTAAGATGCCTACTTACTACTCTCTCGACAAACTCATTACTATCGAACCTGGCGTTGATAAGATAATTATTCTCTCTCGTAGTGAGCACTTCACCTATGTAGGGAGAATAGAAATCCCCATCCATCTACTCTCCAGGCTGATAGACTATCTTGAGGAAATCGAACTAACCTTAAATACTACTGAGGCCCCAAATGCCTGATCCAATCAACTCTGATAATGCAGTCTCTATGTACAAAGGCCAGAAGTCCATCCCCATCCTAGTCATAGGCAAATCTGGCCGAGGCAAGTCCACCGCCCTGCGTAACATGAACCCTGACACCACCTATCTCATTAACGTACTGGGCAAACCTCTCCCATTTCCCAAGGGCATAAAGTATCAAGAGGGTGTCAATATGACTATCTCCTCTGACACTGCCACCATTCGCCGAGTCATGATCGAGGTCAGTAAGAATCCAAAATGGCTTGACCTCGTTATAGACGATGGCCACTACGTCATGGCCAATGAGTTTATGGCCAAAGCTCTAGAGAAAGGCTACGACAAATTCACTATGATGGCTAAGAATATCTTTGACATAATTCTCCTGACTACCAAACTCAGACCAGGGTTGAAGATCTTCTTCCTTACTCACGAAGAAGATACTGGAGCCGAAAGGAAGATGAAAACTCTTGGCAAACTCCTAGATGATAAAGTTACCTTGGAGGGTATCTCAGCCATAGTTCTCTTCGCTGAGCTTCACGCCGAGGCTGATAAGCGCATCTATTACTTGGCCACTCAGTCGAATGGCTACACCACGGCCAAATCCCCTTATAATATGTTCCCAGGGAAGATTCCCAATGACCTGAGTATAATCTCAAGGAGGATTGATGAATACTATAGTGACGTGGAGTTGAAAGACTCTGCACTTGATTTCACACTTAAGGAGGTCTAATATGGATAGATTAAATATAATCACTAAACCGAATCTCTACTATAAACTTGCTCAAAAGGAGGCTAAGAAGTCTGCTAGAAGAGGTTGGATCTTATGGGATGGTTCTCAAGGTACCCTAAGATTCAACCGTCCTACCAAAGGCACCAAGAAAGACAAAAAACTGGCCAAGAAATTGGCTACAATCTACAAACTTAAGAATAATGGAGAATGGAAAGATGTCAGGATATAAACTCTCTGATCAAATTCAAGAGGCAGAAAAAACTTATGCAACTTTATCAGAAGTAGGAAATACTCCTGGTAAAACCCTTGCTGATCTACGTAAGGAGATTGTAGAAGAACCTATTAAAGAGAAGACTGTAGAAATTAAGTTTGATCCAAATTATGCTGAAGGTTTAGAACCTGTAATCCTCTCACCTGAGGCTCAGCTTACAGAACTAATAGACATCTTCAATGAGTCTATTCCCAACTTACTTAAAATAGTGGAGGAGGTAAACCCACCTGAACGGGTAAAAGTTATAGGAAAACTTAAGGGAGCCCTTGAGCTCTTCAATCAAATCTAACGCCCCACCAATCAACCCAACTAGGAGCACCAAAATGACTGATTTCATCGACGACCTGAGCAACGAAGACACCGAATCCATCCTGGACATCGACACCTCTGACTCCAAGGAACCTACTTGTGTAGAAGCAGGCGAGTACAAAGTCCGAATTACTGGCTTCCGCAAGGACACTAATGGCAAGATTGTTCGCATGTCTGATAAGGGCAACAAGTATTTCATAGTTACCTTCGATATCCCTGACGAAGAGTTCTCCAAAGGCCTGAGTCGAGTCTTCTCTGTCCCAACTCCCGACATGGAGCCCAAACGTGTCAACTCCATCAAGTGGGACCTGGACTGCTTCAAGCGTGCCTTTGGCATGTCCGAGCTCAACTTCAATGCTATGGTAGGTCTTGAGGGATGGGCACTTCTCAAAATAGTCTCATCAGAGGCCTATGGCGAACAGAACGAGATCTCCAAGTTCATCACCGGGCCTGCAAGTGGTGAAGAGTTTGATAAATTCTAACAAAGTTGGTGCTATGTATCATTAATTAACATAGCAATCAACCTAACGAGGGAGGGGTCATCACTGGCCCTTCTCTTTTACTTAAATGGAGCTTAGTATGAACAATGTAGAAGATCTATACTGGTTAGCCCTCAACGTATATCACGAAGCAAGAGGGGAATCAGATGAGGGCCAAAGAGCTGTATGTCATGTAGTTCTTAATAGGGCCAGAAGTAGAAAACAATCTGTTAAGCAAGTAGTCTTAGCACCATCACAGTTCTCCTGGACTTTATCTATCAACCCTTTAAAGCATAAAGTAGACATAGCAACATTTAGAAAATGTCTCTTAATAGCAGAAGAAATTAGTGATGATCAGAGTGATGGCTACTATATGGCTGAAATAGACCATTACTTCAATCCTAACATAGTCAGACCTAAATGGGCTTCTGCAATGACCTTCGTCAAAACAATCGGGAATCATTCCTTTTATCGAGATGACCGACAAATGAGGTTTAAATAATGGGAGAAGGAATTGACGCTGCTCGGAGCATATCACCTCTTCATGCTGCTGTTATGGACAATCTGAAGGATCAGCTATTGCTGGTTTTTCTCCGTAGATTAGGAGGAAAAGTATCGATCCCATCGGAAGAAATAGATAATACAGGCAGTTTGATTATGACCCTCCGAGTCGATAAGGATATGGTATTCCATTTCGAACTTAAACGAAAGGAGTAGTCAAATGCCGGCTATTTATCATTTTACCAAAGAAAAAGTTATTACTAAAGTAGAAAAGGAGAGTTATACCCAGTTAACTTGTCGTAATTGTAGAAATAAGGAGGAATTCGAGGGAACCATTGACATTGATTGTCTAAATAATGGCTGGAGCGCTTTAACATTAAGTAGCCAACAGAACCATATAGCTTGTCATCAATGGTTGTTATGTCCATCCTGTACTGGTAAGGTCCGCATTGCGGCTGGATTATAAAGTTATCAAACGAGAGGAGTAATCAAATGGCAATGATAGCGATTGAAGTTCCTGATGGCTTACGATGCAAGGATTGTTTCTATAAAGGGCCAGGTTTCGGTAAGTTCAAGGATTGGGAATGGTGCTCTGTTATGAAGAACAAACTCCCCGATAGCGGAGCAAAGCTGGACGGTTGTCTGAGGTCAGAGGTCGTACTCATAAAGCAGGAGAAGGAAGATGGAAATCTGCCCCCGATGTCGAGATAGTGTCTTCATGCTAAAACCGGCCAGGTGTTCCGAGCATCCTGAAAAGATGAAAGGTCACCCAATTGACAAATATCACTGCCCAGATTGTGGTGTCCAACTGACAAACGGAACTCCTCATCCCCCTCTGTGTTACAGGTGTGTAGATCGTAACCACCCTGGCCTAGATATGGAGAGGAAAATGCAATCTGGAGAATTCTGCTAAGGAGTCCCTATGTTTGAAGTATCTATAACTATCTATTACAAGACCCTCTCTAAGGATCTTTGCTTTTCCTGTGCAGTAAAGGAGCTGATCAAAGACCCTACTCTCCTCATCAACAGTGACATAACCAAGGACTCTCATGTATCTTGTGATTGCTGCCAGGCAGAAATTCCTGAAACAATTCTAGGAGTCTAGCCATGCCTATGCAAATGGATTTCTGCCAAGTTTGTCACAAACAGTTCCCTATGATGCACGTAGAAGTATACAAGCGTAAAGTTGCCTGCATCTCATGTAGAGAGAAACTGGACTCCCCTCCTCAGTGGCTAGCCTCTGTGGATGCGGAATACAAGAGGCAACTCTTCTCAACAATTAGGAGATCTTAAATGAAAATCGTATCCCCATCCGTCACCCTCCTCTGGATCACCCCTGACCCTGAAATTCACATTGAAGCTGCAGGTAGGACATGCTACAAATCGGAGGACAAGATTACTAAAACCAGTGCCAGAAACTTCTGCAAGAAGCTCCGTACCTCTGGCCATCATGCTATGCTGGAACATGCTTGTGCATCGTTTCGCATAGTCTGTGACCGTGGTATATCTCACGAAATAGTTCGCCATCGTCTAGCCTCTTATGCTCAGGAGTCCACCCGGTACTGTAACTATGGTACTTACAAGATGGGTAATGAGATCAGTGTTATCCAACCTCCCATAGATGATGATAAAGTTTTAGAGTTCTGGGAAGATAGTTGCAGATATGCTGAACTTGAGTATCTTGATATGTTAGACGCAGGGGCCTCTCCTCAGATTGCCCGTTCAGTTCTTCCCACCTGTCTGAAGACTGAGTTAGTGATGACTGCTAACTTCCGAGAGTTTCGCCACTTTATCTCCTTGCGCCACAGCAAGGCTGCCCATCCTCAAATTCGCCCTATTGCTCTGGACATCTGGAGGATTCTCATGGGTCACGCCCCTTCAGTCTTTGAAGATCTGATCGACGAAACTGAGGCTATCATTGAGGCTGGCCTCCTCCCCATCTCTCCTACTACGGATGGAGCCTAGCATGAACATCTCAGACTACCGCCCCAGACTAATAGTCGACTTGAGGGAGGATCAGCAACTCAAGTTACAACAGATTCTCCCTCATGGGACTAAGATCCTCCTCTTTCAAGCCATCGTAGACGGCATCATCGCCTTACATGCCAAGGGAGGATTTAATGCCATCGGAGCCATCATTAGTGGCCACATCAACGTGGTACAATTGGCTGAAGCTGGTCAACCTTACACTCATAAAGCAATTTCGGAGACATAATATGCATGACATAGAAGTTACTGTAACTTACAACATTAAAGATGGAGCATTCGAAGTTACAGGAAATGCTAAAAATCCTAAAGGAATTATAGATAATTTCCTTAGGATTCAAATGGGTGCTGGTGTTGATAACACTCCTGCAAATAGAGTAGATATTTACAATATTTCTATATATCTTGATCTCTCTGAAGATATCTTTACCAGTACTCACAACTGTGGTAATAAAGGTCTTAGAGATGGAATCTTAATGGAAGTTTCAAGGAGACTATAATGCCACAAGTCCTATGTTATGAGTGTGGAAAGAAGCTATATCAGAACAGGGTCTATACCACTCTGATTAACAACTTCGACCCCAACTTCAAACGTAAATTCCACAAGTCTTGTGCTGAGGAAGCACTAAGGACTGAACCTAAACTCTGGAGAAAGCTCGAAGATGGCAACAATCTACTCCCTAAACAGATCGATAACCCAAATGACGAGGCCCCAGCTCTATCAGCACCTCAGTGCTATTAGGGCTCAGAGGAGACTCAAACCTCTACCACGTCAAAAATCTACCCCTGCCAAAGTGGCAAGGAAGGCTAACCCTAAGAACCTCAAGCAACAAGACCTTTTCAAACATGCCCAGTCCCTCACGGCTGAGCAAAAAGCGGCTCTAGCCGCAGAACTAATCAAAGGAATGATTTTATGAAAGTAGACACATCCCAACTCCTTCACATCCTCCTCTCAGATATTGACATAGGAGAGAGATTCCGTAAGGATTATGGAGACTTGAAGCAATTCAAATACTCTATCACTAAGAATGGCCTCATCACTCCAATTGCTGTAGGTCTAACAGAGTCTCTCAAGATCAATCAGAAAGGTGACAAGAAGTACACCCTCCTAGCTGGGGGCCGTCGCATGGCTGCTATCACTGAGATGGGCTGGATGACTGTGCCGGCCAAGGTATATGACCAACCACTTACGGAACTTGACTATCGATCCATAGAGCTGGCAGAGAATCTCGATAGAAAGGAAATGAGTTATGTCGAGGAGATTTCCCTCAAAAAGCAGATAAATGATCTGCAGATTGAAATCCATGGGCCTAAGCACTCTAAAGCTCCTGACGCCTTAGGATGGTCCCAAGCTGATACGGCTCGCCTCTTGCAAGAGACCCCAGCTAATCTCTCCAAAGATCTGAAGCTTGCATCAGCTATGGAACAATTCCCAGAGATCGGCTTGGACAAGTGCAAGAACAAGTCCGATGCACTGAAGATGCTTAACTCCATTGGTCGCCAACTAACCAACTCCGTAAAGTCAGAACAGTTTACCAAGGAAATGGGCACTACTAACAAAATCTTCAAGCGCCTCTATGATGCTTACATAGTGGGGGACTGCTTTAAGACCCTCTCCCAGATGCCCAACAACACTATGGACTTCATTGAAATAGACCCACCTTATGCAATGGACCTGCACTCCAAGAAGGCTGACTCTGTAATGCTAGGCTATAATGAGATCGAAGTAAAAGAGTATGCAGAGTTTATGGTAAAGCTTTTCTCAGAATGCTATCGTATCCTCCGCCCGGACTCTTGGTTAGTCTGCTGGTTCGCTATGGACCCCTGGTTCTTCCCCATCAGTGAGTGGCTCAAGGGGACTGGATTCAAAATGAACACACTTCCCGGAATGTGGCTCAAACCTAATGGCCAGACGATGCAACCCGAATCCCAATTCGCCAACTGCTATGAGCCTTTCTTCTATTGCCGTAAGGGCCAGCCTAAGTTCAACAAGGCAGGGCGGGCCAACGTATTTGAATTCACTCCTATGCCCCCATCCCAGAAGATTCACCCAACTCAGCGCCCCCTCCCTCTGATGGTGGAACTCTTCAGTACTTTCTGCAGACCTGGCCAACAAGCTTACATCCCTTTCCTTGGCTCTGGAGTTAGTCTAATGGCCTCTCACACCTGTCAAGTATCCTCATTCGGTAATGATCTTACTCGTGAATTCAAAGAAGGCTACATTGTTCAACTTAAATCTTACCTGGAGACTCAAAATGTCAACTAACACTATCCTCTTTTTCGACACTGAGACAACTGGCCTCCCTAATTTTAAGGCCCGCTCTGCCGATCCCTCTCAGCCTAAAGTTCTCCAACTGGGCTGTATTCTGGCAACCTCTGAAGGTGAGGAATTAGAAGCTTACCAAACTCTAATCAAAATTGGAGACAAACCAATCCATCCTAAGGCCTTGGCTGCTCACGGTATCACCAGTGAAAAAGCTAACTCTAAGGGCATAGAACCCAAAGATGCCTTCAATGCTTTCTTCTCCCTCACCGAAGATGCTGAGGCCCTCTGTTGTCATAACTTCAATTTTGACATCCGCCTGATGCGAATCCTCGCGGCCCAGGTAGGGGAGAGTGCAGAGATAGATATGGCAGACATTTTGGAAATGCCATACTATTGCACTATGAAATCTACTATTGAGTTCTGCCATCTTCCATTTCCCTCCGGCAAGAAAGGGAATAAGTTTCCCAAACTGGAAGAACTCTACAAGATCCTCTTCAACAAGCCCTTCGAAGGGGCTCATGATGCCCTGGTTGATGTCCGAGGTACTATGGAATGTTTCTTTGAACTTCGAAGTAGGGGGATAATGTAATGACTATATCTATACGTGCCAGAGAATGGGTAAAATTCTCTAATAATGTCTTGATACATATTGAATCTTACACTGTTCCTCAATATGGAGACAAGGGCCAGGATCAATGTACAGAGTTCACCCCCCAGGACTTCATCACTCAGATCCGAAAATACGCTAATCGTTTCGGGCGTAATTCCAGGCCTGACCAAGACCAACTGGACTTGATGAAGATTGCCCATTATGCTCAGATGCTGAGTGATCGCCTCAGCGATTAGGGCCTGCTACGTGTCATTAATTAACATAGGAGTAATTTTATGTGGATCAAAATGACTACATGTCCGATATGTAAGAAACGTGTCAGAATGTTTATGGCAGAGCATACTGTAGAATCTCATAAGTATAATAAGACACGATGCGTTGGATCTTATGGACATGGAACTGATTCTAAATATGAATGGAAAGAGGTTAAGAAAAGATGAGATCAACCTACGTGGCGCCATGTGGTAGAAAAGATGCTCCCTACATTGTGGTAGGTGAGCAACCAGGCAGAACTGAAATAATCAAGGGACGCCCATTCTGTGGCCCTGCAGGTATGGAGTTTGAAGATAACCTCCGTATCGCAGGGATCAACAGAGCGGATGTGTACTATACCAATGTCATAAAAGATGCAGACAGAGTCCTAGGGGCCTATATTGAGTTCAACCCCAGGAAAGGTCCTGTAATCTCAACCTTAGGCCAGGAGTATATAAATGAACTTGCTAAAGAAATCAATGAGCTTGAAGGAAAAGTTATCATCGCTCTCGGCAACACTGCACTGTTTGCTCTGGCCGATCGCACTGGGGTCACTCGTTGGAGGGGTTCTGTGCTTAGTCCTACTCTGGTTAGTGGGAAGAAACTAATCCCTTCTATCCATCCAAGTACGATCATCCCTCCAAAGAACCAGTACACTAATAAGCGTCTCCTCATATATGATCTCCTCAGAGCTAGGAAAGTAGTTGAGGGTAAATGGAATCCTCTAGATCGCCACATAGTCATCCGGCCCACTTACTCTCAATCCCTCAATTTCTTGAACATCTGTAAGTTGTACGGCAAGTTAGGTAATCCCATTGCCTATGATATCGAGGTAGACGTTTTCAACGGTGAGATGACTTGCATCTCCTTTGCTTACTCTCCTACCGAAGTAATCAGTATCCCCTTCGTAGGAGAAGGTGGAGACTACTTCACCCTCCCTCAGGAGGCCGCCATCCTGGTTGAAATTGCTAAGATCCTCGAAGATCCTGAAATCCCAATCCTGGGACAGAACCTGGTATTCGATTGCCACTACATGCTTCGAAAATATGGAATCAAAACTACTAACATCCATGATACGATGGTTGCGCAAAAGACCTTACTTCCAGACTATCCTGTTGGACTGCATTTCATTTGCTCTCTTTATACTGATATACCTTATTATAAGGATGATGGTAAGTATTGGCTTAAAGGTATAGGGAGCTGGGATGGTGGGTGGAGATATAATGCTCTAGACTCAGTGGTCTGTAGCGATGCCTACCCCAAGCAGATGGAATCCCTATTTAAGCAGCACAACTACTATGCTTATGAGAGGAAGAGAAAGTCTATCCTTCCCTACGTCTACATCATGGAAAACGGAATTCGTATCAACACTGGTTCCATGCAACAGGCCTCAGATGAGTTGGGCCATGAGATTGAAGACACTCTCAAAGAATTGCATCAGAAGTGTGGCTTTGATCTTAATCCCAACTCTCCGAAACAAGTTGCCACTTACTTCTACAAGACCAAACGCCTTCCCGCGTATAAAAATAGGGAGGGGGGAGACACAACTGATGAAAAGGTACTCAAACGAATTGCCCGCAAAGGTTACCCAGAGGCCTCGCTTATCCTTAAAATACGCGGCCTTAGTAAGGAGCGAGCCACTTTTCTCGACACTGCTAAAGTTGACAATGATGGAAGAATGCGATGTTCATACAACCCTGTCGGTACTCGATTCTCAAGGGCTTCAAGCAGCGAAAATATATTCGGGACAGGTAACAATCTTCAGAATCAACCCCATCGGGTTCTTACACACTTCTTGGCAGACCCCTTCCACGTGTTCTACGGAATGGACTTAAGTCAGGCTGAGAATAGGATAGTCGCCTATGTAGGACGCATTACTGAGATGATCAACGCATTTGAGATGAAGATGGATATCCATGGACTCACCGCACGTATCATGGCTAACATCTTCTATCAAGGTAAACTCCCAGAGGATTTCAATCCCAAGATAGTTAAAGCTCCCATAGGCGACGGGAAAAAGACCTGGCGAGATTGGGGCAAGAAAGCTAATCATGGCCTTAACTATGACCTTGGCTATAAGACCTTCTCCCTATATAATGAAATCACCGACAGAGACGGCAAAGTCATTGTCGACATCTATCACAAAGCATACCCAGGAGTTAGAGATGGATTCCACTCATATGTCAAAATGTGCATCAATAAGAACAGGACAATCACCAACTTGTTGGATCGAAAGACTGTATTCACAGACAAAATTGACGACCAGCTTTACAAGGATGCCTATGCCTGCATCCCTCAGGGAACAGTTGGAGATATCATCGATGAGCGAGGACTCAACTTTGTCTACTACAACCGAGATGATCACTTCCGCTTCGTTAAACTCTGCATTCAAGTGCACGATCAAATCGGATTCCAAATCCCCACCCCACTGCATCCAACAACTCCTGTCTCATGGGCAGATCACAGTCGAGTACTCACTGACATCCGAAGGAGTCTTGAAACTCCACTTTATACCCATTACGGACATCGTTTTGTAATCCCAGTAGATTGTACAATGGGCGTGTGTTTAAATAAAGAAGAGGGATGGGAGACTGTAGATGGAAAAACTATAAAGAAGGCAAACAGATCCTCATGTTCTTTAGATATTAATTCATTTGAACCTGAATATCTTGAACAAAAGTATTATGAATGTACCGACAGATGGCTTCCTACCATTGTGTAATGCTATGTATCATAAATTAACAAAGCAATAAGGAGATTTCTAATGACACCTTTAGAAGCAGCTGGAACTGTACGCTGGCTTATCTATAATACAGATTGGAAAGCAGATTGCCCAGAGGAAGTCTGCCTAATGATCGAGGCCAAAGCAAAGTTGATTGAATTCCTCAGTAAGATTGGTCAACTCAAAGTATCTAATCCAGTCCCTGTGGGAGATGAAGAAGATGAATAAATGGGATAAGAGATTTCTAGATATGGCCCTTCTAATCAGCACCTGGTCTAAAGATCCCTCAACCAAATGTGGAGCGGTTATTACTAAAGGCAATAGGATCATCAGCCTAGGTTTTAATGGATTCGCTAGAGGAGTTCACGACTCTCATGATAATCTCAACAATAGAGAACTCAAGTACGAGATGATCCTTCATGCCGAGGACAATGCTCTCCTCTTCGCTCAGCAATCTCTTGAAGGATGTACTATCTACACTCAACCCTTCCCTCCTTGCTCTCGCTGTGCTGCAAAGATCATTCAGTGTGGAATTATAAGAGTAGTTGCTCCTATGCCTTCAGCAGAATTATGGAAAAGATGGGGAGATTCTCTAACTCTTGCTGCTGATATGTATAGAATGGCAAATGTAGAAAACGTAGGAGTCTTATATGAGCCGTAAGCTTGAAGACTGGTTAGACTCCTACATGGTCTACACTTCCAATTCTGAACCTCCAAAACTATATCACATCTGGACTGCCATCTCCACAGTGGCCGCGGCTCTCCAGAGAAAGTGCATCATGAGATGGGGCAAACTACGATTCTTCCCTAATATGTACATAGTCTTAGTTGGCCCAGCAGGTAGAGCACGCAAGGGTACAGCAATGTCCTATTCTGCTGACTTCTTAACCCGTCTTGAAATCCCCCTCAGTGCTGAGTCCACAACTAGGGAAGCTCTGGTTAGGGCAATCAAGGAGGCCCAAACTACTGAGATAGATGCAGAAACAGGCATCATGTCTTTCCACTCCTCCCTCACTGTCTTTGCCCCTGAATTGGTAGTCTTCCTAGGTTACAACCAGCAACAACTGATGATGGATCTTACTGACTGGTTTGACTGTGGTAGGGGTCCAGAGGGTTTGTGGACCTACCGTACTAAACACCAGGGGACTGATGACATAGTAGGTATTTGGGTCAACATGATAGGAGCAACTACTCCAGACTTACTGCGATCTTCTCTAAGTATGGATGCCATCGGAGGAGGGTTAACAAGTAGGATTATCTTCGTATATGAACCTGATAAGTTCCAATCCTGCCCCATCCCTTTCCTCAACGCTTCCGAGGAAGTAATTGGTGAAGATCTTTACCACGACTTGGAGGAAATCCATCTCCTCAAAGGGCAGTTCAAGGCTTCTAAAGACTTCATAGACCTTTGGGTAGAATTCTATAATAAGAATGACAAACATCCTCCATTCAATGATCCTCACCTGGCTCCCTATTGTGAGCGCCGTGTGGTTCACGTGATGAAACTATCCCTCATCCTTAATGCCTGTCGCACGGATAACATGATAGTCACGTCGAGGGATCTTCAGCGCTCCATAGACATCATCGAACAGACTGAAATCAACATGCCTAAGACCTTCTCAGGTATGGGCAAATCTCAACATGCTGAAGTCCTGAGTAAGGTGATGAATGAGATAGGGATGGCTGGCGAAATCTCCATCCGTGATCTTCAGCGTAAATTCTATCATGACGCTGATGCTCGTGTAATGGATCTAATCATCCAAACTCTGGAGAGCATGGGCTTTGTCAATAGGATAGAGAGGGGAAATGAAACAATTCTCCGCTATCATCGTGCAGGGGGTATGATATGAGTTACTTAGAAAAGATGGCTAGGTTACATACTCTAGTAATCTCATACGAATTAAGAGTTAAAGAGAATCCACTTCCTTATTTACAAGAAGCTTATACAGAGATGTATAAACTTCAAGAAATACTCGAAAAGGTATATAGAATTTTAAAGCCAGATCCTATAGCGGTTTTAGATACTGATAAAATAGAATATACTGATTATAGAGATGAGGCTTTTGAGAGATGTGAAAAAGCAAAGAAGTTTTTAGATGAATATTTAAGCATGGAGGGGATTATATGAAACAGCTTGTAGATCTGCTCCATTTACTGATGTGTGATAAACCTCATTCTTCAGATATGATGGACATTCTCAATCATAATTCTGAAGTCTGCTACTACTACCTGGAGAATGATATCTCAGGAGGAGAGGAGATGAGTGATCACAAAATCTGGACAGAAAAACTTGAGGGCTTCAAACTAGGAATGTCCCTCAAAGATAACAAAGAGGCCCTGCAATTCCTCCAAGACTGCGTAAAACTGTCTCACAAATTGCAGAGCCTCTCAGATGGCAATTCCCTCAGAAGAACCTTCATCAAGGGACTATTTGAACTATAGAACTAAAGGGAGGGAACCCCACCTCCCTTATTCTTATACTCCACATAAACTCCCATAATCACATCATAGGGATTCCCTCCATTATATGCAGCATTAATTGACTTCATAATCTGGTTAGTGAAGGGAATCCCCATCGTGTATCCAATAGCTTTCCCAATCAACATCATATTCTTCCTTCTGGCTCTAGAAGTTAGCTTATCCCAATCAAGAGATTCTGAGAACTTTCCAACGGCCTCTGGCAGTAGGTCTCCCCACTCCCCTACCATCCCTCCAAGGTTAGACCCAAACTTAGCACTCCCTCCAACTATTGGGACCTTCTCAAGCAGCTCACCAGCAGCAATAGCTACTGCCCTAACATCTCCCTTACCTTCATCTTTAGCTTTCAGATATTCTCCAATAGGATCAGGTACAACATTCTCATACCCTATAGCTTTATAGAGTTGCCCTGTAAGGACCGTAGTAACAACATACTTAACTGCCCTTCCTAACACTTGCTTATTACTCACGTCAGCATTCTTAACTCCCATGACATCTCTAATAATAAAATTCCAGTCATTAATTCCGAACGTTTGAAGCAGGGTGAGCCACTTAGTATAAGTCCCAGTCTGAATATCACTAACTGCACCTTTAATCCCTAGACCTTGAGTCCTCTCTACAGCATCATCTGCAAAGTGAACTAAATCTTCCCCCTTCAACTTCAACACCCTCTGCCCATATTCATAGCCAGCATTCCACGTGGCCTCAGCCACCAGAGAATCCATCCACTTCATAGGCTTAAGAGAAATATCAGCAGCAATCTTCTGCCCCCCTTTGAACAGCCCATCCTGGAGAGCCTGACTAATCTCAGAATAAACCAACTCAGGTGATCTAATTGTCAATACAGAGGACGTTTGATGAGCACGAGTTGCATCTCCCTTAAAGGGTCTCTCACTCATAAGTTTGAAGAGGCCATAAGTAGTAGCTCTCATATCTAATAGAGTAGGGACTTGAATCATATATGATGAAGGCTGCACAGCAAAGGTCCTAATACTCCCCCCAATTGCTGCCACCACTAAGTTCTTAGTAATAAACTGTTGACCCTTATATATAAAGGGATTGCTGTTAGCAAGAACTGTAGCAGAGGGATCCTTCCCCACAATTGAGTCAGACCATCTACTAAGCATATTACTCAGCGAGGGATTCCAATCACTCAGTTTAACCCTGGCCTGAGTCCCCTTCTTAGTCAGCTTAGTAGGATGTGGAATTCTAGAATTTGCTAGCTCCTTTGCTAAGGCTGCAACTGGGCTGATGTGAATCTCCCTAAATCCTGTCCTAGCATACTTAATCACTGCCTCGAATGGATCAAGTTCTATGGGAATATCTGCAGCATGCCGTTTCTTAGCATGAGGATTGAACATTCCTGTGAAGGTCTTACTCAACTCCCCAAGTTTGACATTATCTGAGATCACCATCCCTTCAGTAACTCCCATCTCCTTAAGAACATTCAACTTCCTAAACATAGGCAGATAGTTCTCATCACCATTCAAGTCAAGCAACTTAGGAATGGCCTTCTGACCTGTATGAGTCCTAGTGTAGTTAGATCTAAGTCTAAAATCTCTGGTGAAATCTTTCAACTGTTTAACTATAGCAGTTTCCTGGGGAGTTAATGCCTCAATAGTATCAATCCCCATAGCCTTAAAAGCCTCCTCAGCTCCCTTCATATCTTTCCATGCTGCTACAAAGACTGCATCTCTCCTCTCAGGAGCAATTTGATCCCTTAAGGATTTGGCCCACTTCTCTACCTCAAGAGCATCATCTATGGCCAACTTAGAGGCATCCCTCCAAGTCCTATAAAGATCCTTAAGAGGTCCATGGAATGCATTAATCTTAGTCTCTGTAGCTTGCATCGCCCTATCAAACCAAGCGGTAGTATGCTCTACCCTGACATTCCCCTTCTCATCAATTCTAACTAGATCCTTTCCCCACTGCTTAGTCCTGTCTGCATTGAATATAGCATTGGCCATACTCTCTGTAATTGGAGGAGTAGACCACTCTACCTTACCTGCCTTATTACGATGAAACCTCTGAGTAACCGTCTTACCTTCAGGCATTAAGATCTTAGATCCTAACGGATCCTTATCTCTTATCTCCTGTTTTAACTGGCCCAAGTTAGCCAAGCTTCCCTTGAAGAGTGCTATGTTAGCAGGATCTACTCCAAGCATATCCAGCCACTGATCAACAGTCTTACCTGCTTTCTTAGCAGCCCTGACTATATACTCAATGGAGTCCATCGTCCCACGAAGCCCTGTGACATCTATGGACCCCCTCTCATTATTCATCAAGTCCCAAAGATTTCTACCATTCTCCGAAGACCTCTCACCATAATCTACACCCTCCTCATCAAACCTCCCACTCCTACTCTCCCCCTCATAATCCCTAACAGCTTCATCATAAAAGTCTATCTTATCCATAGGAAGATCAAGCTCTGGCTCAATCATAAACTGTTTCGTCAGAGGGTCTTGGATAATCTCACCAGACTTCCCACTGACTTCCTTAAATTTCTGTGCATCCTCCAGAGTCTTAAAGGTTGCGAATTCATCATTCAGAATTGGGAGGGCTTCTTTTGGTACGCGTTTATTAAATATACTGACAATTTGAGTAGAATCAGGTGCTATATACCAATTAGTATCAGTCCCATTATAATTTTTAATAACTATTCCATCATACCCCTGTTTTTTAATAGATGCTTTAAATTCCTGAATACGCTTAGCATCTCCTCCTATGAAATTTTTGCTAAAATTTTCCCACTTCATATTAAAAGGATTTTTAAAATTAAGATGGACAGGATATACTGCACTGCCAATCTGGTCAGCATATTGAGATGCTACTGATGGATCATCAGTAAAGAAGTGTCCTAATGCTCCTGAAGTATCTCCTGATGAACCTGTTAATTCCTTATTACTAAATTCACTAAATCCTGGCTGAGTAGTTCCATGATATACTGTAAGAGGATTACCATCTTTATCAATTATCTTAGTAGTTTTCAGAGAATTTAAAGTCTTCTTATCTAATAATTTCTTATCAGGCTTTGCTTTGTTAATTAAATTAACATAGGAATCTCTCCACTCTAAGAACTTCTTAGCAGCTTCGGCACTACTCACTGCAGGCCCAGAAGATTGAACTTCCTTATCCTTCCTCACAGCTTCACTAATCCCAGACCTGGCATCCCCATCTAACCGCCCAAATTCCTTCTCCATCCCCTCCAGAATTACCTTCTCCTCAATAGACAATCCCTCTTCTTCAAACAACTCATCAATAGCCTTCTGCTTTGCAGCCTCCTTCTCTCCCCTCTCCAACTGAGCCACATCAGCCAACTCATTAGGCCTTTCAATTTTGGAAGTAGTTCTATAATACTTATCCCCAACCTTAGCAACTCCAAACTCAATCTTACCTAACTTCCCGCCCTCATCAGCCAGGGCCTGATCCCTACTAATCTCAGACCCTACTTCCAACTCAGCCTTAACTGCCTCCAGTGTAGAAAACTCTCTGATCTCAGTAGTAGTAAACTTCCCCACCCTGAATCTCTCTCCCACCTGAATCACCTCATGTCCAGGACCTCTCTTTTCTGCTGAGGCTTGGGCATCCTCCAAGGTGACGAAAGTTCTCTTACTTGAGAATGAGTACCCCTCCTCTTTAGCAATCTGAATACTGTCAAATGTAGGAAGTTCTATTGGCTCTGAAGGAGTCAGCACATCAGTGCTCTTTGTTTCAGCCTTAGGAGTCTCAGTAGCCACTGGTGATAGAGATTCAGGAGCCTTTCCTAACTCTCCAATAACTGTAGGTCCTGAAGCCTTAACATTAGGATAGAGATCTTCTCCTATTTTTACATGCCCAGGCAGAGGTGGAGATGGGGGAAGGTCTAGAGCATTAACTTCACTCGGGCGAAGTTCTCCAGTCTTGTAAGGATCTACATCTCCACTAGTTTTAATAGGCTCTTTAGGTGGTGTAACTGATGAAGGTTCAGCAGTCTTTCCAATAACTGTCGGGCCTGAATACTGAGTCCTATCTACAGGAATAGAAGATTTAATAGGCTGAAGTAGTTTCTCCTTTAAGTCCTTTTTCTGCTTAATCAACTCCTCAATTTTAGACTTAGTCTTCGGACCAATCCCCTTAGTAGCTGCCAAATCAAGAGTCTCTACAGACTCCGGATGCTCAGCAACAATCTTGGCCACCTTATTATACTGGGCCTTTCCCTTACCCTCCCTAAGCTCAGCCTCTACTAGAAGGCCTGTAACTATATCCTGATTCTCAGGGAACTTAGCCACTAGGCCTTTCTTGGCCACAGCTGCATTAGCTCTAGCCCTATCTATCTGACCAATAATCTGAGCCAACCCTTCTGCAGTGACATCTTTTACTTGCTCCTTGACTGTAGGAGGAGTAGT
>Ga0208957_1000211_pt1 | contig 51002 bp, 83 predicted proteins | sample RifOxyA1_FD_184029 | JGI IMG/M metagenome (GOLD analysis project Ga0208957, IMG submission 184029) | Groundwater microbial communities from Rifle, Colorado - Rifle Oxygen_injection A1 (SPAdes) | ecosystem: Environmental > Aquatic > Deep subsurface > Groundwater | place: Rifle, Colorado, United... | reverse complement strand
CGCATGACCTGTGGCAAAATCGTGAGTGCAGACTTCAAGGATAAGATGAAAGCCGCGATGGGCGCGACGAACGATGACCCGCCGGAAATCAAATTCGCGGCGCGCGTGGTGACCTACGATTTCATCATGAAAACCATTCACTCGCTCGAAGACTCGCTTGGTCGCAAACTCGTCATCCGCGATATGCCGCAGGTGCTTGGGAGAGTCTACCACGACGCCTTCGTTGAGGAACTCTGGGACTTCGTTCATAGGGAGAACGTTAGCAAGTTCGATTTCAAGACGGCGCGAAAAACGGTCGAGAACAAAACGCGCGACATCGCTCTTGCGTACTTCAACGGGGTGCCGACCGTATGGCAACATTGAAGTATCCGCGCGTGCGCGACACACTGAACAAACTTCGATGGACAGGGAGACTAGAGGACTATCGTCTCATGGTAGCAGACCGAGTGAGCGGCGTTAAGGAAATCTTGGGGGCGAGCATCACTAGAATCGGAAAGCGCGACTTCGATAGCGGCGACTCGACGATTCCGTTCTACAAGGTCTTTCGCATCTACACAGTAGACACGATTGTCTACTGGGAGCGCCCGAAGTGACGCGCAGACTCATCAATGCCGGGCTAAAGGCCGCCATTTTGAAACGGAAAATGGTTGCCGCTCAACGATTGAAAAACGGCTTTAACTGCAAGGACTGTAAAACTCATGTCGGCCCATCGGAGTTTTCTGCGTCAGACATGAAGAGGCGTAACTATAGATGTCGTCGCTGTGTGCTGAAAAGGCAGAGAAAGAGCAGGCGTAATCTTAAGAAGCGAAGTCCTTTGAAATGGAAGTCTAGAATTTTGGTTGTCGCCTACAAGAAGTACGGCCACAAAATTATGTCGGTCGCACGAGTTATCAAAACGATTTCTAAGACGATAACATGTCCATATTGTAAACAGATTGTACCTCCACTGGAAATTAGTCTTGACCACATAATCCCCAAGTCGCGCGGCGGAAATGACAGTCTGAGTAATCTACAGTACACATGTCTTTCATGCAACATAATGAAAGGCAATCTCCTCGATGATGAGTTTAGACTTTTGCTTCAGTTCCTGGAAACGGTCTCGAAAGAAATGTCTATGGCTGTACGCAGAAGACTGCGCGCGGCAGGATACATGTATCGTCATGGACATAGGTGAACACAAATGAAGGAGCACCGCGCGAAGGTCGTGCTCGCAACACTCCTTTACCGATGGGCCATGTCCCAACAGATGATTGGAATCTTCCTCAGCGCTCTGACATTCGCGGGCGTGTTCACGCTTCTGCTCAGTCCGTTTCTGGCAGGGTGGGGAATCAGTTACTTGGTCATGCTGCTGCTTCTTCTCGGAGGGGTCGCTACCGTCTTCTTGTCTCTTGGATTCGTTCTCGACCGTGTGCTGAAGTTCTGGGGGGCGCAGGCGCTCGTCGGGACCACGCGGAATCCGTTCCTCATTTCGCGGCTCTACGAAAAGGAACTCCTGACCATCGTGACCCAACACATCCCAGTTCTTAAGGCTGTGCGAATGTTGCTCCAAACCGACTCGTTGAACGCGCGCGCCGCGCTTCTTAAGGAACTCGACGCTTCTATCGCTCGTCTCGAAAAGACGGCCCGCGACAGGGAGTGGACGGTTCTACCGGGCGAAGACGTTTATCCTGAAACTAAAACTCGTGGCCGCGCATGAAGATTCTCATTGAGGGCAATCCGCCTCAGGCCATTCTACTTTGCCCTCACTGTGGATACAGGTTCTTCGAACTCCTTCCGCTCGGCATCCCCGGAACGGGGTCGAGCGTCTGCCTGAACTGTCGCCGACCTGTAGCCGGGTGGTCCCACATGCCACCGATGACACACGAACCCCTTAAATAGTCTATACACCTTCTGTGTGCGTGGAAGATGACGACGCCGACGTGCTGCTTGCTTTCTTCGTGAAATGCGAAGAGTGCGGGACAACGGTTCTTAGCGCTGGCGAGAGCGTAAAGAGGTGTGAGGACCATGGCGCTTGATGAAGAACTGCTCAAGGAAATCGATGAACTCAAACAAGCAGTCAAAGCCCAGGGTATGATGCTTCAGATGCTTCTTCAGGGAGGCATCGAGCAAAACAAGCGGCTGGACACGCTTGGGTCGTTTATCACGGCGACATCGAAACTCGCGTCGCTTGCTGCTGACATGATTACTGCTCATCTTGATGCGCTCAAGGAAGCCAAGGAAACTGTTGCGAAAGCCAGAGAAGCCGTGTTGCCTCCGCCACCGCCGCCCGAGAAGCGACAACGTGCACCTGAGGTTGCGTAAGAGCGATGCCGCTGTTCCAGAGGCTAGAAAGGCCTGTCGAGCGCGACCCAATCGCGCTTACTTCTGAACGTATCGAGAAGGAGATGCAAGAGCGTCTCGTCAAATTCGACATGAGCGGGGATTTCTACATCCGTTACCAGTGTCTCAATACGAAGTGCAAGGCGTCTGGCGTGGCGGGATTCGCCGACGACATGCCTCATCTTGCCACCTGCATCTCGTGCGGGAAGCCGACATGGAAGACGTATGGCAAACCTTGGGTGTACCAGCACATCGATGACTTTTGGATGCTGATGGACACCACGAATGACATCAAGGTGCCCATCAAGTTCCGTGACTGGCTCGTGGGCCAGGAGAAGGCGGAACGTCGCACGATGCTGGAAGTCCGGCGCTGGGTCGAGAAACTGAAGAAGCGTCAGCAGATGATGAAGCAGGGCATTGACCCATCGGGAATGCTTAAGGAGCAGCCTGGACCTTACGTACTTTTCATTTCTGAACCAGGTACAGGAAAGTCGCTGCTCATCAAGATTCTTGCCGAAGAGATGGAAGTGCTTTACGCGGACAACGGCATCGAATTGACTGACGTGCTCACCATCAAGAACAAAGTGGATGAAAACCGCCCGCTCATCCGACAGGTCCCTGCTGGCGTCGGCCAGAGAGTCGTGGAGCAGGCAGAACGGACTGCGCTTCGCGAGAAGAAGGAGAAGCAGCAACTCATTTTCACATTCTTGATGATTGCGATTGTGATGGGCGGCGCGTTGCTCGGTACGGGCCTGTTCATCTTGGGCGTCGTTACCATGCAAGTCGGAATTGTGGCCGCGTGGTTTTCCTACACCAGCGCGTGGCTTGCGTGGTTCATCATCGGCGTTCCGCTTCTCGTCTTCCCGATGTTCATCATGGTCATGTGGGGCGGGCAGAACCTCTTCAGTTTCAACCAGACCGCGCTCCTCGATGTGCCGCATCTCATCGTGAACAATGGGCCGGGGCGCAAACTTGTTATCAACGCAACCGTTGCGAACTCCTCGTCTCTGATGGGCAGCATCGACTGGAACGCCTTGGGCAACACTCCTGGCATGAGCACGCCTCTGCACCGCCGAGTCGTCTCAGGAGACATTCACAAGGGCAGCGACAAACTCGTGTTCATGGACGAAATCAAGAATCTTCAACATCACCTTGCCATCGAACTGCTCACTGTACTAGAGGACGGCGAAGCGCCAATCCGGTCTCGTGCTGGTGGCGGTCTCGGTAACACGGAATCCACATCCAACATGTCCATCGCCACACAGGACCCCGTTCCGGCGAACTTCATGCTGCTTGCTGCCGGAAACATGGACGTGCTGTTCGACCCGCACTCTGTCTTCAACACCGTCACGGCGTTCCGCGACAGGTTCAACTACGGTGACATCATCTACTTCGACACGCATATGGACGCGACGCCTATCAACGAGATGAAGGTCGCGCAGGTCATCACCGACGAAATCTATCGGTTCGGACTTCTGCCGATGCATAAGGACGGAATCCGACGCATCATCGAGCACATGCGAAGTCGCGCCGACAACAACAAGCGACTGCGCACGATGTGGCGTTACGCAATCAAGGTCATTTTGAAATCCTACGAACTCGTTCTTGAGCGCGGCGGCGAGCAGGTCATCACTGGCGAAGATGTGGACCAAGCCATTCGAGAGTTCTGCTCACCAATCGAGCAACAGGCCCTCGAAGAGTCGCAGGAGAACCGACGCGCCTTCAAACTCATCCGCAGCGAAGGCACGGAAGAGGGAATGGTGAACGGGCTTGCCGTTGTCGGCAACCCACACGAAGGCCGTAGTGCGGGGACAGCGTTTCCGGTTGTTGCAGTGTGCCTTCCAAAGAAGGACGGCGAGCCAAAGAGGGAAACGTTCTTCGTGACGGGCGTTCTCAAGGACCAGCAAAGTTGGGTGCAGGATTCCATTCTGCATGTTCGCACGGCCATCTTCAAGATGTACGGTATCGACCCCGCGATGGACCGCTACACGCATATCTCATTTGCTCAACATGGTGGCAAAGAAAATTTCGTCGAGGGGCCGAGTGCGGGTGTGACGATGACCCTCGCGCTCATGTCAATTCTTGGGGACCCACGACTTCCTCCACCCCACGCTGGGGAGTGTCCAAGGAACGAACGCGGAGAGAATGAGCACGCAAAGGGACATCGTAAGCCGGTGTCAATCCGACAAGACGTGGGCGTCACCGGAACTATCGAACTCGTTCCTGACCCGAAGAACCCGAAGAACATTCGAGTCGGGTCTATCGGCGGGGTTCCAGACAAAGTGACTGGCGCAGCGAAGAACGGGATGAAGTATGTGATAGTTCCACTCGAAAACTACGAGCACACTCTGACCAACGAGAAGTACCCATGTAAGATTCTCGGAGCAGACAGTATTCTTGGCTACTTCGACCTGATTCGCGGTGACGTGAACGTGATTGAAACGCTTTTGAAGGGTGGCGCTTCGGATTCGAGCGAAGAGATTTCGGCGTGGCGTGAGAAACAGTCACGACGAAAGGTGGTGATACCATACACGGCGAGTGGCATGTAGACGCGCTCATCGAACTGATGATGCTTTCGATGCTGATTACGATGCTTGTCAAGTTCGTAGTTCGTCGGATAGCAAAGTGGTTGCGTCACGTCATCTGGATGAAGCGCAAGGCGCACGGGACTCTCATCACCGATTCAGAAGCCCTCTACTGGGGGAAACTCGCCGAGCGACCGGACTACAAGCCGGTGTGGCGCTGGTTCTACGCTGAGGAATGGAGGAAGAAACACGGCGTGGATGCGCAGACGGTGGCACTTGGCGGCAAGAAGCGCTCGCTCGCACGAAAGATTGGCTACATCAATGCGGGTCTGGCTGTTGCCATCGTTGCCATTCTGCTCATCGGCGGCGCGGGAAGCGGCGGAGGTTGGACACCAGTTCAGTTTCCAACGCAGTCAGAAATCAAGGTTGAGTATGTCCAGAACGCGACGCTTACACAGACTGTAGGCGGTCACTTCTACTACACAGCCGAGTGGGTTCCTGTTCCAGCCATCACCATCGCAATCACGCTGAAAAGGACTGACAACGCTTTCGCAGAGCGCGACGTTCAGTTCAGCGTGAAGTCTGGCAATCACAGCGTGGACATCGACGGCGTTCCGCGAACGACCGTTTTCGTTCAGAGCGCCTTCTACGACTTTAACGGACAGACTGCTGTGGTTTCCAATCCCACTGGCGATGAGTTCGGTCTTTCCTTCCCAATGCGCCGCAATCAATCCCTCATGTTCCTTCTGGTCATCAACCTTGTGGACTATGCGAATACCGACAGCGAAGAGTTGTTCTCCATAACATCGAGCGGAGGGCTCACGACAATGCACGTTTTCACCCCCAACTACATTCCCGAGCCGCTTCCGTTCTAGCCATGTCATCCAAGAAGCGACGGCACCAGGAACATGCACGCCTTCGCGCAGAGCGCGAGCGTCACAAGAAACGCGACCGAACTATCGTCGGCGTTTTCGTCGCCGCCGGTCTCATCTTCGGGCTCGTCTATTGGGGCGTGAGCAACGCGCCGCCTTACGACTGGACGCAGTGTTTTACAGGAAGGGGCGTGGACAAGCACTTTGGCATCTACATCCAGGTCGGAGAGCGTCACGGAGAGTTGAACGTCTCGTTCCTGAAGATACCGATAAACTTCGGCGAGAGTCCAGGAGGGGGCTGTGCGTGGCCGTTCCATACCCACGATGACCGACCCGGCTCTCGAAGTTTGTACTACACGCTGATTCATTCGCACCCGCCCAACACGCACCAGAATACGCTCGCGGACTTCTTCGACGTGTGGGGCTCGTGGCTCTACTCGACGAACTCGTCCCTTCCGAACAGGCCCATCTACTTCGCTTCAAACGGAGTGGCTGCCTACCGAACGAACAACTTTGAGATGCTTATCCACCGTGGACCACTTGTTGACCCGGCGAACAGAAACTACACGTCTACTGTGCGCAGCAACGCTTATGGTGCTTACGTTCCTCAGGACGGCGACTACATCGAGTTGCTCGTCCACGAGCCGTATCAAACGTTAGGAAGCGCCTACGTAGGGTGAGCATGTCGAAAATCATGCGCAGTAACTGGTGGCCGATTGTCGCGTATCTTGTAATGGCCCTTTGGCTCGTTGTTGTCAATCATACTCTCATAGGACTAGACTTTCACTTCACGTCTGTACAGTACGCCGCGCTTGCTCAGTTGGATTCATTGGTACATTTCACGGTATCGCTTGCGCTGACAGCAACGTTCACGCAGGTCTATGGATGGCGCTGGACTTTTCCCAAGATGATTCTCATCATGGTGGCCTGGGAAATTGCTGAAGTCGTGTCACTTGCTTTTCTGGACCCGAACATGTTCGCTCAGCCGGGACGCCTCGGTCTCTCGGACCCCCTGTACTACGCCTTCGATACTGCGGATGACTTTGCTCTAGGATTTGCCGGGGGCGCGGTCGGGGCTTTTTTCGGTGCCTCCGAACCTTTAAATAGCGCTGAGGGCTTAGAAGACTCGTGACGCGAAGACACGAGACGGGCTTGTGGCTGTTTTTGGGGACGTTTCTTGCGGGCCTGGCGTGGCCGCTGATTTACCTCGCTACGTGGCGTTCGTCTGTGCCGCCGCATCAGATTATTCTGTACATCGGTGACACCCAGTGGATACCAGCGTTCGTCGGTCTTGTTCTTGTGAGTACCTTTCTGTTTTCATTGTGGCTCATGTATGGCGACGCGCCCGCCGAACCCTTAAATAGCGCGAAGGACTAGAAGAGTCATGCCTGAATACTTCGTTGTGGCCAACAGTTTTGCGGCTCCCTTTTTCAGCGACACGAGCGAGGAGTATGCAAAGGGCGAGACCCCGCAGGCTGCCATGGTTAAGTTCAGAAAGAGGTACGACCATCCGGCAGGTCTTTTTGCTGCGCTGCTCTTCAAAAATGCTGATGCTTGCTACAAGAAAAAGAAACCCTTGGCGGTTTGGCTGAGCAAAGAGGCAGAGGAACAAGAGAAGCAGAAGAGACAAGAGAAGAAACCGAAGAGGAAAGGTCGATGACGCCAGCCGAACTGACAGCCATCATCACAGCCATCGTCGGATGCTTCGTGGCTATTGGTGCGGTCACAGCGGCGTGGTATCACGTCAAGCGAATTTCCATTGAAAAAGACCGTTCGACCAAGATGCAAGTTTACTATGAAAGTCTGCTCTCGCTTGAGAGAGAGAAGGTTGAAATCGAGCGCAAGAAACTTGAAGCCCGAAGGAGGAACGGAGAATGAGCCGACTATCTCTTTTGGCGGGTGGGGCGTTCCCTGTGCTCATGCTTTCGTCGGCTGTGCTCGGGGTCTTGTCGTTCGACACCGCGCTTTCGTCCATCTCAATCGCGTTCAGCATCGCGCTGGTCCCTGGAATCATCGAGAACGCGCGCAACAGGCGCGGATGGAGCAAGCAGTCCACGGTGATGACTGCTTCGGGCCTGTTGTCGATGGGTTCGATGTTCATGATGCTGGGGCTGACGTTCACCGGGGCTACGACAATCATTAGCGGCGTACTGTGGTCGGTGCTCGCGGCGCAAGCGTTCGTGTATGGGGGCAAGTGATGCCGTACATTCCGAAGGTGCGCAGGTCGGCAATCGAGGTTCTTGGCGAGACGCCCACAACAGCGGGCGAGTTAAACTTCGTGCTTACCAGACTTGTCTTGCGCTACTTGAGACTCAAGGGCAAGTCCTACGCGACGTTCAACGACATCGTTGGTGCGCTCGAACAGGCCAAGGACGAATTTCAGCGGCGCGTCGTGCATTCCTATGAGGACTCGAAATGTGTCGAAAATGGAGACGTATACGAATGAGAATCTACGTAGCCGGTCTGCTCAGCCGCAATACGAAGGGCGAAATTGCATTCGCAATCGAGTACCTTGAGAATATTGCAGTGCAGGTGAACTATGCCATGGAAGTTCTTCATCGCGGGCATGTTCCGTTTTGTCCAGCGCTCGATTTCATGTTCTTCATCGTGAACAGTGCACAGCATCGTCCACGAATCACGGAGAAGATGATTAAAGCGTACAGCATGGAATGGCTGCGCGCATGCGACGCCATACTTTTGACTCCTAACTGGGAAATGTCTCCCGGCACCCGAGCGGAACTTGCCGAAGCACAAGCGCTTGGATTGAAAGTTTACAATGACATCAGCGAGGTTCCATCGGAATGAGGATAGCCATTGACTTCGACGACACGGTTGCCGACCAGACGGCTATTCTTCTATCGCTGATGAACTGGAAACTCGGGACAGCCATTAAGTTTGAGGAACTTGAGTGGGATTTCTTCCACCGCAATCAGATTACAGAAGATGCGTTTTGGCAAATTCACGACCTGTACGATTCGACTTACCTGCGGCGGGCGATGCCTCCAGTAGACCCATACGCATTTCCGGTCGTCAAGGAACTTGTTCGCAAAGGACACAAGGTAGACATCGTGACTCGCAACGAGAAAAGAGGACATGACTCCATTCGGGCATGGTTATTCATGCATGGACTCGACCTTCGAGTTCGTCCCATAGGTCGTGGTGGCGGCGATGCGAAGGCGCGACTTGGGTACGACGTGTTCGTGGACGACAATCCGCAACTCGCTGATGTCATTCGGCGGCATCCGTCCAAGCGCCTCGTCATCTACGACCGTCCATGGAATCGTAAGGTCGAGGTAGGGCGTAACATTTTCCGTGCTTCGGACTGGCTTGAAGTGCGTGAGATTTTGGCGAGGTTTGGCGCATGATAATCATCGGACTCTCCGGCAAAGCGCGCGGTGGTAAGGGTTCCGTTGTGCAACTCGCGCAGATTCTGATGCAACACGGCGACACGGAAGTTGAAGTACGGCAGGTGTCGTTTGCCACTGCGCTCAAAGAGATGGCTCGGGAGCGCGGATGGGACGGGAAGAAGGACGAGAAGGGAAGGACGATTCTTCAAGACCTTGGAATGGACAAACGAAAGGAAGACCCTGACTACTGGGTCAAGGCGGCAATGCGCAAGGTAGTCGCAATCGCGGCAGAGTCGCCGGGAACAAAAATCGTGTTTGTTCCTGACACAAGGTTCACGAATGAAGCCCGAGCAATCAAGTTCTTGGGTGGCGAAATCTGGCGCATAGAGCGATACACAGAATACAACACAGGTGTAAGGGTCCCCTATGACAACGGCCTGACGCCGGAGCAAAAGGTCCACCCAAGCGAAATCGAACTGGACAACTGGCCTTTCGACCTGACCATTCACTCCTCCAACATGGCGGACCTTTTTGAAGGAGTCAAGAAGGCTCTCGACCGGCTGGGGTTTGCCTGAAGCGAATTGTGGTAGACTGGACTCTCAACAACCCTAGATGGTGGTCCGGTGCGTGCGACGGCTGGCACGGCAGGCGAATCCAAATCTCTGTCAACGTCAAGCGCAACTGGCTTACGAGTAAGCGCGAAGCCCGCAGGTGGCATAAGAACTCGTTCGAGCGATTTCTCAGCGAGTTCATCGACACGATTGTGCACGAGTATGCGCACGCCTTCACATCGCCGAACCTGGCGTACAAGAAAAGCGAACGCATGGCTCAGACATTTGCGATGTACGGGCGATGGACCAGACTCTAACTGAAAAGTTTGCGTCGGTCTTTCTTGCGCGCCTTCCGCAACTTCTCGGACTGTAGCCGAAGTCGTTCCTTCTGAGCGCGGATTCGCTCCTTCGTCTGCAACGACCTTTCTTTGATTTCAAGCCTCTTGAGTTTCAAATCTTCCTTGGCCGATTTGGTTGCGACTTCTGCCTGCTTGGCCTGCGCCGCTGCTATCCTGGCCTCTTCCTTCTCGCGCTTCGCTTGCTGACGTAGCCCACCAAGAGATTTCTTGGCTACACGCGCTTGGGACTCAATGAGTTGTACCTCGGCTCGTGTTCGACGCTGTTCGGCGGTTCCGATGGGAAGAACACGAAGTTTCTGTTTCTTCTGGGAAAGCGCGTCTTGAAGTTGCCCGAGTTCTGCTTTCTGTTTTTTGAGTTCGACTTCGGCAACACTGGCTTCGCGCTCAGCAGCACCGGCTTCACGGACTTCGACCTTCTTCTGCTTCTCAAGTTCGGCTTCTTGGGCCTTGGTCTCGCGGAGTTCCCGTTGCTCCAACTGCTTCAACTCGGCCAACTTCACCTTCATTTCAAGTTCCTTTTCGGCCTTGGTCTTCTTGACAGGCTGCGGGAAGATTCTGTAGGGTCTTGACGGTTCTGAAGGGGCTGGTGTCAATCTTTGTGGAGGCCTATCGCCTGGGGATGACGGCTTCCACAACATCGGCTTGTCCCTTTCAACCTTGAAAAGCGGAGCGGCACGAACGTATTTCCGGACGCGGACCAGTCTCATGTCTATCGCCGCTTGCCGACCTTTTTCTTGTGCACGCGCCAATCGATGCCCTGCTCTTCAAGATGCTTTCGAAGTCCTTCTCGCAGGTGCTTGGGGGTTCGCGGCGACTGAGCGGACCTAATCATGCCCTCAGTACGCTTAGCCTTTGACAAGCGACGACGAACGTACTGGCGGACTCGAACAGATTCCATCGTCAGTCATCAATGCGGGTGCCGTATTTAAAGGTTCGCTGTGCGCTATGTTCAAATACTGTTCTCGCGTAGACGTTTCCGATGAGGGTTGTCCAACTACTGCCTGCACGCGCCGCAAACGAAGTGAACTCGATGCTGGAAAGGAAGGCACTCCTCGACGCGGGCTACGACGTTCGCTCCGTGTCTTCCCCGTACTACGGGCTCCGTGGAATTGCATGGTTCAGTACAATCGGAGCGCGATGGGCAAGGAAGTTGGAGCCCGACATCATGGTGGCTCGGGACTTGGACGCTCTCGCGGCTGGCGTGAAGGTTCAGAAGGAAACGGACTGCAAACTGGTGTATGACGTTCATGAGGTTTACCCGTGGATGATTGAGGACGACGTGCCGCGTTTCGTCTTCAATGCAGCCGTCAAACGCGAGCAGCGGCTCTTCATGTGCGCTGACGCCATCATCGCCAGCAATCCCGGAATAGTTGACTGGCTCGACACGCAAGCCCCGAAGGACGGCATCGGCATCGATGACCCAATCACGTTGGTTGCGAACTGTCGAGACCCGCAGCCGGAGTTCGTCCCCCCTCCAGGCCAGCGTCAACTCTGCTATCTCGGTACACTTCACAAGAGCCGATTCATCAAAGAGATGGTAGAGGCCATGCGTGGAATCGACGGACGACTTGTGATTACCGGGCCTCGGACCGCGCACAGTCTCTACGATTGGCTCAGGGCTGGGAACATGCCTCCCAACGTTCAGTTCCTGGGCGACGCGATTGAGAAGACTGAGGCCGTGATGCGAGAGTCGGACATCGTTTTGTCAATGGTGGACCCGGCCAACAAGAACAACCGCATCGCGCTGGCGAACAAGGTCTTCGACGCCATGAGCATCGGGCGCGCGGTTATCGCGCCGCTCGGTACGGCGAACGGCAATATCGTGACGAATTTGCAAATGGGGATTACGACGATGTACGACCAAGATGCCTTCTCGGAAGGCGTGCGGGTGCTCTTGGACGGGGACGACCTGGTTCGGCTGGGGAAGAACGCCTACGACGCTTGCAAGAACGGCGTCTGGAACTGGAGAACGCAGGCGAAGAAGTTCGTGGGTGTTTTCGACGGGCTGCGATAGGCCGCAGGAAGCCTTTAAATAGCGCTCTCCCTTTTCATCTGTCGATGAAGAGAACACTCGCAGTAGCGCTATTGTTCATCTTGCTTGTAGGCGGGTTCGGGGCGGCGCTAACCATTTCTGGTGTGACCGTGAACACGACGACGATAAGGTTTTACATGGATTCTTCCTGGGAAGGTCGTGGCACTTGGGCCGACAACGAACTCTTTGACGCGCCCGCTTACGTGTCAGGATTCAACGGGAACGGGCATAGCGACAAAATCATTGCTGCCGGAGAGATGTTTAAGTACAGCGGAGTGGCGTGCACTCGTTGGTCGGGGCTGCTCTACCGCTTCTGGTTCAAGCCCGCACAAGGCACGTATCCTCCGGAGCACACCTTCGTTCCTGAGAACATTGTCCTGGACAACGTAGGCAGGATTCCGAACCATGACGGTTACGTCATGTTGAAGGAACAGGCCAGCATCCCCACAAGCGACATCTCGTGTCCGAACCAGAAAATCGCGCCCCCGTCGCAGACGACCGTGAAGGGTTCCTTCTACGGCGAACTTCTAGTTGAATTCTATGGGAAGTTCGACAACATCCTGTACAGCAAATGGAACCTCATGGCCATCGACCGCGCTGCTCTGAATCCCGGATGGGCTGTCATCGACATCCAGAACGCAGACAGTCTCGTGGAGGTTGGCCAAGACCTTCGCATCCACTACGATGTGGGTGCTGCGTGCGCGAAGTCCGTGGACCCTTCCGCCCTGAATCCGTGTGGTTGGACTCTGATGGTGCGAAATCGAGATACCGACCCCGATAGCGCTACGGACGGGAGCGGGCCTTCCGGTTGGACTGACAGGACACTTGCAGACTTCACTGAGGGCACGGTAGTGGTCAGGGTGACCGCTTCGTGGTTCACCATTGGTGAATACAACGAGTACAATGTGAAGTTGTACAACGCCGTGAATCTTCAGCAAGCGAAGACGTTCGTGACCATCGACGACAGTAACCTTGCTCCTGGCAAGCCCGTAGTCACCGTGAGCCCTGGTCCGCCCTATCGCCAAGGACAGTCTATCACTCTGACTGCCCTCAGCGCGCCCAACACCTTGACTGGAAACGCAATCGAGGATTACCACTTCATCGTTCGACAGGGAACGCGAGTCTTAGATGAGCGCACTGCCGGTTCATTCACGTTTGCCATCGCCGACGAAAGCATTGACATCCAGGTCGAGGTTACGGCATTCGATGGTGAACGCACGAGCGGCGTGGACCGGCGAACCCTTGTGGTGCTTGACAGCGACTGGGACAACGAACCGCCTCCTGGCAGCACTTCCTGGCTGTGGCTTGTCTTCGTCGCCGTGGGTGTCATGCTCATCCTTGTCGGAATTCTTGTTCCGCTGCCAGTGCTAATGCGGTTTGCCGGAATCGCAATCGGGTTGATTCTGGTACTTCTCGGTTACCTGAGCATGACAGGGGCACTCTGATGAAGCGCGGCGTTCTTGCGGTCCTTCTTCTTGTTGTCCTGTCAGCGGGGCTGTTGGGCGGCGGGTTGCTGACATTTGCACAGCCTGAGTGCGGGTTTATTTACACGGCGAACAGTAGCACAGAAGTGATATTCGAAGTCGTTCGCCTTGATGACGAGACCTGCTCTCCCTATTACGGGATTCCGCCATTCACATTCGAGTGGAACTTCGGTGACCAGTCTGTCGGCTTCAACGTAATCACGAGCGAGCCTAGCATCACACACACATACGCTGAACCGGGAGCGTATCTCGTGACGCTCTCGATGCCGAACCGCCCATCGACTGTCTTCGTCCGAACGATTAATCTGATTTCTGAGGCACCGCCACTCAGCGCTGACCTGTCTGTGGGCGCGACCTATCTCACAATCACGTACAGCGTTGTTGCGACTGGCGGTACTGGCGGGAACTACCTGTACAGTGTCGATTTCGCAGATGGCTCTGAGCCTTCTACGAGTCCGCAGGGCGCGCATACCTTTGATGTTGCTGGGGTTTACAACATGCTTGCAACGGTACACGACGAAGCCGGTCAAGAAGTCACTGATTCAGAAACTATCGTCGTGAAAGCCAAGCCTCCGCCTGGCGAACTGCAACCACCACTTCGTGTGGGGTTCGAGTGGTCTAGTGTCAATCTCGTTGTCAACTTCGTCGGCTCGGCATACGGCGGCGAAGGCGGTTACGTGTTCCAGTGGAAGTTTGGCGACGGCGAGCAGATTGGCGGAGTGCGTAGTGTCGAGCACACCTATGCGGCTTCCGGTTTTTATGCAGTCACGATGACTGTGACTGACGCGCAGGGAAACACCAAGGAAGTCACGCAGAGTATCACTGTGAAAACCGGCATTGTGGATGACGGAAAAGTTGGGGAGACACCTTCGGTTCCTTTCAACGTTTCTCTCCTGTTGGCAATCGTGGGTGTCGGGTTTGCGGGAGTGCTGGTTGTAGTTGGCGCGTTCAAGCGGCGTCGGATTCTTCTCTTGCTCGGAGTCGCAATCGCAGTGGTGGTCGCGCTTGCGCGTCTTGCCGGGGTGTAGGCGATGGCTTTGAGACTGAAAATCCTTGCCGCTGTGCTTGTCATCGTAAGCGTTGTCCTTGCGTTCACGCTCGCTTTCCCGGCGAAAGACACTGGTGACGTGGAAATCTTTCTCTGTTGGGATGGGACATACGTGGATGATGAAGCGAATTGCCCGCCGGTTCCACCCGAGTATGAAGACCCTCCGCCAGACCCCGACCCCGCCGCAGACTTCGACAAGGACGGAGTGCCCGATGACTCGGATAACTGTCAAGCAGTCGCCAATCCTGACCAGAAAGATTCAGATGGAGATGGGAAGGGCGATGCGTGTGACCCGGTTCTGAAGGTTGGCGTGTACTACACCATCATCTACATCAACTTCGCGGACGGGACACAAAAAGTAGTTACGCAGGAGTCTATTCTGGACCAGTTGCAAGCAGCGAAATACGAAGGTAAGACGGTCGCCTCCTTCTCGTTCCGCAGTTCGCTCGGCACCGCAAGTGTTGCTGCTAGAATCACGGCTCGCGCAGAAACACTGCTCTTCGTTGAGTCTACTAAGAGCATACTTCGTTCTAGCGCCGGAGAATCTGTGACAGTCGCCGTACCGAAGTACACGTCGTCTTCACTCTTTACGCAGAACATCGGGCAGGAGTTCTTTGACAACATTCCTGCGGACATCGGGTATGCGTTGAAGTTCATCTCTCACGTCACCCTCGACGTTCTCGCCGACGACGGCACGCTGCTTGGTAGCGATTCCTTCACGATTGTCTACACGATGGGCATCTCGGTCGTGGCCACCGGCGGTGGTGGCGGCGGTGGCGGCGGTGGAGGGTGTCCGTGCGAGCCGCCCGAGCCACTTGGGATGGTGAAGTAAACGGCTTGCGACCCCTTCGACATTGGCTGTAAGGTCGGAGAAGCCATCGTCGGCATCATCGCTCCGTACATCCTGCCTGCAATCCTCGTGCTCGTCGCGCTCTTCATCCTTCCGAGGGCGGGGAAGAAGGGATGGATTTTGGCGCTCTTCGTCGTGGGCGGCGTAGTGCTCTGGTACATCGGCATCCCCGGTCTGGTTCCGGCGATACGCCAGGGGTTCGGATACTGATGCCCACGCGCGTCCGTCGTCATGTTCGTCGAAGAGCCCCAGAACCAACGATGAGAGCCCCTCGGGAGTTCATGACGCACCCAGCAGAAGCACGCAAAAGGGCCGAACTTCTCACGCCAGACAAGACTCTCAGAACCATTCACGCTGTGTCGTTCAGCATGAAAGACCGCGAGATTATCGACGCTCACATACTCGCCATCCTGTTGTCAATGTCTGCGCGGGAGGACTGGCTTCCGTTCCTGGATGCCGCTATGGCCGACGAGCGATTGACCGACGCAGACAAGCGCCTTGTTCGATTGGCGGTTCTCGAAATGCAAGAGAACGACACGGTGTTCACATGACGCCGCAGCGCGTTCGTGTTCGTTCTAGCGTTCGCCGAGTCAAATGTCTGCCGATGACAGTTGGCTTGCCACCACTCAAATCACTTATGCCTAAGGAGGGGGCCGATGATGACGACACAGAAGATTCTCGTCCGAAGGTACGTGCGCCGGTATCCGAAGACGCCCAAGAAGACGATTGAGGGCGCGTTCCGGCAACTGCGCCGTCTCAAGGCCGACAAGAACCTCAAGGACGCATGCTGGGTCCAGGCCACCGAAGAGGACTCACAGGTCATGGAGAACTCGCGCCTGGGCTTCCGCCGAAACGCATGTAGCGTCATCAATTTGGAGCCTCGGGACGTTGAAGACGAAGTAGGAGCGGCGACGACCATCTTCCACGAGTCATTACATGCTCGGGACATCGCCAAGGGCGGCGAGAAGGCCATTACCAAGCGCAACGAAGTCAATGCACACAAAGAGACAATCGCGTTCCTGAAGGATTGGCAAAAGAAGGAGAGCAGGCCAAAGGCCCTTCGGGGCATTCAACGCGAACTCGGTGAAGAGAAGCGGGCCATCGAGTACCTACGGTCAGAAAACGACTAGAGACGCGCCTGGCGCGCGTGCGGGCTTTCGACCGCTTTCTGGGTCCTCTAAATCAAGAGAATGCGTCCAGCGCGTCGCCTGCGCGCGCCGTGTGGCTTTTTGGGCCTTGTCTCGTCTTTTCGCCGTTTTAGCGGTCACCCGATAGCCCTCTAGCAACCTTTATAAGACGTTCGCCCGTGGTGAAGAACATGTCTGCGGGTGACAAAGCATTGGGCCTCGGGGAGCAACTGTTTTCGCCGAATGTCCAGCGTTTGGCTCTTCCTGTCGTGGGTTACATCCTCATCATGTTCTTCTTGATTCAAGGTCCGCTCTTCTTCCCCGAACAGTGGGACCACTGGGAGACCGTTACTCTCATCTACGCCATGTTCTTGTTGCCCGCGCTCATCATGTCCTTCATCGGTCCGGTCCAACTCCCAGCATGGAAGGTGCTCTTGTGGTTCGGTGGCTCGTTCGCTGGCGGGTTTTTCCTGTTCAAACTCCTGTTCGCGGGAGCCAAGTACGATTCCGGGTTCCCGATTGGCGGAATCATACCGACCCTCATTTTCCAGGCTTTCGTCATCACCTACTCGGAAGAGACTATGTTCCGAGGCTTCCTACTTGAAGTCGGCAAGAGTCGAGTCGGCGTAGGGATTCTGCTGTCATCCGCGATGTTCTCCATCTTCCACTTGGCAGCGTACAGTATCGCCGGGCTCAACTTCGTGGCTTTCGGCGTCGCGTTCATCATGGGACTCGCCTTCGGCTTCATCTACCTTTCCACGCGAACGTTTGCTGGCATTGGTATCGTGTGGGGCTTTCATCTCGCGTACAACGCGGCTCTCCTGTTCGGCTAGAGCAGCGTACCTTTAAATAGGCATGACCCTTCTTGACCTCTGATGCCTAAGGAGTCAGTCGTATACGCCAGTGGTGTGAAACGGCGCACGAACATGATTCTGCGTGCCTTCGCTGCTGAGAACAACTTGGCGCTCGGGGAACTCATGGACATTCTGGCGCACATCGTTTCAGGGTACAGCACTATTCGTCTCTTCCGCCAGCCCATCGGCGGAGAGTACGACCCAGCGTTCGAGAAACTGGACGACGCGCTTCGTGAGTACATGACGAAGAACTTCCCCGACTGGTACAACTCGCGTTCGATTCTTCGTCGCCTTTTCGGAAACCTGTTCAAGCCAATCAGCCGTCAGAGGCTGGAAGAAATCGACAAGGCTTTGGCCGAAGAGAAAGAGGAAGAGGCTTCTCCGGAGGTTCCTGATGTCAGTGATGAAGACGTTGAGTAGAGTCGCAGTTCTGCCGCTTGTCATTCTCCTGTTCCTTGTGCCGGGCGGCGTTCGGGCTCAGGACGATGTGCTTATCAGCAGCGCTTCCGGATTCCAACCCGGAGAGCCAGTGCTCTTTAACGTCACGGGTACACCAACCGTGTCTTTCAACATTCGGATTACTGACTCGGCTCAGAACATTGTCGGCGGAAGGGACACGCTGTTGAACGAACTTGGCACGTATCTGTACGGATGGACGCCCGCCCAAGAAGGCGAGTACAACGTCACCGTGACCTACGCGACGGGGATTTCCATCACGAAGCAGTTCCTCATTCAGAAGAGGGTCACAACGCAGGACATCGCTGAAATCTATCTAGCCATCTACCGAATCCAGCAAAACCTGGACAACCTCATCAAGAATCTGGACGGGAAGGCGAACATCGCGCTCGCGCTAGGAGGCTTCTCCGTTCTCTTCTCTCTCGGCGTAGTGCTCTGGGCCAAAAAGAACATTTCCAAGGCCGATTCGGAGTTCGAGCAATGGATGAAGAGCCACGTCGAAGCCGTCCTCATGCAAGAGGTTGCGAAACTCCGAAAGCAAGTCGAAAAACGGTGAGTGCTTTCCGGTGAAGGCCAAGCCGGTATTGCTCGTGCTGCTTCTTTTCGTCGTTCTGCTGCCGATTCAGAATGCTTCCGGAGAGACCACTTTCGTCTACACCAGCACGGCTGACTTCGATGGCGGAAACAAGGGCGACCCAGGAACGAACTACGGGGTTGACAACGGAATCGACCAACCAACCTATCAGCACAGTTCTGTTCCGCCAGCCATCTACGATTCGGCGACGCAACGCACCTACATCGTGTGGCAGGGAACCAAAGACTGGCTTCCGCACATCATCTATTACGACCACACGACCAGTCTTTGGGCGACTGAGGTTGCTGTAGCCTCTACCAATCCCGACGCCGGAGACGGACACGGTGCGCCTGCGATGGCCATTGATGTTGATGGTTACATTTACGTCTTCTACGGCTCACATTCTAGCGCCCAAAAAGCAGTTCGCTCGACGCTTCCTAACAGCATATCATCATGGACGGCTCTGCCAGACCCTGACGCTGGTGCGACTTATCCCAACCTCGTTACGTACAACGGGTTCTTGTATTTCTTCTACCGTAGCGGGGGCGCGTTCGGCGGACCTCAGGTCTGGCGAAAGAGTAGCGACCGAGGAGCGACTTGGACCGCAGAAGCCGATATGATACTTCCTGATGGTCTGAATGGACAGTACCTCGGTGGCTGGACACAGGAAGGCACCAGAGTCTATTGGGCGTGGACAAGGTTCATATCTGGCACTGGGCTAAGGAACATCTATGCTTGCTACTTCGACCTTTCTACAGAGACCCTCTTTGGGTTGGACGGAACATCATTGGGAGTCTCCATCAGTACAACGGAGGCAGAGAACTCCTGCAAGGGATACTCGTCTACGGAAGCGACTGGTCAGCCGAAAGCGCATGTGAAAAACGGGAATCTGTACATGACCTTCAACGAAGGAACCGATGTCGGCGCGAACCATAACATGAAGGTGAAGTTTGTCAGTTACGTCTCAGGCGCGTGGACAGTTCCTGTCGAACTTGTCACGGTAGACAACGGTGTGGACCGCTCAGATTTCATTGTGAACTCAGCAACGGACATCGAGGCTCTCATCACAACTTCAGGTCTGAACCACGGATGTCTCGACGACTGCGAATACAGCGGTGACGTAGAGCGATGGACGTGGGACGGCACAACTTGGACGCAACGGTCTACAATCATGAGCGAAACGGAGTCGGGCGAGCCGGTGAACTTTCCGTTCGCTGTCTTGAATGGAATCTCAGAGATGAAGTTCATCTTCCACGAGTTCGGCAGTGATGTCAGTGGTACAGACGCGAAAGTCCGTCTCAAGATTTACGGATGGGGAACTAACGGACTGGTCTACAATTCGGCGGTCGGTAGCGGAAACTGGGGAGTGGAGTCTAATACGGATTCCTCCGATGTGGCGAGCGGCGGGGTTCGACTCACCAATCGTCAGAGGGACGAGTTCACGACGACGAAGACCAGACCCGAAACGTTCAAGTGGCATTTTCAGGAATACGGTGACGGGACTGCCTCTTGTACAACGAGCATTGCGGATGGAGTTCTCACCCTCACCTGGGATGAAACTGGAGCGGGGACTGGAAGGAGGGCGTGTCAAATCAACAGCAGGTCCAAGATGACCGGCGACTTTGACATCAGGATGAAATTCGTGGTCACGGATGACGCAAACAACGGAATTGGGTTTTTCGGCATGTGCGTTTTGGACAACCCTGACAAATGCTCAGAGAACGGCACACCGTTCACGACCACGGATGGGTTGTCAGTCATGTGTTTCGCCGGGGTCAACGAAGCGCTGAAAACGTGGAAGGCCGTCTCCGGCGTCTGGACACAAGTAGGTACAGAAAACGGGGTGTGCAATCCCTCTGGGTTTTGGCTTCGTATCACAAGGGTCGGAAACGTGTTCACCAGTTACTACAGCACGAACGGTTCAGACTGGACTCAGGATGAGCAAGTGACTCTTGCGGCTGTAGCAACGGGCACTTGGCCCCACGCACTTCTGGATACGAACGCAGTCACGACCGGCGTGTACACAGTCACGCTGGACAGTTTTCTTGAGGCAAACAACGTGATGACAACCCCTTATCGAACGAGCGGTTACTGGTCAACGTCTACAGTCAGCGCGTCGGGAAAGTTGTCCCAAGTCTTGCTCACGCTTTCTGGACTAACCTCGACTGAGTACATCGATTCCGTCGCGGTCTTGAATTCTGCTGGAACCACGCTCTTCTCAGATGACACCAACATCATTTCTGGAACATCAAAGACGATTCCGGTAACGCTTTCATCTTCTCCATCTTCCGTGACCGTGCGTGTCACTCTTGCGGGGTCGGGCACGGCGTCTCCGATTCTCGAAGCCGTTCAACTAACATTCAAGTCTGTCGAAGTTACTGACGATGGTTTGCCGCCGCCATCCTTACAAGATGTGGTCGCTAGAGCAATTGTGTATGGAGTGTCGATTGCGGCACTGGCTCTTGGTCTCTCACGGCTGCGATTCCGGCGACACGGCAAGAGACGACGATGAGAATGCAAACATTTAAGTGCGGATTGCGCGTTGGTGAAGGTTGATGAGACGTTACGCTGGCTTAGGCATCGCGCTTCTGCTCGTGTTGTCGGGAGTGCTTTTCGTTCCTCCCGCGCAAGCATCGCACGCGGTTGTCGCGGTCACGAACACCGATGGCGTTCAGTGTACTAACGGAGGCGACAACGGCGGTTTCACCATTACCGGGGTTGACAGGCTGATGATTTTCGCCATTGACATTGCCGACTCCGACCCTCACGTTGATGGAACAAGAGAGGTAACCGCTGTAGAATGGGTTCCAGATGGAGAACCAGAAGGCGCTGGGTTCGGTCAACTCTTCACCCAGCAACTCGAAGCCAACTATGAGACGAAGAGACTGGAGATTTGGACTTTGCTTGCACCAAGAGTTATGGCAGGCTTCGTCAGTTGGACCGCTTCGACAGTGCCCACGAACGCCTTTTGTACGGTAGTTGCGTTTACGGGCGTTCATCAGGGAGTTCCTTTCGCCAGAGCATCAGGACCGACGACCCAAAGCAGCGTTAACGCCAATGGAATTTCAGCGACCGTAGCATCTGTCACTGGCGCACTAGTCTATGATGTACTACATGGCAGAGTCGGCGCACAGTCCTGTCCTACTGCAATCACCCAGGGTGCAGGTCAAACGCTTCGCGCGAGCGGGGCAGGCATTCTTACTTGTATCGCGGTGAGCACAGAACCCGGCGCAAATTCGGTAACCATGTCATGGACTCATGATGCCGACTGCTGTGGCGCTACAGAGCATTTGCAGCACGTAGTTTACAACGTCTTTCAGACCACAGAACCAACACCCGGTGGAACCGGCGGCTCGACCACGCCAGTCGTCGGCGGCTACGGAACGTTCGACAATTCGTTCGACGTAGAATACCCGGATTCGTTTGACCGCGACTTCGGACGAAAATATTTGTACCGGGACCAGAAGGCCGCTGTTCAATGTTCGAACATCACCATCGAAGACACACGTTCGCAGGCAGCGCTCGCCATCTTGTACGTCTGGAACTTTGGCGACGGAAAGCAGGAGCAGACGACCAAAGGTTCTGTAGGTCATGTCTATGAGAAGGAAGGCCTTTACACGGTGACGGTACGAGTTCAGTACAGGTCAGGAGCCGTCGAGGTTATGCTCATCAACGTGAATGCTCGCGGGACTCAGTGTATCTTCAGCGAGTTCGTCAACGATTGGTTTCCAATCCTGCTGTTACTCATAGGGCTGATGCTGCTCGCCGCATTCACTGTTCAAGCAGCAAAGTACCGTGGGGACCCGGACTCGAAAAGGTTACTGAAACGGCTATTCCTCTTGATTGCCCTGACGGCGTTTGGCATTATGGCGGCAATCGTTGTATACACGTCGGCGATGGGAATTCCAATCTAGGAAAGCGCTGAGCGCATCTCGGCTTCCTTCGTCCGACTTCCGACATCGACTTGCCAGAAGAGAGCCACTGGTCGCTTGTCGCTGACGGTGAACATCACCTGCGTCGGAACTGTGTTGAAGGACAGTTCGATTGCGTAGTCATCGGTTCCGGGCAACGAGCCGTTCATGATTACCGGCTTCGTGTTGTAGTACCCCAGGTCCGGCACATGGAAGTGTCCACGCAGAACAGCATCGAACCGGAACCGCTCGAAATATCCACCATAACGAGCACGGCCCGGACTTCCGGCCTGTGGTGCAGGGAGTTTGTGTGCCATCAGGAACTTCCAGTTGCGAATCATCGCCGTGTGCATGGTCGTCGTAGCGATGTCGAAGGTCACGTTCTTCAGGTTCTGCGAACCCATTTGAAGCATGAGTGCCAGAATCGTGTCGAAGTTGGTCTTGGGATGCATCATATGCTCGCCACGGTCGTTCCGGATTTCGCCGTGGTTGCCAGGAACGGAAATCACACGCACCGACCCGAACATCTGTGACGCGGGGTCGAGGAGTTCCTTCTTGATGAGTGCTGCCGAAAACATCAGTTGTTCGAGCAACGGCATGTCTTGATTGTACGGTTGTCCCAGGTAAATCAGTTCGCCGTCTACGATGTCGCCGAGCAGGATGATGACCAACTCATCGATGGAGTGGTTCGGGCGAATGTACGACTCGTTCAGATGTCGCATCCCAGACATGATGGCCTTGAAGCGCGACGCGGCGATGTCCTTGTCGAACGTGACTTCTCCTTCGATGACAACCTTCTTTCCGAAGTGAAGGTCCGACAGGATGATAACCTCAGTCTCGTCGAACTTGCCCTTTTTGCCCCAGCGTTGCTTCTTGAGAGGCTCGAAGTCTTGTCGCATCTTGCTGATGGCAGCCGCAATCGCGTTGTAGGCATCCACGTCTTTCTTTGGGTGCAGAAGACTTCGAACTGCCGGGTCTACTTCGCAGTCTTCCATATGCTTGAGAGCCATTATGCGATACAGGCGCTTCGTTCGAGAACTTGTCACGACAGTTCTTAGGCGTTAGCGCTATTTAAAGGTTAGGCACGCCTTACGTGCGACCGCACGCGCACGCCAGGACGCCGGAAGAGAGTCTCCTGTTTGAACCGTGGTGGAACGGCTTCTTCAAGTCGGTGGATGCGCTTGACATTCTTCGTGGCCGGTACGTCGAGGTTCCAGTTCCAAGGCTGGTCATAGAGGAACACCTTTCGACGCGGGAACTTCTGAACATCTTCTGCAATTCCGGGATTGTCGTCTACGTACACGTCATAGTTTCCGGCGAACATCTTGTCGCCTTTCGCGCGAACGAGGTTGTCATAGCGGATGTCGTGCTCGGCAAGCCACGTTGCCAAGGTCTCATCCGACACGTCACCGCTGCGGCCTGTCACGACATCGACGCGAGCGCGCTTGCCGAGTTCCCGCATGAACTCTGCCGCACCTGGCTCGGGTCTCACGCGACCTTCGTTCCACACCTTGCTCATCGTTCGAAACATGATGTCCTTGCGCTTGCTCTTGGGCAGGTTCTGGATTTCGGGAAAGAGTTCGTACCAGTCCCAACGAGTCACGAACCACTTGTCGTAGTTCGTCCCGTACTGGCGGTTGAACTCTTCCAGTGAGGCCTCGACTGTCTGCGCGAGCACGCCGTCAAGGTCTACCGCGTAGCGGGTCACGTTCGCCTCCGATGCGCCCGCACTCTTACTTCAGGTCTACGTCTGAATACGGTTCCGCCGGTCATGCGAGTCCTGACCATCATCTCGCCAACATCCTGCTCGACGAAGGTGTCGAGCGACGACCCGATAGGCGGCTTCATCGGCGTAGGGTCGATGTTGACCCAGTGCACGCCGCGCCCCGCCCAGATGAGGATTTCTACCTTGTAGCGGTCTATCATCTCCGGGGTGCCCTCGATGTCGAGCGCCTGTCCGCGACGGGTGAGTCGAATCCAACCGTGACGAGTTGACTCGTGATACGGAATTTCCGGGAAGTTCCGTTTCAGCCATTCCATGTGGTGTTCGCCCTGGAAGTCGATGACGTTACCATACGGAGTCACCCAACCTTTGCGCAGTGCCGATACGATTCGTTCCTCTTCAGTCATGTTTGTCTCCTCCGGTATGCTCGCACGCGCACGCCAGGCGGTCTTCGGAACATGGGCCGGACTCCGCGTTCTTCGGGGAACTTTCCACTGTACACGGAGCGCGTTATGCTCCTGAAATCGTCTTCGAGTTCTCGATTGACTGATGCAGTTACAAACCCAACGAATCTCTTCTCGGACCAGCCCATCACTTTCGCCTGCCTAGCCATCCATCGCATGGCATCCCGTTCGTGTTCGAGGCTTATCCACATTTTAGGAGTCTTCACACCCTTGCGCGCCATCTCGAAAACTCGCTCGTCGGTTCTGTTTTCAACCATGTGCAAGAAGTGAGAAAGTTCGTGCGAAAGTAAGAGGTATTTGTCCTCGTCGGTAGGATAGTTGTGGACTATCGCAAACGGGTCGATGAACAGCGTTCCTGTCGGTTCAACCGAGGCTGCTGTACTTCCACTCAAATGCATTTCAACGCCGTGGTCTCCTACATCGATTCCCCATTCCGCAAGAGCCTTAGCGATTGGCATCTTGTCAACGTCTGGAAACACGTCTCTTACTGTTCGGGGAGGAAGTACGTTTCCCTCAACTCGCCATTTCACTGTGCTCGCCTCCGGTGGCCATGTACACGCACTGGCTTTCGTTGGACGTGTCTGTGTAATCTACTAGGTCGTGCGCTCTCTCGTACTGGAACAAACCTTTCCCACCGATGCTCCTTGAGTTCAGCGCGAGATTCCTCTCGAATGATGGTAAACCTGCTGGGAAGGACACAGGATGCTCCTTTTATTCTGTACGCATTCTTCTCCGGTCCGCCAATGTAATCGTCTGGCACTATCATTGTACCCTCTGGCAAATCCGACTCCAGTATCTCAAATACTACACTCGGGCTGTTCTCGTCACGGGTTGCCATACGGGCAAACGAAGCGGCTTCTCGAAAATCTGTAGTAACGTAGATGGCATCCGAGTCACATGCGGGGTCGTTTCGGTCGCACATTTTACCAATGACTCGCGGCACGCAAAGCCCTCCATGCCTACGTATCTCCTGCATATTGATAGAGTCTGTCCCGTGATAAAATCGCCTCATTACGCACGCCTCCGATGCTGACGCACGCGCACTGGCGGCCTGCGGAACAGCGGCTTTACGCCCACAATCTCCGGCACGACTTCGCCGCTCGTGCTCGAACGCAGGAACTCAGGGATGTTCGGCAGGCGCGGCAAGCCCTCGACATGTTCGGGCCATGGCAGAATTTCCTGCTCGATACCACCACGAAGGAATTTCGGAACGTGGAACGTGCCGGTGTCGTTGTTGATGACGCCAACCGGAGTCATTTCACGGATGCTCAGATTCGAGACGCCGCGCTTGACATGTACCGTTGCACGGTTTGCGTCTTCGTCGAGCACGATGACAACGAGGATGCCTTCCAGACTCTGCCGTTCGAGCCACGCTCGGATGTCTTGAATCTTGTCGTCAGGCGTACCAACGTACTGCGGACGGCCACCGATGCGCGTGCCCTTTACGTTTTTGTGCGCACCGCTGAATGCCACGCGGTGTAATGGGTCCGTAAGCACCTTGACCTGATAGCCCAGTTTGTTGTCGTGGTCGATGATGTCCACTGGGGGAGCACCGTGCCATCCGCCGAGTGACCCGCGACCGAGCACTTCGCCTCCGGAAATCTTGGCAATGATGGCTTCCCCGGCTTCCCCCATTTCTGTATGTAGGCGGACGCCCATTCCGCGTTGGATTGGACCGGCTACTGTGGTTTGGCGGACCATCAGAACTCCTCTTTTCGTCCGACTTTACGAGCCAAGAAAAGTGACAGGCGTTTTGGCACTAGGATTTCAAGCCTCTGTTGTGGGGTATTTTTTCGAAGGGCTTCTAAGGCGGCAGCGCCGCGAAGAGTGTCCTGGTCGCGTTCCTTTTCAAGGGCACGGAATGTCACAGCGACTGAGTGATTCAAACGAATGAGCGTTTTGAGTTGGTCTTTGCTCATTTCGGTGGTATCGAGTTCCAGGACTTCAAACTCGTTTCCTAGAACACTTTCTAGTTCTTCGAGACGGCGATTCCTGACTGCCGCACCTTTCGGTATCGGTCCAAGGTTCTTCGGGTTTCTTAGGACAAAATATTCTGTTAAGAGCGACTGTTGGGCGCTTTGGACAGCGCGATGGAAGTCATCATATGCGTCCGTTAAAAAGATGTCGCCGAGCCGAACGAGAGCCCCGCGTCGCACAAGTTCTTCTGCATCAAACAAGAAACACGTCGCTGGCGGAGCGATGTATTCTGTCATAGGCTTGCCAACCGACAGAAACACGTACTCGTCATCCCCGAGCAACTCATCGACCCCGAAGAGTTTTCCTTCGCTTTCACAAAGCGTTTGTTCGCGCTCTCGCTTGGCGAGAAGTTCCCCGAACGGCACGTCCGCTGTGATAGTATGGAAGGCCGGGATTTTTGGCTTTGCAGTTTTCGGTAGCCGAGCGCGCCTGCGGACGTGCTGTTGTACTCGAACCTGCGTCATTTCAACCTCCGGTGTCGTCGCACTCGAACCTCTGGTCGTCTTAAGAATCGCCGAACTTTAAACCTATGGTATGTGAAATCGTAGTCTGGCGCTGGGTCTATCACCCGCTCTGGTGCTTCTTTGGATAACGATTTCCACAGACGCTGAGCCTCTGGGCTTCGCGCCGTATCGGACTGCACGACAAATCCCCGTTCTAAGAGGTCGTTGATGGCCATCTTGTAGAAAATCTTACCTAGACCCGTTCCTCGAAAGTTCACATCGATTTCGGACCAGGACACCGCCGCGACTTTTCTGCCGTCTTCTTGGCCATGAAGACGGAATATGAGTTCGCCAATTTGGTCTAACACATCACTCGGACGTAATTTGTTATCTCGCTCAGTATGTACAAGATACAATTTGTAGTGCGACGTTTCCAAGTCTGAACGCGGAAGCCAACGGTGTTGCGTTACAGCATAGTGCGTACCATCTCTGTACGCGGTGCCGACCAGACTTCCATCATTCTGTATGTATCTTAGTCGAAGCGGCATTACTTCAACCTCCGAACCAACGACCTACGCGCTCGGTCCACGGCTTTCGACTTGTGGCACAAACAGGAGCGCGGCGGGTGCTTCAGGTGCTCGCGCACGCGGACTTTCAGACCTTTTGGCGGTCGGCGGAAGCGCGGACCGGACAACGGAATGATGGGGTCGCCGATGTGCCGCGATTCGCCTTCGTCGTCATCTTTCTTCACGATGAACGAGGTTCCCATAGTTGCCGCTTCGAAGATGTCTTTCGGGTCGAACTTTTCGTTCCGTTCATACCACTCTTCTCTAGCAGGAAACCAAATGCCGGGAACTTTGTGGAACTGGTCTGCGGTCACATCGAGAACGGCACCATCGTGCTGAGGAAAGACAATCCATGTATGTTGACGATGCGCGCCGTGCAACAGATGCGGGTCGGCCCATCCGGCTTCCTGTTCCACGTTCCAAGCCTCTCCTTCCACAGAAATCGGTCCCTTCCACAGTCCTCCCCATATTTCGTGCGGAATCTGTGCGCGGGTCAGACGAACAGAAAGCGCGAGCGATGCTTCTCCGCAAAGCCCATCAGGCGAACAGTGTACTCCTGACGCTTTGCGAACGTGCCTTCGAACCTCGCGTGCAATTTCTAGGATGCGCTGTCGTTCGCGCGGGTCAATGCTCATACGAACGTTTATAAGGCGATTCCCCTTAAGAACCTTTGCTGAAAGCAATGAGCGGCTACGTCACGGTCAAGGAATACTATCGGGCGCGTCCGGGCGAAGGTAAGCAGAAACGGAAGGCCCACAAGAAGAAGCGGCGTCGTCGCGGACAGGTCTCATTCATCGGGCCGACATAGGTGGCACCACACCTTTAAATAGGCCACGCGCTTCCTAGAGGTTGATGGCGACGAAAATCATCGCGCTTGCTTTGGTCATGCTGGCTCTGCTTGGTGGAGTCTACATAGCGGACCGAGCAGGATGGATTGACATTGACCCAGGCCCCGAGCCTCGCGCGGACTCACTCTTCCAAGTTCAGTTCCTCAGCACGTCGAGCATCGACCGCAGCGAACTGCAAGAAATCATCTCCGGTACAGGTCGTGAACTGACCTACACCATGAACGATAACGACATGGACGGTCTCGGCGACGCAAACCTTGACCTGCGCGTGACCAACGTGAACCTCGGTGGTGCGGATGAAGTCTGGGCTTTCGGCGTTGAACTCACATCTGTAGATTTCACTGTGTTGGCAGGTGTTCACGCATTCATCGTGAATCAGACAGACCTGAACACACGGTGGGACGTGACCTATTCGTTGGCCGAAGCCGGTGCGCCAACCCTTTCACAGTTCGGTGACCGAGCCGAATCCCGCGACTGGAAGACGGGCGCGAGCGAGAACTTGAACATCGACCTTCGGATGAACCCCGAAGCCACGAATGATGCCGCTACTCCGGATACGCTTGACATTCGGATGAAGGTCGGCGGCGTGGTGCTGACCCTGAGCCTGGTAGAAGCCGTTTAAGGGCATCTTCATATCTCCATTGGCGTTCACATGTCTTTATATACTCCACTTCCATCTTCACTCTTGAAGCGTTCTGGGCGCTACCCCAGAGGAGGTTGAAAAACAATATGGCATTAGGAATTGGGGAATGGATTGTCATCGTTTCCGGTCTCGTACTCATCTTCACTGCGGCGTTCATGAAGGACGCAAAGATGAAGAAGTACCTCGCGGTCGGCGGGGTCGCTGGTGCGTTCTTCGGCTTGGCCGCGTTCGGGGCCTTCGGGCTTCTGACTGCGGTTCCGGGCGAAGCACCGCCTGCGGCAGCGGGACTGTTCAAGGTGACCATCCTGGACACCAGTGACACGGACCGCGCAGAGGCGAGCGAACTCATCTCGGCGGACCTGCACACGGTGACCTACTCCCTCTCGGACGCTGACATCGATGATGTCGGTGACGTGGACTTGAACCTTCGGACGCTCAATCAGAATACTGGTCTCACGACCAGCATTTGGTATGGAGAAGTCTCCATCGTGAGCGTTGGAGAGGTGCTTGTCGGTGGCATCATGACTCCGATTGCGAACTACACCGCAGACCTTTCGAGGTTTGCAGTGACGTACACGGAAGATGCTGGTGACGGCGATGTCATCCAGTCGGGTGCATCGGCGACGTTCACGGCAACCACGGGCGACCTTGAGGACATCTCCGTTGACATGGACGTGAGCGACGCTGTGCTCGACGACACTGCGGCAGGTACGCAGGTCAGTCTGGTGTACAACGTCGGTGGCGTGACCATCACCTGCATCTTGCAGGACAACGGAAGCGTCACGTAGGCCGAACACGGTCCCAAAGGGGAATCCCTGCCCCTGAAGATTGCGCTGAGGGAGAAAAGCAGGCGCATCAACCTTTAAATACCGCTAGTGCTTTACCTCTGACGTGCGTGTAGCGGTCGTCGTCACTGTGAAGAATGAGGAAGCCGACGTTTTGAAGTTTTTGCGAGCCATCGAGTCCCAAAAACGCAAGCCCGACCTTCTGGTTCTGACGGTCGCAGATTCTAGTGACAAGACGACGCAAATCATCTTGGACTGGGCGGCTCTGACAACTCTGAAGACAGAAATCGATTACGTGGATGGCAATCGTTCGATGGGAAGGAACCTCGGAATCCAGCACGCGCGCCGAGTGGGTGCCGAAATCGTTGTGCTTACGAACGTCTGTGAGCCCTTGACATATTGGCTTGAAATCCTCGTGAAGCCCATTGAAGACCGTCTCGCAGATGCGGTAGGCGGCTCATGGATGCTCGATACTCGGAGCGCCCGAGAAGACGCGATGGGCCTGTTGACGCAATACTCGCCCGAGCAGTTCGACGAAACGAGAATCTCCGCGCTGAACATGGCGGTCGATGCTCCTGTGTTCGATGACATCGGCATGTTCGACCCCGAACTCGACACTTCAGAGGATAGTGAGTTCGTTCGGCGGCTGGTAGACCATTCACACTGGGTCTTCGTTGAACCAGACGCGGTGGTTGTATGGCGTCCGGCAACACTGACGCTGCGTGGAGCGGCCAAGGTCTACTTCCAGTTTGCCAAGACGGACAGAAAGGCTGGAATCGCCAAGGGCCAGTACCTGATGACAGGACTGGTTTACTTGACAGTCGGCGCTCTGGCTGTCGTTACTTCGCCGTTGGCGCTACTCACTCTCGGGACTTGGCTCGGATTCCGCGCTCGCAAGGTCATCGCTGACGAAAGACTGCTCAGCGAGGTTCCTTTCGCCCTGATGGCCGCGTTCGTCTTGGACTGGGCTAGACTCGTTGGGTATGCGGCTGGCCACTCATGAAAGTCGCAATCCTCATTCCGCCGGGGGACCCGACAGAGAAGCCAAACCTTCGTGCACTGCGCGAGCAGGATGCATTGCAGCGAGCGGGCCATGAAGTCGAGATGCAGAACTTGTCGATGTTGCACTGGGCGTACATGTCTACTGTTCCGCCGATGCGGAAAGTTTTCAAGCGCATCATGTACCACAATCAAGGTTCAAAGGCTTTGGCGCTGTGGACGGTCCTTGGGAAACCCGACCTGGTAATCTGTCATGACGTGTATACGCTTACGGCGGGGTCTCGCGCCGCTCGAAAACTGAGCGTGCCTCTCGTGTACGACTCTCACGAAGATTGGCCTGCGCTCATCGGGGAGAAAAGCCGCACTGAATCTATTCTCGCTAACATCATAGAGCGCAGAGCACCCATCGCGCACGTCTTTGCGCCGTGTGAACCGATTGCTAGACGCTTCCGAGAACGCGGCATCCCAGCAACGGTTTTCTACAATGCACGAGCAAGTAAAGATGTCATCAGGTCTGACAGGGATTCCGCACGAATCAAGTTCAAGTTCGACGCCGATGATTTCGTGGTGGGTTATGCTGGGGCGCTAGAACAACTAACAAAGGGGGACATAGACCTTACATTTCTCTCGGCAATGTTGAGACTTCCTAACAACACGAAGGCTCTTGTCGTCGGTGGTCCTGATGATGCATCTGAGAAACTGCGCGCCTTGATTTGTGCACTGGGATTCTCGGACAGAATCACTGTCTTGTCCCAGACCCCGTTTGAGGAACTTTCTGAGGTCTATGCCGCCATGGATATTGGGCTCATTCTCCTCGATTCGCGCACAAACTACATGCTTTCTCTGCCGAACAAGTTGTGGGACTACATGGCTTTTGGAATTCCAGTCATCGCACCTGACTATCCTGAGATAGCCGCCGTCATTCGGAAAGAGCACTGTGGAATCTTACTGAACGGCTGGGAATTCCCGAAAACGCGCGACACGTTTCTCAGAGGCATCCTTTCCGTGGCGCAGGAGCGAAGAACTAGCCTGGAGAACATGGGACGGCGAGGTCGCAGCGCGTTCGTGGAGCGATATGCGTGGGAGCACTGGTCTCGCGCGTTTGTCAGAATCTGCGAGGACATAGTTCACGGCGGTCCAGATGATTCTTGGTACAGGAACACGGATTACTTAGCACCGGACAGTTACTTAGCACCGGACAGCCGAGAGTTTCCATGAAAATCGTGCACATTCGGAACATCGCCAACACACATCGCTTCGTCACGGCACAGCGCGAACTCGGCCACGACGTAGAAGTGTGGTCTACGGGCCACCCCGAACGGAAGTTGAACAAGTTCCCAGTCGATGACAACAACCCATGGACCGACCCTGCACGATGGAATCTCTGGATGCTGTCGCGCTGGAAGAAACTGCGTGAGTTCGACGTGCTCCACGTCCACGGCGGGTTTCGGCGCTCGCAGATTGTGTACAAGTTCCTGAAGCCTTTGATAGCAACCCACTACCACGGAACGGAGGTTCGCATGGCAGTTGGGCATCACTATCAGGACATCGCCAAGGTTCACTTCATCTCTACGCCGGACCAGGCTCGATGGGTTCCTGACGGCATCTGGTTGCCGCAGCCTGTCCAACTCCCGCCGACTCTAACCTACAAGAGTGAGAACGAGAAGCCAGTGTTCGCGCACTTCTTCATTCGAGAGAACACCAAGCGAACTCACAAGGTCGTCGAGATGTTCAAGAAGGCTTTCGGACCTCTAGTAGAAACACGACAGGAGACCCACCAGGGGAGTTCGACAGTTTCCGACCAAATGTACGAAAAGGGACAAGGGATGCGCTCCTATGTCGGAAGAGAGGCGGAATTACGAACGTACCACGGCATCCCGCCAGAGCAAGTCCTGTCCATCATGCAGCAGTCCGATGTCATCTTCGACCAGATGACATTCTACAGGGTCTACGGCGCGGTCTCTGCTGAAGCGATGGCTTACGGCAAGCCAACGCTCGTGCCTATCGACCAGGCGCTCTATCCAAGGGACTGTCCGGTCATCATTCCAACGGTTGAGCGGCTACAGTTGCTCGCCAGCAGCGCATCGGTGCGCGAGCGCTATGGCCGACAAGGCCGCACATACGCGGAGCGCGTGCATGACATGTACAAGGTGGCAAAGTTGACTATCGAGGCCTATGAGGCGCACCTGTGAGAATAGCCCACTTCCCTCAGAACATCGCCAACCATGCGTGGCGTCTTGCCGTGGGCCAGCGTAAACTGGGGCACGAAGTCGTCGTCTACAGCCGCAGGAGGGCCGACGAGACCTGCGGCTACACGTCTGACATCTACGTAGATGGACGCTTCGACCCAATCCACTTCAACCTAGACATGCTCCGAAGGTCCAAGGAACTGAACTCGTTTGACGTGATTCACAACCACGGCGGAATCTGGCTCACGCAACTCGCGTACTACCTGGTGCGCAAACCAAAGTTGTTCGTCGAGTACCACGGCACCGATGCACGCGAAGGCGTCGGTCTTCATCACCAGCGGCTCGCGGATGGGTTCTTCTACTCGACCCCGGACTTGAAGAAGCGCGTACCGCATTCGAGCATCTGGCTGCCGCATCCAATCGAACTGCGCCCACTACCGGAGTCTGTGCACAACAAACGCCCACTGTTCGCACACTTCGTGAGCACGGAGAAGGGGACTTCCAAGTTCATTGACCTGTTCCATCAGGTCTTTGGGGAGGCGAACTACTTGTTCAGCGCGGATAGAAAGGAAGAGCGATACATCGCCAGGGAGGCAGAACTTCGGGTGTACACGCGGATTCCGCAAGAGCGCGTGTTCGCTGCGATGCAGCAGGCTGATGTTATCTTGGACCGATGGAATCAGTACGGCATCTACGGATACGTCAGTGTCGAGGCCATGGCCTTCGGCAAGCCTGTCATCGCTGACATCGACCCGTTGCTCTACCCAGAGGATTGCCCGGTCCTCTACCCGACCGCCGACACTCTGAAACTCATGATGCACGAGGACGCTCGTAAGTTCGCCGGTCAACTGGGACGAAAGTACGCGGAGCGCGTGCATGAGTCTTCCGTTGTAGCCAAGAAGTCCATCGACGCCTTCGAAGCCGCACTGAACCTTTAAATAGCGCTGGTGCCTTAGGAATGACGTGGCGACCAAAAACAAGGTGCTCATCACCATCGAAACGTTCGGGTCTGGTGTGAAAGTTATCATCGACACCGAGAAGCGCGGTGAGATGGTTCGGAATCTCGAAGTGGAGACGAAGGAACTCGTCATCGTGGACAAGCGAATTGCGGAACGGCTGGCTCTGGTCGGGAGCATCGATTTGCAATGAAACGTCTCATGTTCTTGCTTCCCGTGGTGGTCGTCGTGGTTATCTTACTCTTGGCTCTCTGGCCGAGCGCTCCAAAGGAAACGCTTGACACGACTACGCACTCCTTTGAGGTCGCAGGGTTTTACGGACGTGGGGACTTTGCGGGTGAACTGCTTGAGAGCGACGAGATTCGGACGAACGTGACGGACACCGGGATGTCTCAGAGCATCAAGTTCAAGGGCGCGGTTTGCACGCGCGTCTCGGGCCTCGGGCGCGTGTTCCTTGATGGAGTCAAGGTTACCGAACCTGACGCGCTGTACAAGGTGTACGTGAACGGTCTTTTGCACTTCACGCACCCGATGGAATTGGGCGATTCGTCGGTCCTGACTACATGCTTACCACTTGTCGAGAAAGACTACATCATCACCGGGCAGGAAATCGGCATCGTTCGTGTGGACCTTGTGGTGTACGTTCATGACTTCCTTCGTGGGGCTGGGGCATACGAAGTCCTGGCCAGCGACACGGCTCGACTCATCGCATAGGCCTCCGCAAGCCTTTAAATAGCGCTAACGCCTTAGCACAACCGTGTCACCGCAGATGATGATGCCGCAGAAGCGCAAGAAGAAGGCGGTGGAACCCGAACTGAAATTCGACGCGACGCTCGGCACCAAGGACATCAAGTCCGAAGACCTTGAATTGGACCTTGAGAGCGCGAGGTACAAGGCTCAACAGGGCCAGGGCGGAGACCGTAGAGCATGAAGAACGTTCACGTCAAACAACATGCTCGACGTAGCACTGCGCGCAGACCTTTGGTCTACGTGCGCAGAACGCCAGTATCGGAGTGGCCAAAGGAAAAGATGACGCGCAGCAATGGAGGCAAGCCTCTCCGGGTTGTGATGGATGAAGACTCTATCTATGCCTACCGCGCAGAACCGGCTCAAATCATATCCACGAAGTTCGAGAGCGGCGAAACCCGAGTTGAAGTAGAACCAACCCTGAGCAAGATATTCACCGAGGAACCAGTCATGAAGATTCGGAAACGTACATGGGGAGACCCGGAGAACCCAGACTTTTCGGTGGACTTTGAGGCCGGGTTCCAACGCGGTGCCATCACAGTTGGAGTCGATGAACTTTGCAAGAAATCTCAGTGGCCCAACAGAAACGGGGCTGGGTATCTGAAGTGGATTGGACTTTCGTGTAACGACCCAGACGTGAAAGCCTGGCTAGGGAAGGACTGAGATGAGCGTTCCCTCTGACAAAATCGCAGTGAAGCGACACATGCGCCGGAGAACCGGCAAGACGGCGAAGGTCGCGCAGATTCTTGGGCTAAGTCCGCTCATCGAGGTTGAGTCCTTCAGGCGTCGGCACCCTGAAAAGCGTCAGACCCGTGACCCGAAGACGGAAGCAAACCTCATCCTTACTGCATACGCCATGATGCGTCATCTCACAGGCGAGAAAGCGAAAGGACCATACGACTTCAGTGACGAGGAGTACGGCAAGGACGTTGTGCAGGAACTTGCGAATCTTGGCGCAGACGCGGAACTTCGAGAGGGAAAGGTCAAGGGAAAGAAGACCGCGATATACATTCTCAGCCCGCCGCAAGAAACGGGGGTTCGCCGATGAAGGCCACTCCACGAAGCGCTGTCGGTTCGGCCATCGCGTTCTTCCTGTCACCGTTCATCTACATCCTAGCGTTCAATCACTTCTTCGCGCTCAACATTCCCATGACCTTCGAGTCGTGGTTCGCGGTGTTCTTGGTGGGCATTCTGTTCGCCCTTGTTTTCATTGGACTATTGATTCTAGGTCTCGGCAGCGCGTTGCTTTCGTCGGTACTTGCCATCGCTCTCATCATCGGCCTCTTGCTGCTGACGCCCGTTATCTACATCTGGTCGTTTAACGTCGTCCTCAACACGTCGGTTCCAATCGCCTTGGAAACCTACGCTCTGGTGGTGGTTACCTTTGTTGCAAACGCTTTGATTACGGGGGTCATCAAGGGGAAATGATAATTCCGGGCTGGGTCGGTCGCGTCTTCTGGTTCCTGTTCACTATCGGTCTCGGCTTCTTGCTCTACTTCGTCGTGCAGGGGCTCGCCGGGGGCGCGTAGTTGTCGATTTTTTGGAAGATTGTGCTTGTGCTTTTCGTCGCTGCTGGAGCGGTTGTCGCTTTCTTCGTTGGCCGATTCGGTTTCCTTGGCGGCGTGTAGACCGATGCTTAACTGGCGTATCATCACGATTGGCGGTCTTCTTCTTGGCATAGGAAGCATGTTTGACCGCGCGTCTGAACTTCCGTACCCTCCGATTGCGGACTTCTTTCTGAGCATCTCGCTCGTCAGCATGTTCCTTGCCGTGGTCGGCGTCATCATCGTCGCGTTCGGGCTCTTCTGGGGCCGTTGGCTCTGGGGTATGATTGTAGGCGTCCTGTTCGCCATCGGCACGTTCGTCCTTTTCTTCTAGGTCGTCGGGCTTAGGTTCCGGCAATACCATCTTCTGGGGCTTGTACCCACCAAGAGTTGCCACCCAGTTGCGCAGCGTGATTTCTGAAATCCGCACCTTCTGACAGAACGACTTCTGCGAGAGGTTGTATCCGTACTCCTTCGCAGCGATGTACAACGCACTCGCGGCAACGCAGTGCGGCGCACTGTTCAACTCTTTGTGCTCCTTTGCAATCTGCGTTCCTCGAATCGCAATCACGGCGTTGAAGTTGAACTTCCCTGAGAAGTACGTGACGTAGTTCGTCACGCTTGGTGGATGAATCCTGAGGTTCAAAGATTTCTTGAGCAGGTTGTAGTAGCGTCTCACGTTCGACAACTCTTTCTCGTCCTGTCCAACCAAATCCTCGATGGTGACTACGAAGCGCAACTCGCGGCACGCGGCGAGGAGAAGCGAGAATGCCCAACCTTGCAGGCTCGGCTTTTTCACGGCTTGGTTTTTGCGCGCCGCGCGCGATAGGAAAATCGCTCGTTGAACGACGACTGCCGGAATCGCTCGTTGAGATGCGAGCCGCCGTATTCGAGTTTCGAAGGTGATGGCGCTGCGCTCCCTGGACTTTAGGTTCTGAATCTGAGCAGTGCGACGAAACCTGTTGACCATTCTCTGCTCGACCGGCTTGCCCATGGCATCTCGATTCGAGAAGTGCAGTTGCGGAACGTGCATCCCCGTGTCATCGGCTTCCGAGTAGTAGTGCTCGACATCGGACGTTGTTTCCAGGGTAGGCATGGCGAGAGCGCCAGCAACGACTACGCTACAGCGGTCGCAGACGAGTTCTGCTCTGAACGGGTCAAGAATAAGCCTTCCACCGCACTCTGCACATTGGTCATCATTTTCCACCTGTCAGCCCCTATGCAACCTCGGGTCCACCACGTTTCGAGGCCTGCCTGGCTTTGGCTTTTTCTGGCGAGACGCAAAATTCTTGCGGGATGTCCTTGACACGTCGGTCAATTGCGAACTCGACTAGATAAAGTGGTTCGCCAAGTGGGCTGTAGTCGTGTATCGCTCGTGCGGCGCGCTTGATTGTGAAACGAACTACCGCCGTGCTGCCGTCGCTCAGGTAGAATTCAAGAGTCTGAGAATCTGGACAACCGATGACTTCCAACTCAACGGTCTCGAAGACTTCACCTTTCTCGTTTATCGCTCGACCCGTTCCATGACCTCCCTTCTCATCTACTGTCCGAACCGTACACCACAACCTCACCATCTCTTAGACATCAGCGCTATTTAAAGGTTCGCCTGTCGGTAAATCCGGTTCAAGTCGAACGTGAAGACGGAATGCCCGCCTAAACAGGTCAGCGAGCGCTTGTACAGGATGTCCCAGGCTATCGACGTGAGGAACCCAACATCTCGGTTCAGAACGTGGTGAACGGTTTCATGCGAAAGCGTGTACACCATTTGCTCGGGCGTGCAGTTGGCGAAGTGCTCCGTGACGTAAATCGTGCCGCGCCTGTAGGCCGCGAATACATGAAGTTGACCTACCCGTATCGTTTTGATACGGTGGACTCCAGAAATAGTGAGGCGTCCAGGAGCAGTCAGCAATGACAGCAGGTTCCAGTGAAATGTGCACATCTGTGCAATGTCATGACTTCCGAGCCTACCTTTGAGCGTCAGGTGGAAGGACGGCCTCCTACAGCGGCGAATCTCACATGTAGGCCGCATCGAGTTCCTCTTCTTCCTCTTCGCGGCGGCGCTCCTCACGCTTGTACTCGATGTAGTTGGCAAAATCGGTGAACCTTGCACCGTAACCCCACGGTGCGTCTGGGTCGTCTTTCAAGAGCATCCAGCCGAAGACGTAGAAAACCCAGGTGGTGGCTTCTTGAAAGTGTTGGCGCTTCGGCGTTCGACGGATGCGAGCGTTGCGTATTCGCGCAAGAAGAATCACCTTCTCCTCTTCCGTCAGCGGTGCGGGCTCGCCGGACTCGCGGTCTTCCCAATCAACGTCTTCCGCAAGGCCTGTGCTCGGGTCCCACTTTGCGCGTTCGGCCACAACTACTTAATGCGCGAGCGACGTATAAACCTTAGTTTGAGCCTATCCAATTCCACGGCTATCCACTTGCCGCTCGCTCGTTCCCCGTCCACGGCGGATTTGAAAACGCCGTAGAATTGGATAGACGACTCCTGGATAATAGCGGTCGCCTGCACATCAGACGGCAAGCAGCCACGAGTATGCTGTCCGCTCATCCATCCGATTGCGTGAAGATGATACTCGCTCGCGCGCAGAGCGCGATACTGCTCAGCCAAGTCGTCTAGTTTCAAGTTTCATCCGTCCTCTTCGTGCTCTCGTGCCAGCGCTTTGTCGGCATGGGCTCGTCGTACCACTTCGAGTCGTGGTTCATGTAGCGTCGAGCCATCGCTTGCCACACGGTGCGCATCTGGCGGTGCGGTCGGCGGTGCAGCGGAATAGTATGGCCTCGGTCGCTGGCAATCGTTTTCATGCTCGCATCCTTTCCCTTTTTCACAAAACGCAACGTGCTCTGTTTCCGTTTGCGTTCCTGTCGGCGTTGCTCTCTCACGTTCGTTGGCATTCTTCAATCACTTCCCTTGGCAGTCTCGACATTTGCCCTGTTCGAAGAGCAGGTAGGCGAGTTCGACATTTTTCTCGTCGTCGGTGTACTTGCTCCGCTTGATTTCAGTGGCTTGTGCGACGTGGTAAGCGCAGGGCATGGTTAGACTCCTCGCCCATACAGTTCGACTTCCAAGTTCTTGCGGGCGCACTCAAGTAGTGCCTCGCGTTGCCGCCGTTCCTCGCTGCGCTTGCCTTTCTTCTCGATACGTTTGATGGCGCGCAGTGTAGCCACTGCGGCCTTTTCGGCTTCAGTCCCAGTCATCGTCATCATCTCCCGGCGGCAACGGAAAGGGCGGAATCGGGAAGGGAATTGTCGGCGACTCAGGCATCAGGGCCACGTCCTGTGCTTCTCCGCGACCCACTCAATTCCGTCGTACTCCTCGATTTCCCACTCAGCATCATCGGGGATTTCTACAATGACCAGTTTTGCACACTCTCCGCTCGCGGCCCTACCGAGTTCCTTCACCACTTGAACCAGCAGCGGGTCATCACGCTTATCCGGGCGGGTTTCGAACACATGCTTGTTGTAAAGCGTGTTGTGCGCGGTCTTCTCTTCCATTGTCATTGTGTTCCAGTTGCTCGGCGATGAGAGAATCTTGTTCACTTTAGAGAGGTCAGCAGTGTCAACGGCGCGCCATCGGCGGCCATCACTCATCGTCGTCCGAACCCAGGAGTCTCTATCGTCGTCTGAACCCAAGAGTCTGAAGACGTGTCTGAAGAAGTAGACCTTGCGGCCTTGTAGTTCCGCTAATCGAGCAACGGCTCGCTTCGACAGCGAGAATCCGCCGTAGCACCTGTTGATGACGATAGAGCGCGACATTTCAGTCCTCTCCTTCTGTTAAGACCTTCGGAGTATTTGAAGGTTCGGTCGCTAGACCGAGACGCTGCCGCTGTTCAACAGTCAGAGATTTTCCGGCTCTCCACGCCGCGTATGTGGCCTTATCCTCATCGGTCCTTCCGACATTGGCCTCAGGCGATTCGAGTATCTCTGTCGCGCCAAGAACCCAAAGCAAACTCTCTTCTGCGCCGCGAAGCCACTCGGCGTCACGCTCTTCCCACTTCGTTTTCGGGGAAGTGAGTGCTTCCCGAACAACATCGACCATTCCCAAAATCTCGCGTCGCGGTCGCACCATCTACTGCACCTTCTTGAGACTCGACGGGTGAACGCGCCATGTCAGAGTTTTCTTCTCATCTTCGAACAGCGGGTTCGTAAGCGTCGCTCGAACTGAGACCGTTGTGCGGTTTACCTTCATGACTTTGCCGGTCCACACGTCGCGTCCTCGGCCCTTGAACGTTACCTTGTCGCCGATGTCGAAGTCCATGACGGCCATGGCATTCTTTCGCGCGGATTCCTGCTTGTAGATGGCGATGATTTCCTCGACCAACTCGCGGGACTGGGCTTGGGCAAGCGTCCGGAACTGCTGTCGCAACTCATGCAACGCGATACCTTTCCGAACAGCCGTTGGAACAGTTGAGATAAACGTGCGTATTGTTCTAGCAGCCTCATCAGCAGATTCCATCTACTGCGCCCCCAGATTAATTACTGGCAGTGCGCTATCCTTTTCTTTGCCCTCAAGGAAGAGCGCGCCGGGGCCGTTCCCTTCGTCGTCTTGGGACGCAATGACCACCGTGCCGTCGTCTAACGTGAATGTGATTCCGAGAACGCCGTCGCCGAAGACATCCTCGTAGACCGCTTTCACAATCGTCCTGCCCACCAGTCGTTTCGTCGCAAATTCGTTCCAGTATTTCACGCCGGGCATTTCAATCACCCGCTCCGAACACGCCGAGAAGGAAGCGGCTTCGCTCATCCTCGATTTTCCGGTCGGACTTGATGCTCTTCTTGGGGTCGTCTCCCGCGCGCGGCAAGAAGCGCTTGACCCATTCTCTGTCCGTCAGCGTGGTCACGTTTGCCTCGAAGCCGATGAACTTGCCGAGGAACGCGATGTACTCGCTCTCGGTCATACGCGGGCCGCTAACGTCTCTCAGGGTTTCTTTCGCGAGGGTCGGAATGAACTCTTCGCTGACCTTCGCGATTCGGAACGCGAGCACCGGAATGGTCTCCGCCGAAACGTGCCCCAGGTCTGCCATCATGAGCGCCCACGGGAGGTTGTTGTGGTAGAAGTCCTTCTCGGTCTCGCTGAGCGCGTCGAACTTCGCTTGCCACTTGGCGCTGTCCTTGTCCCTGCCGTACAGGTTGAAGCCGTACTGGAGCGACATTTACTTCTCCCCCAAGTACGCCCGCGCCGCTTTCACGAGTTCGTCGAACTCGGACGTTATGATGTAGTACGAGTCGCCGTTTTCAGCCATCTCTGCCATTTCGCTGATTCCCTTTGCTAGTTTGTCTAGCAACGCTTTTTCTTTGTTCATCTACTTCACCACCATGTCCTCTTCGTCGTCTCGGGAGACTTTCTCCACGAGGTTCATCAGCACGTACTCGACATTCCCCGAGCGCAGCACGATGCTCTCTTCCGTCGTTGGCGGCGTGATGTACGCGGGGTCCTTCGTCGCTTGCTCCGCGAGCGCGACCATCTCGGCGTCCACTAGCGTAAGCGCGTTCTGCGCCGCGAGTTGAAGGTCCATCGGACGCTCCGGACCAATCAGCGTGACCATCGCGGCATCCCCGCCGCCGTTCTTCGCCGCTTGCCGCAGCGTCTCGGAATCCACCTGTGCGAGCGTCTTCATCTACTGCGCCTCCATGAGTGCCTTGATGAGCGCAACAGTTTCCTCGGGCCGCAAGTAAAGCGTTGCAGTTGCTTCTCGGTCGTTTCCGATAGTCAGTATTGTGTACCCAATACTAGGAGTGACCTTGACACTGACTTTCGCGTCGGCAAAGCCACCGATGCGGCTCGACGTGCTTTGGTTGTAGCGGCGCATCATGAAGTCCGCCATGTCTGCCATTACGATTCCCGCTTTCACGCGCTCAGCCCCCAGTCGGTCTTCTCGCCCGCTTCGGAAATCTTTCGGCGCAGAACTGCAAGGTCCGTGTTCTCAAGCGTCCGAGCAAATTCGGCTGCTCGTGCGAAGTCTCCGTTCCCAATCTCTTCCATGATGAGCGTGGCCTTGTCCGCGACCGTCTTCGCCGCCGCCATCAACCGTGCCTGTTCATCTCGCTCAATTCGTGTCATGTTGTGACCACCACTATATACACTGGGTACTACTTAAGCCTTCTGGTCCGCCAACTCTAGCCCACCGCCGGGTCATACGGGAGAACCGCCGGAGCGACGTACTCCTGTTCCTCAGGGCTCTTCCGGTCCGACATGCTCGACATCGCATCCGTGAGCGCCGAAACCGTTGCGGTCAGGCTCAGAACTATGCTCTCAAGCCCTCGCACACGCTGCTCCAAGGGCGACTCGTCGAGGAACGCGGACAGGGAGTCCAGCGCCTCATACGCCGCCTTTTGGTCGTCGTCGTCCATGCTTGACACCTGTAGGTACATGGACGGGTGAGTATATATACCCTTCGGTTGGACTTCGTTAGGCTATTTTCAGTTCTGATTACATGTATTTCGCGGAAGGTCAGCGGGTATGCCGCCGTTCTCGGAAATCGGCGTAAAGGCCCACAGGACGCACAGAACACACGCAGGACGCACGCGGAGGCCTGGGTAGGTCTAATGACACGGCTAAGGCAGCGCAGAGCGCCAGAAGGGCCACACGGACGCTCCTTTCGGCACACCAGTGCGCCGGAGGTCGCAACGGTCGTCGCCTGGCCCGAAGCGCAGTCATGCCTTATCCGTGCGTTACGAAGCGAACCTACGCGCCGGACCACCTTCGAACCGATTCACCGTCGCGTTCGGGATACACTCGGCTCCAGCCGTTCGGTTGCGTGAGGTCTGCGGGTTCTCCGCCTACTCCGTAGGTTCGCTCCTACGCGAGATAGACATATGGATGATTGAGACTATAATCTTTGCGGTGCGCTTGGGCTTCGTTGGGTGGATGTAGCGCTTGAACGTGTGCGGCGGCACGCCGTGGCTGCGCTTGTGTGCCTTGCAAAAACGGAAGCCCGAGGAGCAGCGCCAGTGGGCAGGTTCGAGGCAGTTTGGAATTTGACAGTGCGTCATCGTTCTTGTAAGGCGCTGGCGGTACTTAAGGGTTGGGCGGTCTGAAGACCATATTTTCCGCGCAACCTTTAAATAGTGTTGTAGCGTAAGGAAAATCGATGTCGAAACTCGTGTGGCTTGGATTTGGGCTCATTGCGCTTGGAATCGTTCTTCTGTCATCCACTTTCGTTCTTACTCCTGATGCTACAACTGGGGTCGTTAGTCTTATTCAGTTCCTTGGACTGCCGATTATGTTCTTTGGTGGGGTCCTCGTCGTTCTAAAAGCCTAAAGACTTACTCGCTCGTAAGTCAGAGGCCTGTTTTGTAGGAGCCACTCCTCAAATGCTCGGGCTCGAAGTTCCTGCTTTTCTCGCGCCAATTGATAGCGCTCCTTGGACGCTGCACTTCGAGCGCGCACCAATTCGTCAAGCCGTCCTTCGTTGTACGCCCTCATCGCTTCGCGAACTCTCTGGACTTGCCAGGGCTTGAGGTCGAAGGACGGACTGGTCTCAAGGGATTCCGCCCACGACTCGGGAACCCACTTGGCTTCCTCCCAACGAAATCCGAGAAGCGTGTTGCCGACTTGTTTCCCCGCAGCCTTGGCTCGGGCCACACCATCCTTGGTGCGCTCGCGCAGTAACTTCAACGTAAGTCCGCCGTGTGCGGCGTAGAAGCCAAGCAGATAGTCAGTGGCATCACCTGCGTCCGGAATGTCGCCGCAAATGATGCGCACCTTCCAGGCCTTCAGCCACTCAACCAGCGTTCCGAAAACACGTCCTCTTCCAAGCCGGTCGTGGTATCGAAGTAGAAGGACCTTGACCTTACCCTTCGCAATGTCGCGGCATAAGCGCTGAAGGTCTTGTCGGTCCACCGTATCACTGTGGGCCACTTCGTCTCTATAGATTTCCGTCACACGAAAGTTTCCGAGCGCGCGTGCCCAAGTCTCTTGGTCACCCATACTGTAACCGCGCTTCTGGTCGTCGGTACTGATGCGCGCGTAGAGCGCTGCGTCTTCCACGGAGTCTCAGACGCGCCAGCGGTATATAAGGGTTTGTGCGCTTAGCGCTCGTTATGCGATTCCCTCCATAGGGTTTCGCCCTCCGCAGCGTTCGAATGTTCGAGAATCGGGCCTTCGGACTGGTCCGTCGCCCGTTTTCGCCCTGTGTTTTGTTCGACTTGTTCGAATTTGGCTCGCCTGTAAATACACCACGGTCGAGAGGAAGTGATGCTTAGACGCGATTTCGCCGGGAAGTGCCTCAAGAACCCATTTGCTCGCGCGCCTGACGCACGTAATGGCCAACTGTGCCGACGCTCACTTGCATGTCGCGCGCAATCTTCCTAACCGACTCGCCAGCGGCCACTCTCAACTTAATCTGCGTGCGCTCGTCCTCTGAAAGTCTGCGGCTCGTTCCTCCGCCCTCTGCGGCCTCATCGTCTGAAGGCAAATCCTCCGCCTCAACATCTGGAATGTTCCTTCGCGGTTGCTGTTGTCCTCCCGCTGCCGATGGCGGATTGGCGAGATGGTTGCGCAGGGCCTCGACTACCTTCTCTTCGATAACGCTGATAGAGTTGACCGCCGCGAAGAGATTGAAGCGCTTCTTGTTTTTCCTGTAGATTCCCATGCCAAACTGCGCCGGGCTCGTCGTGTCAAACACCACGTCGCCGGGCTCCGCAAGTTCTGAAGTCATCCCGAATCCCTTCGGCTCCGTCGCAAGCATGAACGTGTACTGCTCGTGAACGATGAGTCGGTCGCTCCGGATTTCGTAGCCGCGCGGACCGATGACCTGAAGCACTTCTCTGCGATTGTACCCTGGCACAAGTTGCCCGTCCCATCGGCGGCGTAGAAGGCCCGTGATGAAGTCCGCGTTCCTGTAGGACGACTGCACCATTCGCCAAGACTGCGCTATGAGGACGACAGAGATTCGAAGTTTCCGCAGGATGGAAGCGAACGAACGGACGGCTCGAACGTCCGCGCTCAGAACCGTTTGCCCCGAAGAAAATCCCTCTGACTGAAGAGCCTCGTCGATGACGAGGAGCACGTTCTTCTTTTGCTCCAAAATGTCAGGTAGAAGATGGAACACTTCGCTGAGGCTCGTGACCTTGTACGTTCCTTTGGGATAGAACTCGTCGAACGTCTCAACGCCGTTTTCATCCAGACGCTTCTGTTTGAAGAGGATGTTTGTGAAGACCACGTACTTCGGATACCACTTGTTGATTGCCCAAATGAGACTCGATGCGAACGTTGTTTTCGCCGCTCCTCGCGGACCGACGAGAAGCCAGAACGCACCAGGGGCAATCATGGCTTCCAACTGTTCCCTTTGCTCGGGAGTTGGCGCAGCATCATCGGGCAAGGCGAATCCGTCTCCCGGTTCTCTTGCACCGCCAACATCGGCAATAAACCGGATGGCGACGACGAATTGGACGATGCATAGTCACTTTCCCAGCCCAATGTCTTGCATCAAGTTAACCCTCTTTTGGCGCTTCGCCCTGCGTGAGCCACCAGACATCCACGCGAGCCACGTAAGCACGTCACGGTACACTTCAGTCATGACGTACTGAAGGTCAAGGGCCGCGTGCTGAATGAAAGTCCGCTTGAACAGCGGCGACTCTGATGGATGCGAGTACCGGCGAGGGTCATTTTCTATCGTGCTCAGAATGTCCATCATCGGTTCCAACGTCTGCGGACGCCGCAGCCAAACGGACGACAGTTTACGCCATTCGTTGATGGTCATCGTCTCTTTGTTGGCTTCCCAGATGTCATCCACGAACGCTTCAAAGTCCTTGCGCAACTGCTCAGCCAAGAGCCGTCGCATCTTGATTTGCTCGTCAGATTTGGCGAACTCTTCGTCGTCTGCCATTTACTTCACCTTCAACCACTTACGCGACGGCCAGTCTTTCGGAATCGCGCCACGCTCTTTACTTTCCGCAAACACTTCTAAGATGTAATGCCATCCTTTCTGTCCAAGGACAATGCCTGCGAGCCAAACTCGGAATGGTCTCATGGCTCTTCCTCGGGTTCGGTGTCGAGTTCATCTTCAAGTTCAAGTTCGTCCTCAACCTCTTGTACATGGTCGTCTGGAGGCGGAGGCGGCAGCGGTAGTTCAGGGAGAACGTCTGCCAGCGCAGAGCGACGATGCTTCTTTCTGCTGCCTTGTGCTTCTCGACGCATCTCTGCTAGGATGTCGGCAGCAAACAGGTTTGGCGGAGCAACCCGGAACAGAACGCCGAGCCTATCGAGCCAATAGAAGTATCGAGCCAGCAACCAGTAGTAGAGTGTGATGATTCGAGAGTTGTACTGCGGGTCTTCCGGGTTACCAGCCTGAGCCTTCTTCACGCCTAAGGCGATGTCCCACTCAAACTCGTCAAGGTATCCGCGCGGCTCGCAGATGGCCTTGATTCGTTCGTGGATGTCAATGGTGGTCAGAACGTGTACTTGCCCCATAAGAGAGTTTCTCGTCAGCGCGTCCATGGTGGACCAGTTCCGATACATTGTATTCAGATGTCGGCGCGCTTCGCGCGTGACTTCCGCCAAGTCGTTCCAGAACTGCGGCCCGAAAATGTCATACGTCTCTGCGATTTCAGGTCTGTCCGGCATCGTCATCCTCCGCGTCCTCGTCATCCTCCGCGTCCTTGTCCTCGTCATCCTCTTCATCCTCGTCGTCGTCCTTTTTCTCCGCGCTACTCAGCGGGTCGGTCAGATGCGCGAAGGAGAACACCAACGACGGCGGCTTCTCATCGACAACACCCAGCCGCGCAAGTTCCATGAGAATGTCTCCAACAACCTGCGCGAACATCTTATATGCGTCTTCGTACATCTGGTTCTCTATGGCTTTGAGCGCGACCTGGAAATCCTGAATGCTCACGTCAATGGTAGACTCGGTTGCACCGCCCTGGAAAATCCGATACACAGGAACATCGTTCGTCGTCTTCGTGATGCTGCTGCGCCAGCGCGGAGGAACGTAGGCTTTCAAGAACGCCGAGAGTTTAGCGGCGCGCTCTTGCTTCCCGTGGTGCTCCAACTCTGCTACCGAAATGCTGAGAAGCCGGAAGGCCGCGCGAACGCGCTCGCTCAGCGGCAGGTTGACATCCTTGAATGCCAGGTACTCGTCCATGATGGCGTCGGTGACAACAGAGATGAACCTCTTCAGGTTGACAGGCGGAGACAGCAAAGGCGGTTGCGATTTCTGGTCTACTTCGTCGTCCATCATTCCTCCATCTTCTCTAACGTCAAGGCCAGTTTGTCAGCGTCATCGGCAAAGTCTTCCATCGAGGTTTTCTTACGCGGCTTCTTCTTGGGGATGGCCAAGTCGCGCTTGAGTTTCTCCCGAATCGACAGTCTTCGCGGGGGTGCCTCGACGAGCCCAGGAGCGTACACGATGACCTTTGCTTCCTGAATTTCCGGCGGCTCATCCGGTTCGCCGCGTCTTCGACGAACATGGGATTTCACTCGTACTGGCATCTCACACTTTCCTCTCAGGTCGATGAGATTTGAGAAGGCCGCGTACTCTGGCCATTGTAAATGAACGAATGTGTCCATCGAACCACTTAGGCGTCAGACCCGCATCGGTCACGACGAAATCCACATAGGTCTTGCAGACCTTGCAGATGATTCGAAGGGCCGGGCCGTCAGTCCAATCAGCAGAGGTTCGCTGGAATTTCTTGCACTTTGGGCACAGTAGACGATGCCCAGAGTTCCAGTAGACGTACTCAGCAGTAAGAGTCCCACGGGGACGCGGCGACTGTGCGTAGTCATCGAGAATGTCAGTCATCGGACTTCTCGCCCTCCTTGTTGTAGTCTTTCTCTCTCGCCATGCGCTCTAGTGGGGATTCGCGGAACATCTTGATGGCCTTGAGGTCACGCAAGAACTCCTCGCCGAAGATTTCCGCACTGCCAGCGACTTCGCCATGCCACTTCTGAAGCGTAGCCGTCAAATCGCCGAGAGTGGAAACGTCTGTAGGCGCTTCGTCCGCGTGCATCGAAGTCGAGGCGAAGAGCCAATGAACGGTCGCCGAGCGAACCTCGTCGCCGAAAGCAGCCTTGATGCTGGGTCTGTTCAGGAACGCTTCCGACTCCTGCCGAGAAAGTTGGCATGGCTTTCCGCGCGCGATGAGGAATCGTCCGCTGGCAAACGTCTCAATCATGAACGGCGTAGGCGTGACTAGCAATGTGGTCGTCCCGCTCGTGCTGATGTCATCCTTGGCGAGAACGCGCTTTGCCGCGTTGTATCCATTCACGAAGACGACGCCAAGATGCGCGTCCCACTCTTTGTCATAGACGACTTCAGTTCTGCCGTCGAACGTGGTGTAGTTCTCGTTCTCCGTGAAACACATTGGGCTGTGGAACTTCACGGTCGTCAGGTAAGCGATACCGACAGCGCCGCTACAGAAAACCCACATCGCCATCAAGTCCATGAAGTTCAAGGAGTAAGAGACTGTAAACGTGAAGAGTAGGAGAAGGATTCCACCAAAGACGACAACCATGAGAACCATCGTGCTCTTGCGCGTTCGCGCACCCAACAGCATCATTACTTCACGCGCTCCTTATCCGCCGCAGCAGCAGCCTCTGCATCAGCAGACGATTTGAAGAAGCCGCCGAACTTTTCTCGTGGCGTTTCCCTGCGGATGGCCGATGCAAGTCCGCGAATCTTCTTGATGTAGTAGTCTGGTCCTTGGTAAATCTTGACCCGCGTGTGGGCCATCGGTGTAGCAATCGTGTCGATGATAAACGCCTGCTCGGCCCTCAATTTCTGTGAATCGATTCCGTGAAGTGAATCGAGCAACGAGAAGTGAAGCATCGAGCCCGCACCCGCCTTCGCCACGAAACCGCTATGCGAAGCCCTCGTAGCCTGGTCGGCTTCCGCTGGTGCAAGACCCAAGAGCAGTTCACCGGGAAGCGGCTGTGTCGGTGAGTAGACGAGAAGCGTTTTCCTGCCGAGACGTTCCACCGCCGACTTTCTGACCAAGAGAACGTCCTTGTCGCTGACAGCAACGCCTTTCCACGCCGCGCCGCCTACAAGTTGGAGAGTCATTGGCGGGAACGGGTCACCACCAAGGTCAGTTTCCGCCAGTGGCGTCAAGAGGTTCGCGCTCTGGCGAACTGCTGAGTCTGTCACTACAACAGCGGACTTCGCTCGCCAGTAAAGATTGCCGTAGACGAGCAGCGCCCAAATCACGACGACCCACGGCAGCAAGAGGAACACGATTGGAATGCTGACGCTTCGAAACATGGGCTTCATCAGAAGCAAGCCAATGATAGAGAGAATCCAGATTACATGGTAGACCGGAAAGCGGACCTTCTTCATGCAACCTCTTTGAAGGGCTATCCCTTTATAAAGGTTGCGGAGCCGAGCCGCTAGAAAGTCTCGTCTTAATCTGGCAGTTGCGCAACAGCATCAAACGTTTCTTTGAGGAAGGGTTCCAGTTTGGCCTTAAACTTGAAGTCTGACTTGTCGCGGTCGAGGTCGGCCATCGCCCAAGTTCCGCCGAGCAACTTGATGAGGTACTCCCACGACGCGAGCGCCGCTGCCGCGTCGTATCCAGCATTGTGCCAATCCTTGGGTCGAGCGAGGACACGCGATGCGTAGCGCTTCGCGGAGTCCTTGATTTTGTCGTAGGCCCGTCCCGTCACCTTAGCCGCCGTGTAGGTGACAGCGTTCAAGTCCACCGAACGATAGCCGAGCATGCGCGCGAATCCGGGTAACCAGTAGCGCACGAACGGCACATCGAAGTGACCGACGTTCCAGCCGACCGGGATAAGTTTGACGTGCTCGCCAGGAATCTGAGCCGCGACGAAGTTGATGAGCGCCTTGTCCACTTCGGCAGGAGCGGGTCCCGCCTTAATTCGCTCGTGGGTGAACTTGTTCACGTCGAGCGCTTCCTGCGTCCAGTTGTAAGTCTGGTGGCCGATGTCCGCAACGAAAGTCACGTTCGGCGCAACCGCAAGCCCGATTTGAATCAGCGCGTACTCGCGGTAGAAGTCTAGCACCTTTTGCGCGCCAGTCATCTCACCATCCAATCCAACGAATCTGTAGACCGCCGTATCAGCACTCATGACCACTCCTCTATCGGATGAAACTTTGTGAGATGTACACGGTACTCCTTACGGTTGGGGTCTTTTGGGTCGTCGCGGCCCGGCTGAGCCGAACCCGCAATCTGCAAAAAAGACGCAGACGACAAGAAACCTACCACTTCGACTGTAACATCGTCGCCATCTTCTGCCTGTCGCAAGGAGCGCGGTGAAACGAGGCGAGCAGCCACGATGAAGTCGGAGCCGCGCAACTTGTTGACCTGCTTGATGTTCACGGCGATGCCATCAGATTCAGTGGTCTTAACATCGACCCTTGCGCCGTCTACCACAAAGTCATAACTGCGTGTCTGCTCTTCTATGAGCAGGCTCCGCGTGTACTTGGCTCCGCGCAACTTGAGAAAATCTTCAAAGGCTCGCTCGCCGAGTTCCCCATAGAACTCTCGCCACTCGGCTTTCGTGCTGCCGATGTTCATGAAGTCTGTTTTGCCATGCTGCTTGTCGAAGTTCTGACGCTGCCGAATCGCTTTCAACACGTCCCAGTTTTCCTTGACACCAGTGGTTCGCGGATGACGCCGAACATGGGAACGAACGCTGACTGTCACCCTACAATCACCATCCCGACGAGAAGCCCTACGATTGCCAAAAGAACGAGCGCAAGGATAATCAACGAATCTTCGGCGGTCATACTGCGCCTCAGTCATCATGACAAGGTGGGTCACGCCCATGCTCGGGATGCGGGTCCAACTTGACACAAGGAGACTCAGGCGACTCAGGCGGAGGAAGTGGCGGCGGAACACACGGCTCTGCAAC
>Ga0208957_1000210_pt1 | contig 51009 bp, 58 predicted proteins | sample RifOxyA1_FD_184029 | JGI IMG/M metagenome (GOLD analysis project Ga0208957, IMG submission 184029) | Groundwater microbial communities from Rifle, Colorado - Rifle Oxygen_injection A1 (SPAdes) | ecosystem: Environmental > Aquatic > Deep subsurface > Groundwater | place: Rifle, Colorado, United... | reverse complement strand
TTCCTGAAGAATTGATTGAGGAAGAAGTTGTTAGTGAAGAAGAAATTATTGTAGAAGATGTTGTAGAGGAAGTTGTTGAAGAGCCTGTTGAGGAAATTATTGAAACTCCTGAGGTTGTTGAAGAGGTTGTAGAAGAAGTTGAAGTTCCTGAAGAGCCTGCACCTATTACAGGAGAAGTTATTTCTGAGAGATTGATTGAAGGTGTTGTTTCATCGGATGAACCTTTTGTTTATGATTTGGATGAAGGCGAGAATGTTGAGATTGTTTCTTCTTCGGAGGATGTTGATTTTGTTATTGAGGATGGGCAGGTTATTGTCACAACAGATTATGTTGAAGATTTGAATGCGAGATTAATTATTGATTTGGAAGAGTTGAATATTTCTGCTCAGGAAGGTTCTTTAGAGATGTCAATTATTTATGATGGTGTTATTTTAGCAAGTGATTCTAAAAATATTTTGATTGAGGATTTGAATGAAACTATTTTGAATGAGACTGAATCTAACGAGACAATTGTGTTTGATGGAAATGTTTCCATTACAACTTTACAATTTAATGCTGTGGTTGGAAAACCAGTTAAATGGAAAAAAATAGTTTCTATTAATCAATCTTCGAATTTTTCCGTCGCTGTTCATAAAGAGGCAGAGAATATTTCTGTTTACAAAGTTGTTGGGGAAACGGAGCAGGTTGTTTTGGATAAAACTTTAGAGGAAAGAATTAGTGAGGATTATTTTGAGGAAAAAGTTGAAGTTGAAGAAGTGAAGGAGAAAGTTTCTGAGAATAGTTTTTCAATTACTGGGGAAATTACAGCGAAGATTAAATTAGAGAAGAAATTTTCTTTGGTTGATTTTATTGTTGGTTCTTTTAGAAAATTGACTGGGACTGGAAGGGTTGTTGATGAATTTGAAGAAACTAAAGAAGTTGTGATTGAAGCGTCTGTTGAAGAGGAACTTATTGAGGTTGAGTATGAAACTCCCGCGCCGGTTTCTTATGAAAGTAATTTGTCGAATGGAAAAGAGATTGTTATTTCTTCTGAAATACACTATGAAAATATTTTGGCTTACACAGAAATTGAAGAAACTGAATCTTCGTCGATAAAATTATATCATTTAGAAAATGGGACTCGGACTCTTGCAGAATTTGAAGGTGTTGATTTGAATGAAAATGGTTTAGTAGATATTGTGTTTTGGGTTGTTCCTCACTTATCAAATCAGACTTATCAATTAATTATTGAGATTTCAAAAGCGGAGCATCTTGATATGAATAGAACTTTTATTTCGGATATTTATGAAAGTGTGAAAGCTCTTGATGGAAATTATTCAGAAGTTATTAATGATGGGGAGTTTGTTAGAGTGACTTTTGAGATTCCGTTGGATAGTTCGAGAGATATTACAATTTATCCTCGGGGCAATGGAAGTGTTGAAGTTTATGAGATGGGTGGAGAAGAATTAATTGCGGATTTTGGTGAAGTTGTTGAGGGGAAGAATACGATTTATTTGAATAATTTGAATGGAACGCAAGATGTTTTTGATTTGAAAGTTGTTGGGGGAAGTTTGGAATTTGATTGGATTGTTGATCCTGATGTTTCTGATTGTGGTGCAATTGATGCACCTGGGAATTATCAATTAACTAGTAATATAACTGATTCTAATGCTCCTTATTGTATAAATATTTCTGTGAGTGATGTTTATTTTGATTGTCAGAATAATATGATTGATGGAAATAGAACTAACATAGATAATATGGCAGATCCTCAATCGGGGGGGATAATAGTAAATTGGGGAAATTCTCCAGCTTCAAATTTGACAAACATTAGTATTGTGAATTGTAATTTAAAAGATTGGTATTATGGAATTGTTTTGACAAGCGTGAATAATAGTCAGGTTTTGAATAGTTTTATCAATTATAGTATTGCTGGTATTTCTTTGAGTGACGCATATAGTGTTAATGTTAGTAATACTCAAATGATTGATTCTTATTCTACGTATAATTCAGTTTCTGGAAGCAATAATCTTCTTGAAGATTCTATTTTTAGAAATTCTTTATATGGGCCCTCTTTTTCGTCTTCCCAAGGAACTATTAATAATATTTCTGTTTCAGATATTTCTTTTTATGCTGTTTTTTTGAACGGTCCTGGTGTAGGGAATATTTTGAATAATTCGGTTATAAATTCTAGTTTATATGGGATGGTTTTTTCTAATGATGATGGAGGAAATTTGGTGGAGAATACAAATTTTTCAAATTGTTCTTATGGGGTTGGTTTTTCTGGTTCAATAAATAATACTTTGAGAAATAATTATGTTACTGGAAATACTATTGGGTTGTATTTTACTGAAAGTGCAAATTCTTCTATTTATAATAATTATTTTAATAATACAAATAATTCTTGGATAAATAATTCAGGGGAGACAAATTATTTTAATATAACTAAAACACTTGAAACGAGCATTGTGTCAGGGATTAATCTTGGAGGAAATTATTGGGCTAATTCGAGTGGAACTGGTTTTAGTGAAACTTGTGCTGAGGGTAATTCTGATGGAATTTGTGATAGTGCTTATGATTTAGAAACTGGGACAAGTTGTACTGTGGGAGTTGATTGTGGAAATTATACAGATTATCTTCCTTTGACTGTGACATTTCCTTCTTCTTGTAATGCGATAAATGATTCTCACTTAACTGTGGGTGTTGGAGGAAATTGCACGGAATTAACGGATTGTTTGCATGTTTTAGCAGATACTGAGGGTTCTTTTTGTAATTTAACTGATAGTGATACAACTTATACAATAAATGCTTCGGGGCAAAATTTTATTATTAATGCTTCATTTTTTAAGGGTATTTTTCATTTAGATTCTTCTGTTACTAATGTTATTATTGATTGTAATTATTCAACTTTGAATGATAGCAATTCTATAAGTAATACAGCAATGATGGATATTGTGTCAAGTAATTTAACAATACAGAATTGTTATTTTGAAAATGCTAATACCGGGATACTTCTTACTAACACAAATAATCTTACTTTTCGAAATTGTTCTTTTTCATCTGGTTCTTCTATTTTTTCTAATTCGGCGAGAAATGCATCTAATGTTTTGTTTGATAATAATAATTTTACAAATGTTGCTTTTTCTATGGTTGGTGCAGTTGTTTCAGATATAAATTTTACTAATAATAATTTTGGACTTGCAGGGAATGGTATAAATTTTCAACCTTCTGATAATAGCTATTTTTTTAACAATAATTTTAAATATATATATACAAGAGTTAGATCAAACACGACTTTTGACAATAATGATTTTGATGGGGCTTTGCTTACCGGAGGAGCTTATGCTTTTGATTTGGTAACTTCAGGAACAAGAGATGTGATAATTTCGGATAATTCTTTTTATAATTTTTCTGATAGTGTTCCAGTTTTTAAAGCAGTCAGTTATTTAGTTTCAAATATTACTATTGAAGGGAACACATTTCAAAATACAAGTTATGCAGTTTATTCTTCTAATTTGACAAATTCATTAATTCAAGATAATATTTTTGATGGCTCTTCAAGCGAAATTATTTATTTATTTGGAAATTCAAGTAATAATAAAATTATTAATAATACTTTTAAGAATAATGGAGTGGTTTCTTCGAATACTCAACATTTTGTTTCTTCCACGCAATGGGTATATGACGGAGTTGAATTTAATAATAGTGTTTATTTGGGATATCTTGGTGCTCATTATACCAATGCTCTGGGGGGGGATAATGCATATTCAACTGATACTGATGATGATTGGGTTGACTCCTCTGATGCTTTGCTTGTTGTTGATGGTTCGAATGACTATGATTTATGGCTGAGTTCAACTTGTGATTCATTTGATGGAGAGTTGGCTTTGGTATATATTGGAAGTGATGTTGGGTGGAATACTTGTGCAGATGTTGAGGGAGTTTTTGGAGCGGGTTGTTGCGATTTGTATTTAAATGAAGTTTTTATTGCAAATGGATTGACGAGTGATTATACTTACAATTCATCAGGTGTTGCTTCGGTGGAGGGTTTAAGTTTGAAGGAAGGGAACACAAATCCTCCTTATATAAATTATAAAAAGCTTGGTGCAAGGACATATCCCGGATTACACTTTGATTCAAATTATACTTCTGTAGAAAATAATACTTTTATTAATTTAGATGATATCTTTAATTCTTATGAAATAAATGTTTCTGGAAGTCATAATAATTTTTCAAATAATAATTTTTTGAATTATAGTTATACAAATCCTATTGCTGATTCTGGAACTGGAAATTTATTTTGTGTTAATGGCGTTGGAAATTTTTATAAAAGTAACTTGGTGAATTTGCCTTCAGGAGATTGTGGAAATGCGAATGTTACAACAAAATCGAGTGTTGGGACTTCGACGGCGACTTTGGGTTGGACTCCTATTGCTGGTTCTTATGGTTCGAAGTTTTATGATGTTTATGGAAATAATAGTAATAATATAACTTTCTTAGAGACTACGAGTTCTGCATCTTATTCAGGAACTTATTATCATAGTTTTCAAATTGTGCCCTGGTTAAATGGTAGTCGTTATAATGCTACCACAATTTATGCAATTATTTGTGCGCAGGATTGGGGAGCGTGGAGTGCATGGAGCACTTGTTCGGCGAGTTCGCAAAGTAGAACAAGAACTGATTCTACAAGTTGTGTTCAAACACAAACTCAAAGTTGTACTGAAACTACAACAACTTCGCCTCCAAGTGGTGGTGGGCTTCCTCCAACCCCCCCTCCAACTCCAACTCCTGAACCAATAATTCCAGAGCCTGTTCCTGAAATAATTGTTCCTGAAGATTGTGTTCCTGTTTGGAATTGTGGAAATTATGGTTCTTGTAGTGCGAGTTATACAACTGAAGATGTTTTGAATAATGTTGTTTCTGTTTCTGGAGTTGAGACAAGAACTTGTTCTGATTCTTCGGGTTGCGCATCGAGTTATTCCAGTTCAAGAAGTTGTAGTATTTCTGTTCCAGTTAATACAGAAATTACCGAAGAAGGTTTAGATATTTTTAATGAGGAGGGAGAATTAGTTTCGGCTTTTGCTTTCTCAAATATTCCCGGAGTTTCAAGTGTTCAGAGATTGGATATATTTTTAGGTTCTCAGAAACAAGCGAGTCATTGTATAAATGGTGTTTTAGATTCCGACGAAACTGAAGTTGATTGTGGAGGAATTGATTGTTTTGTTTGTGTGAATAGAGTTAATGTTTTTGATTGGGCATTTTGGTTGAGGATTTCTCTTTGGGTTTTATTTATTGTTTTATATATTGTAGAAGTTTACAAAGAAGGGGGATATGAATTAAAGTTTCTTGAGCCGAAAAAATTTGGTTTGCAAGGTTTTCATTTGATTAACGAAAAAGAAATTGAGAGAAAGATTGGAAATTATTTTAGAGTGAAGAAAAAAGTTGTTAAGACACCAATGAAGATGGAGAAGAAGGTTGTAGAAGATAAATCTGAACAGGTGATTCAAATGATAAAGAAAGAGAATGATGTTGTTATAAAAGAAAAAGTTTCTTTTCCTAAGTCTGTTAAGTTGACTAAATCTTTGAAGAAAAAATTTATTAGGAATTTATTGAAGGGAAAGAAAAAGAATTTTGAGGTGGACAATAGTAGATTTAATTTGGATATTGAAATAACAAAAAAGAAATTAAATGAAAAGAGTTTTTAGTATCTTGTTCTTTTTGTTGGTCTAATTTTTTCTATGGTGAAATTCGAATCTGTTTTTGAGATTGTTGCGGATAAAATAAATCTTCCGACGGCAACTCTGTAATGTCCTTCGTTAATTGGAATTTTTGACATTTTCGCGAATGTTTCAATTATTTGATTTATTTCTTCTTTTGTTAAGATAATCGCAGTTTTAATTTTATTTCCCGTTACTACCGAAATGTTTTGATCAGGTCCTGGGCATTCTATAACTTTTACGTTTGGGTCTTTTGTTAAAGGGTTTAATTTTCCTAAATCTATTTCTTGGTTTATTGGGGTGGGTTTAAGATATTGGAATTGTGGAGGAAGTCTTGTTGGAGGAATTCTTATTGGTTGAAGTCTTATTCTTTGTTGAGAAGAAACTCTTTGAAGCGGAGGAAATTCCATTTGTTTTTCAAATTTTTTGACTTCTTGTTGAATGTATTTTGTCTCTTTATTTTTTTGTTCTTCAAGATTTTTTTCTTTGTTGGCAAGAATTTTTTCTAATTTGATAATTTCCATCGAGGATGAATTTTCAATTAATGCTTTTGTAAATTTTAAAAGAAATATTTTTCTGAAATCGTTTGAAGTTTGTTCGAGCATTTTATTTCTTGGGAGAAGAAATTGATTTTGTGTATCCTGATAAATCGTCGGAACCTTCTTCTTGAGGAATTTTTGGTTGAATATTTTTTTGCTGAGGTTGGTTTTGGTTTCCGTGTATCATCACTAAACCTTTCGCAATAATTTTATTTTGGTCCATAAGGCCGTCAATTTTTTTAATAATTTCTTTGTCATTTCTTCCGGTTTGTTCCATTGTCACATCTTTTTCTGCTAAAGATTTTGCTGAGTCCTCAAAAAGCTTAAGTAAATTTTTTATTTCTTTAGTTAGTTCGTTAAAATTAACAGACATGTGCGACATCACTTTTTGAAGCTCGATAAAATTTTCCACCAATGCTCTTTCAATATTAATTTCTTTAGGACTTTTATGTTCTCTTATTATTGAAGGCTTCTTTCTAGAACTTTTCTTTTTTACACCCTTTTTCATATGATAGTTAGGAAATTGTTATTTATAAATTTTGTTAAGAGAAATTTATTGTGTGTAATTTCAAATTGATTATAATATTGAACTATTCAAAAGAAAATTATCTTTTGAATTTTTTAAAATTAATTTCTTTCAAAAAATATTAATTTCTCTTTTAGAGAAATTAAAAATGTAACTACTGAATACAGAGGGTTTATAAGCACCGGAAGTCTTGCTTAATTAAGATGGAAAACAATAAATCTAAATTATTTATATTTGCATTTCTTTTTGCAACAATTATTTTATTGATAGGATTTATTTCTGCCGCACAATCTGTTGTAAATCTTGGAACAGCGGGTAATTTTGTTATATTATCAAAAGCAGGAATCTCAACAACTGGAACAACTGCAATCACCGGAGATATTGGATCAAGTCCTATTGATAGCACAGGCATTACTGGTTTTGGTTTGATAATGGATTCTACTAATACATTTGCAACATCTTCTTTAGTTACTGGAAAAATTTATGCAGCAGATTATACCTCTCCTACTCCAACTAAAATGACTACTGCTGTGAGCGATATGGAAACAGCATACACAGACGCTTCTGGAAGGACAAATCCTACTGCGACTGAACTTGGTGCAGGAGATATTAGCGGGAAGACAATTGCTCCTGGTTTATATAAATGGGGAACTGGCGTTATAATAAATGATGGGGTTACATTATCTGGTGGGGCAAATGATGTTTGGATATTTCAGATCGCACAAGATTTAACTGTAGGTAATGGTGCAATTATTACTCTTGTTGGTGGAGCACAAGCGAAAAACATTTTCTGGCAAGTTGGTGGGCAAACTACATTAGGAACAACTTCTGATTTCAAAGGAATTATCTTAAGTCAAACTTTAATTGAAATAAATACTGGTGCTGTATTAAAGGGTAGAGCATTGGCGCAGACGGCAGTTACATTAGATGCTAATGTAGTTACTTCACCTGGAACAGCGTCTACTACTACAACCACAACTACTCCATCAACAACTACTCCATCTGGAAGCAGTTCATCAAGCAGTGGAGGAAGTGCTATTACTTCTGGAACTTCTTCAAATACGCAATCTGAAGATACAATTATTACAAATCCCGATGAATCTGTAAATATTGTTAATGGGGTTTCTGTAACAGTAACACAAGATAGTGAAACTGTAAAGATTACTTCTTCTGGTAGTAAAGTAAAATTAAATTCAGGAGATGCTAAAGTAGAAACAGAACTTCCTGTTGAAGTTGAAGGGAATACCATTCGTGTAACTCAGTCAAATGGTATAAAATCTGAAGTTAAAATTATGCCCGATACAGCGTCGGAAACTGCACTTGAAAGATTAAAAATAAATGTTTGTTCCGAAGAAAATAATTGTACAATTGTATTGAAAGAAGTTGGAACTGGAGAACAAATGAAATTAGTATATGAAATTAAAGTTCAAAAAGAATCTAAACTTTTATGGGTATTTAAAAAACAAATGCAGGTTAGTGCGCAAGTTAATGCAGAGAATGGGGAAATAATAAGAACAGGAAAATCTTGGTGGGCTTTCATGGCAGTGGAGTCTGTAGAATAAAATGAATAATAACGGTGTAGGAGGTTGGTTAATCTGGGCAATAATCTTCTTAATTGGTTCTATAATTGCAGGAATGTTCGGGTTTGGGTTTATCTCAGGAGTTTCATATGTAATCGCGAAATGGTTAGCATTTATTTTTGTAGTATTATTTATAATTTCAGTGATAGCTCATACAATAAAAAGAGCTTAAATTTTTGTAATTAATTTTAAAATAAATTTCTAATTATCTTCACCATTTTCTTCTAAATATTCTCTCTTTTCTTCTTCAATAGCTTCGATGTCTTTCTCGATTTGTTCTTCTTGTTCTTTGTCCTCAACTGTGATTATTTCAGGTTCTTCTTCAAAAACTTCTTTTATTATTTCTTTATCTTCAACAACTTCTTCTTCTTCTTCCATTTCTTTTTCAACTTCTTGTTTTTGAATTTCTTCTTGCTTTTTGACTTGTTCGTAATGTCGAGGTTCTTTGTCTGTTCCTTTTACCATTTCTTCTTCGATTTGTTTTACATAATCTGAAATTTCTTTCGCCATGTCCGCGTTCACGCTTATGCTGTCAATTCCTTTCTCGACGAGGAATTTTGCCATTTCTTTTCTGCTTCCCGATTGTCCACAAATTGAAGTTTCAACTTTGTATTTTTTACAAACTCGAATTACAAATCCTAATTGGTAAAGAACTGCTGGGTGCATTTCGTTGTAAAGATGTTGGACTTGTTCGTTTCCTCTGTCTATTGCTAAAATGTATTGTGTTAAATCGTTTGTTCCGAAGGAAATGAAATCAATTCCTTCCTCGCACAAATCTTTTATTAATTGAACAGCGGCAGGAGTTTCCACCATTACTCCAACTTTAGCGTCGAGGAAATCAACTTCTTTAAGATATTCTTTTACTTTTTGAACTTCGTCAACAGAAATAATTTGGGGCATTAATATTCCTATTTTTTTGCCTTGCTCTGAAACTCTTTTCAATGCTTTTAATTCTGCCTTTAAAATTTCAGGATGGGTTAATGAATATCTTATTCCGTGCATTCCTAACATTGGGTTTGCTTCTATTTCTTTGCTCGCGCCTTCTAAATTTTGAAATTCGTCGCTTCGAATATCCGAAGTTCGGACCCAAAGTTCTTCGAAATATTTTGCAATTCCTGAAACGCCTTTGAAAATTACTTCTTGATAATCGTTTATTTTATTTTGTTTCAAAAAGTATTCGGGGTGTTTTCCTGATTCAGCAATTATTCCTTCTATTCTTGTTAAACCAACTTTTTTAACTCCGGATTTTGAAGCTCTCTCGGCGAAGGTCGGCAAATCAACAATTACTTTAATTTGTGTTTTTGTTTGAGCGGTTACGGGGAGCACTTCTTTCTTTTCTGTTTCTGCTACTTTTCCTTTGTAGATTTTTCCGTTGTATCCGTCGATGGTGACTATTTCATCTTCTTTTAATTTTGTTGTTGCTTCTTGTGTTCCAACGATGCAGGGGATTCCCATTTCTCTTGAGACGATTGCTGCATGTGCGGTTAGCCCACCTTCATCGGTGATTATTCCTGCTGAACGTTGCATTGTTACGACCATGTCTGGGTTTGTCATTTTTGTGACTAAGATGTCTCCTTCTTTTATTTTGTCTAAATCTGCTAAGTCTTCTATTATTTTTATTTTTCCCGATGCTATTCCCGGTGATGCGGCTAACCCTTCTAATATTAGTTCGCCTTTTATTTCTGTTCTATCTTTTTCTAATCTTTTTCCCATTGTGGTGATTGGTCTTGTTTGCACAATGAAAATTTCATCGTCTTCAATTGCGAATTCTATGTCTTGTGGTTTATTATAATGCGCTTCTAATTTCAAGGCTGTTTCTGCGAGTTTTATGATTTCATTTTCTTTTAGAACTTGATGATTTGATTTTTCTTCTCTTAATTTTACGGTTGTTTTTCCTCCTGCGGAATCTCTTGTCATTGCAATTTTTTTATCAGAGATTTTTTTATCAAGAATTTTTAAATCTTTTGAGACAACATATTTGTCGGGTGTTATTGCTCCCGAAACAATTCCTTCCCCTAATCCCCATACGGCTTCCATAATTATGTTGTCGTTGTTGTAAGAAGGGTCTTTAGAGAATATTACTCCTGATTTATCTGAGTCTACCATTTTTTGTACCACGACGGCTAAACTTACTTCGGAGTGTTTGAAACCTTTTTTATGTCGGTAGTATGTTGCTCTGGAAGTGAAAAGAGAAGCGAAGCATTTTTTTATGTGTTTAATTAATTCGGAATTTCCTTTTACGTTCACGAAAGAATCTTGTTGCCCTGCGAAACTGGCGTCGGCTAAGTCTTCCGCTGTTGCTGAACTTCTGACCGCGACGAATGGAGGTTCCGAGGCGACGTTTAAAATATCTAATGCTGAACCTTTTGCTACATCTGAATTTGAAGCTCCTAAATGTTCGTAGGCTTCTAAAACTTCTTCTTCCATTTCTTTAGGGAAATTTGAATCCACGATGAAGACTCGAATTTGTTTTGTTATTTCATCGAGTTGTTTTGTGTCTTCATAATTTATTCTCCCGAGGAGTTCGTCCATTTTTTCAGCTATTCCAGCTTTGTGGATGAAATAATCGTAGGCTTGTGCTGTGACGACGAATCCTGGTGGGACTGCGACTTTAAGATTGTAAATTTCTGCGAGGTTTGCTCCTTTTCCGCCGGCGAATTTTCCTGAGTCCTTATTTAATTCCGAAAACCATTTTACAAAATCAGGTCTTTTCTTCTCCTCTTTTTGAATCATGGATAAAAATAGATAAGAGGGTTAATAAATATTTCTTAATTTACATATATTTTTATATTCTTTTTCCGATTTAGATTTATGGAATATAAACATAAGAGGAGAATTGTTGCGGGGTTGTTTCTGTTTCTGTTTTTGATTTTGTATTTGTTTGATAATCTTTCTACGCCGGTGAGAGTGTTGGGTTTTCTTTTTGGGCTTGCGATTTTTTATGCTCTTGATCATATGTTTGAGATTGAGTTTGAGCTGAAACATTATCTTTATATGATTTTGATTTTGGCGATGGGAATTTTGTTCGCGCCGTTATATTCAATTTATTCTTTTTACGATAAGGTGTTACATTTGATTATGCCGATTTTTGCGTGCTTGTTAATGTTTCATATTGTTGATAAAAAAAATTTGACTTTGTCTTGGAAACTTTTGATAACTTTTATGTTTGTTATTTCTTTTCTTTCGATTCACGAGATGGGGGAGTATTTGATAGATATTGTTTGGGATATGAGATTGCAAGGAGTTTATATTCGTGATGTTAGTGGTTTGGAGAAACTTAATCTGGTTATTTCGAGAATTGATGACACGATGATTGATATGATTCTTGGAGTTGTTGGAGCGTTGTCTTTTGTGGTTTCAAAAATTTCAGTTCACTTTTTTAGAAAAAGATTTATCGCTTAATTGCTTCAACGGGGCAGGAATTAATTGCTTCTTTAACACAGGGCGTGTTTTTTTGAGATTTTACTGTTGCTTTGAAGTCGTCGTCCATTTCGAAAACCTCGTCGCAAATTGAGGCACACAATCCACATCCTATGCAAGCGTCTCTATCAACATTTACCATTTTGAAAATAATTGAAAAGGGTTTTTAAATTTTTAGGGAAGATAGCGCGCTTGCGTGCGGATGATTTGAAAATTTTCTCTGACTTTGTTGAGAGAAAATTTTTGGAGAATTAAATTAATGTGAGGGGTTTGGGGATTGTAGAAAGTTTTATAAGTTATGTATATTTTTTGAAAATATGGCAATTGAAGATATCAGGTTCAATGATAAAACTACGCGAGTTAAATCTTGGTTTCCTAGAGGGTTTATTTCAACAGTTTTGATGCCTGATGGTCATTTTGAAACTGCGGTTTTTACAGATGGAGTTTATGAAGATGAATATTATCCTTTTAATTGGTTTAGTCCCATTGCATGTAAACATGCAGAAGATATTGAGCAAGCAAGTAGAAATCATCGTGTTTTTGAAGCAACTTATTTAACTCCCGATCGTTATTTTTATTATAAGAGGTTAGCTTCTTCTGATTAATCGCAATCTTCTCAAGGAATAATTTCAGGTCCGAAATACTTTTCGTGTTCGAAATCTTTTAGAGATATTTTGTTTTGAGAGATTAATTCTTTTATTATCGGAGTTTGTTTTTTTAGTTCGTCTATTAAATATTTGATTGTGTCGCATATTAGTTTGTCGCCTTCGGCGGGCCAGAGTTTTGCTTTGTTCCAATAAAGGCAACGGCCTCCGCAGAGGTTTAGGTAGGCACAGGATTTGCAAGGGTTTTCTATTTCGAATTTTTTTAGTTCTTCGGGATTTGAGTTTAGGTCGCCGGCTTCGAATTCTTTTATGTTATTCATTATTGGGCACGCGACGATTTTCCCGTTGGTGGTTATTGTGTATCCAGAATGTCCCGCACCACATCTTAATTTTGTTTTTCTATTATGAAGCAAGTCTTCAATTATATCTATGAAAGGATAAAACCTGAGAACTTTTCCTTTTTGTATTTCTTTAATCCAATATTCAATTAATTTTGAAATTTGTTCGTTGTATTTTTTGACGAATTCTTGAAATGTTTTTTTGTCGAAATCGAATTTGTAAAATCCAGCGTCGATTTGCCAGTGCACCGAGTCGAATTTTTTCGTTTCAATTAAATGTTTTATTTGTTCAAATATTTCCGGATGCTTTTGAGAGATTGTCATTCTTGCGATTATCTCCCCTTGATAACCTTCTTTTCTTATTTTAGTTATATTAGAAATTATTTTTTCGTAAGTGCCTTTTCCTCGATTGAAGTCAGTTATTTTTTCATCGCCGTCGATTGAGATTAGGATTTTTTGTATTTTATTTAAATATTCAATTGGAAGTTTGTCGAGGAGAAGTGCGTTGGTTTGCATTCTGAACGGCACATTTATTTTGTCAATTATTTGTTTTATTTTTTCAATTTGTAAAAGTGGTTCTCCGCCGTAGAAAATTATCGTCGGGTTTTTGTCTTTTGAAAGAAATTCTTCGAGTTTTTTTAAATCTATTTCAGAATTTGTTGGTGCTGAAAAATCGAAGTGAAACTTTTTGTCCAAGTTATTATTAAATTCTTTCATTGATTTTTCGTAGCAGTATTTACATTGGGCGTTGCAAATTTCAGTTAATATTAGGTGGTATTGCATATCTCTATTTTGTAGAAATGTTTTTAAAAGGTATTGTTTTAGTTAAATCATGAAAAAGAGTGTGAGTAGAAATAAGCGAGGACAAGTTAATCCTTCACAGAGTTCCGAAGATATGGATGTTTCTGACGAGAACAATAAGAAAGTGATTAAGTATGTAATAATTGGAGTGGTATCATTTGCTTTGGTTGCGTTAATAATTGCGTTGGTGGTTATTTTTTCTGGAGGAGATGGTGAAAGAGAAATTCCTCCTCAGGAAGCAGAGGAATCTTGGACTTATGCTGAGGCTGAAGATTACGTAGAATTTTTTGATGAAGTTTTAGATTCAACTTGTGTGACCCGTCAAGATTGTATTGATAATTTTGGTGAAGAATATTATTGTATGACTACCGCAGGTGGATTGAAAAAATGTTGGATTCCTTCAAGTGGTGGTTCAAGTGGTGGTGGTTCAAGTACGCCTTCTGATGAACCAGCGTCGGAAATGAGCTCTGGATGGAGTGATGTGGAGTTTTGGAATTACTTTACTCAAGCATAAAATAAAAAACAAATAAATTTATAAACCTAAAAAACATAAATAAAATATTCAGGAAAAAAAGAGATGAAAACACAAAATAATTTAACGGGTGCTTTGGTTGTTGTTGCATTAGTTTTATCTATTGTTGCAATCGCTTTAACTTTGAATTCTACTATTACTGGAAAAGCTATTACTGGACAAAATTCCACTACTGGAAATATTTATTATAAAGGTGGAAATGTCGGATTAGGGCTAGAGGTTGGAGAAGTTCCTAAATGGGATTTTACAGTTGATATAAATGATAATGGTAAACAATTTGGTGGAATGGGGATTGTTGGTAATTCTACTCAAGTTAAAGATTTGAATTTTGATGATGCGGATAAGATTAGATGGTTTTTGAGTCTTAGGAAAACAGATGGTAATGATGTTAATTATGATTCACCTAATGGTGCTAGGTTTGAATTAAGATATAAAAATCTTTCTGATTCTAGTGCTAAGGATATTCCTTATATGAGTGTTGGTCAAGATGGTAAGGTTGCAATTGGTAAAGGTTATAGAACTCCAGCTTGGGATTTAACAGTTAATATTGAAAATCAAAATAGAATTTGGGGTGGAATGGGAATTATTGGTAGGGGTGATCAAATGAAAGATTTTAATTTTGAGGACAATACAAATAAGGAAAGATGGTTTTTGAGTTATCGTAAGAGCGATATTGATTCGAGTGGAGTTCTTCAAGGTGGCAATTTTGATATAAGATTTAATTCGAATGTTACAACTAAAAGTGGGGTTAAAGATGTTGCTCATCTGAGTATTACTAGAGAGGGGAAGATAGGAATTGGAAACACTGATCCTAAAGCTAAGTTGGATGTTGCTGGAAGCATTAAGCTTGCTTATGATAATGTTGTTTGTAATTGGAATACTCTTGGAACTTTGAGGATGGGCACTGGATCTAATCCAAGTATTGGTTTGTATATTTGTTCAAAGGATAGTGGAACACCTGCTTGGATGAAAGTTACATTAACTCCGTCCTCCTAAGTTTTTATTTTTATTAAGATTAAATTTATAAACTATTTTTTCTTTTATTTGTCATGAAAAAAGAGTTGAGAATTGTTATTGTTGGTTTAATCTTTATGATTGTTTTTGGGTTATTTATTTTTTCTAATTTCGTTATAACTGGAAATATTATTGAACAAAAGAGTTATGATAGAAATGTGGAAAATGTTGAGATAAGAGAAGTGACCTCGACTTCATGGGTAACTCCTTTATTGTCTAAAGAAGGAAGTAAATTTTTTATTTTTAGTGGGGTTTACGGAGAGAATCCTGATAAGGAAGATTTTGTGTGTAGAGAAGGTGATTCTCCTGAACTTTGTGAAAACTCGAGGATAAATGATTACGCTTATTATACTTGGAAAGGAGGAGAGGATACAAATCAAGCAGGGATGATAATTAATAAAGGAGATATTTTGAGTTTTTGGAGTTATAATCCTAATTGGGTTGAAGCAGTTAATCTTAGTCGAAAGTATCCTGCTTGTGGAATTGAGATAAATTTTGTGAACGATAAAGATGATTTGACAAGTGAAGTTTTGAGATGGAATTATAAAGATCAAGATGGAATTGTTTCGGTTAATGGAAATGAAAATATAAACACCAAGAATAAATGGTATCAAAGGAATATTTCTCTTTCAGATTTTAATGGGAGAACTATTGAAAAGATTTCTTTTGTGCAACAAACGAATAGAAATGTGGGGGAAAGATGGTGGTGTGCTTACGATGGGGTAAATATTATTCCTGGAAATGTGTCAAAACCAAAAACTTCTATTAGTTGTGGAAAAAATTATTTTACTGAATGGCATGGAGGAGATTATGATGAATTAAATTGTGGAGATGATGAATTTGTTAGTTTTGAAGAAGGTGAAGAAGAGTTAACCCTTGTTGGAGAGTTTCCTTATATTTCATATGTAAATCAATCTCGAGAAGAATGTAAAAATATTTATTCAGTTTGTTTGGAATATCCTCAATGCCAGTTAGATTATGTTGAATTGAGTCGAGAAGAATGTTGGGGAGGATGTGATTTAAATTCTTGTACTAGAAAAGAGATTGATTTTTCATCAAGTTTATCCGATAGAACAATTTTATCTGGTTATGAAGAAGTGGATGTAAGTTGTGTTAGTGATGAAGATAAAAAAATATTTTGTGTTTTGAATGCTATTAATTCTGCAACTAATAGATTAAGTTTATTTGAATTTTTTTCTAATGATAAGGGGGAAAGTTGGTCTGTTCCAAATTTAATTCCGAAGGAGATTGTGCCTACAGCAAAAATTCAGTACGATCAAGTTATATATGAAAGAAAAAATGGAGATTATGTTATGGTTTATACACAACAGCCTTCTTCTTCAGGGTGTAGAGGGACTGATTTATTTTTTATTTCTTATGATAATAAAATTGGAACTTGGCGTTCCCCTTCGTTAGTTGCAGATGCTTGTTCCAATTTTTCAAATATTCATTGGGAATCTTCAATTTATGAATTGTCTGATGGAACTATTTTAATTGCAGATCAAATTGGTTCTGATACTGGAAATATTTTAAGAAATTGCCCTGATTTAAAAGTTAAATTAATTCCTTTTTCATCTAAAGATAATGGTTATACCTGGAAAAAGCATGATTCAGTTTTTGATAATGAGAATTTTAATTCTTTTCCAGTATTTATAGAAATAGATAATTATCTTTATTGTTTATTTGAAAATTGGAAGTCTGAATGTGTTTTAAATGATGAAAATAATTATTCTCTAAAAAATGTTAAATCTCCTTCAATTTCTGCATTTAGAACGAATATTAGTGGGATTGATTGGAATTCTGATATAATTAAGATAAATGATTGGAGTGAACTAAATTCTAACGAACCTTTTGAAATTAAAAAAGAAGTTTCCAAACACCCTTTTATTCATTATGACTCTAAGCTTGGTTTGTCTTTTTTGACTTACATTGATGGGAAAAATTTATATTTATCTTATACAGACAGAGAGGGATTTTTAGATAATAATTGGAGTGAAAGTGTGATTGTTTCTGCATTCGAAAATGGGATGAGGGTTGCAAACCCGGTTTTAGTTGATTTGGAAGATGAAATAGGAGTTATTTGGATGGAAAAAAGTGTGATAAATGATACTCAATATGTTAAAATGAAAAAGTATAATTACAAAATCAATTAAATTTATAAACTCTTTTTTATTATATATAATATGTTATTGTGGTTATGGATTTTAATTATCGTCGCTGTTTTAATTGGCGGAGCTTTATTTTATTATTTTAATCGGTTTGCTTTGTTAGGAAATAGAATTGATAATTCTTTAAGTCAAATTGATGTTCAATTGAAAAGAAGAGCGGATTTAATTCCTAATTTAATTGAGACTGTGAAAGGTTTTGCTAAGCATGAAAAAGAAGCTATAAAGGCTGTTACCGACGCGAGAAAGGCACTTGTGGGTGCGAAAGATATTGAAGGAAAGATTAAAGCGGACAAAGGTCTTGAAGGTGCTTTGGGAAGATTATTTGCAATTGCTGAAGGTTATCCTGATTTGAAAGCTAACACTAATTTTTTAGAGTTGCAGAGAGAGTTAACTTCTACCGAGGATAAAGTTGCTTACTCAAGACAGTTTTATAATGATTCAATTTTGAGTTATAATAATTTGTGTAAGACTTTCCCAGGAATTATGTTTGCAGGATTATATGGAAAGAAAGAAAGAGAATATTTACAACTTGTTGAGGCTGAGAAGAAAGTTGTGAAGGTTAGTTTTGATTAGAAAGTTTTAAATTGATAGTTTTGTTTTATATTTTATGGAACAAGTGCATATAGATTTTAGAGATCAGATTTCGAGGAATAAAAGGAATTCGTTTTTCCTTATGTTTGTTGTAGTTTGTGTTTTGGTTTTATTTGGATATGTGATTTCGCTTGCGTTCGAGCCAGGTTTCTTTTTTATTATTATGATAATTGCGATTGTGTTTTCTTTGAGTTATACTTTGTTGAGTTATTATAATTCGGATAAGATTGCTGTTGCGTCGGTGAGAGCGAAGAATGCGTCTCGGGCGGAGCATGGGGATTTTTATAGATTGGTTGAGGGTTTGACGATTGCTTCTGGAATGCCGATGCCGACTTTGTATGTTATGCCGTCGGAGCAGATAAATGCTTTTGCTTCTGGTCGTGATCCTCAGCACGCGGTTATTTGTGTTACGAAAGGTGCTTTGGAAAAATTAGATAGACGAGAATTGGAAGGAGTTTTGGCGCACGAGTTGAGTCATGTTGCGAATTATGATATTAGATATATTACTTTGGTGACTGTGATGGTTGGAATGGTTGCGATTATTTCTGAGCTTTTTTTGAGGAGTCTTTGGTTTAGTTCGGGAGATGGAGATAGTAAGAATCCGATTTTTATTTTTATTGGAATTGCGTTGGCGATTCTTGCGCCGATTGTTGTGCAATTGGTTCAGTTGGCTATTTCGAGAAAGAGAGAGTATGTTGCTGACGCTACGGCGGTCAAATACACGCGAAATCCGAGCGGGTTGATAAAAGCTTTGGAAAAAATAAAAGTTGATGTGGTAAAGCCTGAGAAGAAAATCAGCAAGGCTGTTGCACCTTTGTTTTTTGCGAATCCGTTTAAAGGAATGGCTTCGACTCATCCGCCTTTAGATAAGAGAATTGAGATTTTGAAGAGGATGTAAGTTTTATAAATAAATATTTCTTAATTTAATCATGGGAATTATTAAAGGGGGTTTGTTGACAGTTTGTGTTATTTTGTTGTTTCTTTCTATACTTGCGATGAATTCTTTTTTGACGGTTTCGATGTCGTTAGGTTATGATAATGTTAAAGTGGAGTTGGGAAAAGTTGTGGACGATATTATTGTGAAAGACGTTGGCTCTACGACAGAGTTAGATACGAATTTTTTTAAAATGGAGAATATTTGTTTGAATGATTCGGAATATAATTTTGTGCAGGATGAATTTGATGTGGTTATTCCGTGCGAGGTTGTTTTGCAGGGGAAAGATGCGGTTAGGGAATTTGTGATTAATGATTTGGTTGAGCAGAATTATAATAAAGAATATGACTGTAATTTGTGGGATTGTTTGAAAGAGCAGGATAAACCTTTTGTTTTGGTTTCTGAAAAGTCGAGGGATTATTGGAACGGGAAATTTTATTTTTGTTTGTTTTTGGTTTTGGTTTTTAGCGGATTGATGTTTTTGTTTGTTGAGAGTAAGAATAGTGTGCCGATTATTGTTGGAGTTACTTTTATTATTGCGTCTTTGCCTTTTATGAAATTGAGCTGGTTTATTTCTAAGATTAATATTAATGAGTTTATGGAGTTTGTTCCGCTTTTCTTTTCTAAATCTTTTTCAGTGTTTTTGATTATGTTTATTTTGGGAATTGTTTTGATTGGAATTGGAGTTTTGTTAAAGGTTTTGAAGGTTGGAAAATATGTTGTTGGAATGATTGAATATATTAAAAATGTTCTGAAGAAAAAAGAAGAGAAGAAGGAATAGTTTTTATAGTAAATTTTTCTTTTTTAGTTATGGAAAAATGTATTGTGATGTTGTCGGGCGGGCTTGATAGTCGGCTTGCGGTGAAAATTATGCAGGAGAAAGGTTATGATGTTTTGGCTGTGCATTTTAATTTGCCTTTTGGAACTGGATGTTGTGACCGAAATTGTAGTTTTAATTTTACTCAGATGGAGGGTGTTAAGTTAAAGATTTTTGATTGTTCTCGAGGGAAACTTTTGAAAGATTATTTGAATTGTATTCGGGAAGCGAAGTTTGGGACGGGTGCGGGAGTGAATCCTTGCATTGATTGCCGGATTTTTATGTTTAAGGAAGTTAAGAAATTTGCAGATAAGGAGAAAATAAATCTTGTTGTTACGGGTGAGGTTTTGGGGCAGAGGCCGATGAGTCAGATGAAAAGTTCGATGGAGTTGATTGAACGTAAATCTGGTTTGACAGGAAGAATTTATCGTGCGCTTAAAGAATATGGAATTCATGGTCGACGAAGAACGAAGCAAATGGAACTTGCGAAGAAATTTAAAATTGATTATCCGACTCCAGCGGGAGGATGTTTTCTTTGTGAAAAAGAATTGAGAAAGAGATTGAAATATTTATTGAGTCGAGATTTAAATGAGAACGAAGCAAAGTTAGTTGGACTTGGAAGGCATTTTCTTATAAAAGGTTGTTGGGTTGTCGTCGGGAGAGATGAGAAAGAGAATAAGATAATTGAGTTTATTGGAAAGAAATATACTTTGATTATTTCAGATGAGAGTTCGCCTGGTCCGAGTGTTGTAATTGTGGATAAACCTAAGCAAGATGTTCGGGAAATTGTTGAGGAATTAATTTTGGCGTATTCTAAGAAGGGAAGTTTGAAGGATAGAAAAAAATTTGAGGAGTGGAGGTTGTAATGTGTCAATTATGTGAAACTCAACCGGTTTATGAATTTACGAATAAGAGAAAGGTTTGTGCGAGATGTTTTATTAATTATTTTCAGAAGAAATTTTTGTATACGCTAAAGAAGTTTGGAATGATTAAGCGTGGCGAGGTTATTGGATACAAAGTTGGGAAAAATTTTAGAGATGTTGTTCTTGAAGATGTTTTGAATATGTTTGGAGATAAATCTTTTGTTGAAGTTGTTAAATTGCCGTCGAGAAATGTTAATGTTGTTGCGGTTTCGGATACGATTGATGTTAATTCTTTTGAGATAATTAATGATTTGATTAAAGGAAAGGCGAAGTTGGAGAAAGTTAAACCTGTGGAGAAAAAAATTATTAAGCCGTTGTATTTGTTTTTGGATGAAGAGGTTTTGCTTTATGCTAAATTGAAAGGTTTGAAATTTGTTAAGAAAGTTGATAAGAATGATAAGATAAATAATTTTATTGAAGAGTTAGAAAAGAAACATCCTGAAGTTAAGCGAGCCGTTATTAATAGTTATTTGGAATTGTATAATTTATAGGGCAAATGTTTATTAACTAATTTATTTGAGAACTATCGTTTCTTATTGTCGCTTTCTAATTTTTTGAGGAAGTTTGAAATGAACCTTGCGTTTTCAGGACTTTCTTCTCGAATTTCTTTTACAGTGTAAATATCTATTCCCTCTTTTGTGTGTTTTTCAGTTTTAGCATTTGAGCCTAATTTGTCTTTTATTTTTTGTGCTAAAAGAATTTCTCCGTTAGAGATTGATGATATTTTTTTTGTGCTTGTGATTAAAGTTCCCATGCTCATAAACTTCATTATATTTTCTTCTTGTTTTACTACAATGTCTCCCTCATTTAATGAGATTCCAAAATTAATTTTTTGTTTTGCCATTCGATTATATTCAGTTAATAATCCTTCTATTTGTTTTGCTATCTTTATTGCTGTCTTTTCATTACTAAAAGTTTTTGTTTTTAGCGGTGCTAAAACAAAGAAAATGTTATCGTGATTTTCATAAGTTGATGCTTTGTTAGATTCTGCAATTTCTACAACTTTTTGAAGTATTTCTTCGGACATGCTTTTTTTAGATTGAATTTCTTCGAGGTTTTTTATTTTTAAACAAACTAAAGTTGCGGTTTGTTTTTCACCTTTTATCGAGAGAGAAAGTTCTGCTTTATTTGAAGAATGAACTAAAGAATTTTTTGCTAATGGTTCTTGTTTCTTTTTTCTTAATTTAGATATGTAACCGAAGAAAGTTTTGTTGTAACCTTTTTTCATAACCATAAATGCCATGAATCCCATTATTCCTATGATGAAGAACCAAACTCCCGGATGCTTTGCGATTCTTCCCGCCATTGTTAATTCTTTAACGCTAATAGTTTTTCCGGTAAGAATTGCCATCCCTGTTATAGAGCTTCCTTCTGAAGTTAAAACTTCAATTCCATATTCTCCGTCGGGAGCACTTAACATATATTTTTTTTCTTCATCAATTTTAAGTTGGACATCAATTAATTTTGTTTCGCTTCCAATTTTTACGGATACTGTATTATTGTAAGGAGCGTTTCCGTTGTTTGTTATAACTAAAGATTTGTTAATTAATTGAACATCCACGCTCATCTTTTCTAATATTTTAAATGTTGATTCAGTTGTTATTTTGTTTGAAACAGCGACGATAGACCATTCCGAAGCTTTTTCTTTGTAGATAATATTATATTCTAAAAATTCTTCTGTTGGCGTTTCTACTTGTTCGATTATTAAATTTTTGCTGTCTTTAATTGTGATATAGGATGTTGAAGGAACTGATTCTCCTGTTTGGTCATGGAGGATTGTTTTTACTTTTAATGTATTTCCCGGTTGCATTTCTGCTTCCTCGAATACTATTTCTAAACTTGTTGGAACTTGATTTATTGTGAAGCTGTAACCGACCAATCCTACATTTGTGATTTCGTTTTCAAAATCGACTTCATAGACTTTTATGTTTGCGGTGTATTCTCCAGCTTTTGTTTCTTGTGGTTGAGTTAAGTTTACATCAAAGAATCCGTTTTTTACCACGTCGGTGATTGTGTTTGTTTGTGTTGCGTCAGGGCTGATTAAAGTTACTTCAATTATTCCGTTTACTCCTCCTTCGTTTTCTTTTGTTGCTTGTCCTTGAAGAGTGTTTTCTTCTTGGGGGTTGAAGGCCTTTGATTCAGAAGTTATCGCTATAGATATTATATCTGAAATTTCAAAGTCGTTCGTTAAAACATATTCTTCGCCCATTATTGCTTTTATTTTACAGCTTCCGGTTGAACGTTCGGTTAAACTTTTTACTAAAGGTATTAAAGGAGACATTTGTTTTTCTTGTCCAGCGTCGATAGAAATGTATTCTTTGTAAATTTGTGTTTCTTTTCCGTTGCAGATTAAATCTAATGTGAAGAAATTATTTATGTCTACGGGGCTGATTATTTTTACAGGGATGTTTACAATTTCTCCCATGTTGTAAAAAGGTTCGGGTTGTTGAGTTAGAATTATTTCTGCTGATGCAAACGAAGTTAATAATATTGCTGAGATTAAGAATAACATCACCTTTTTCATAAGGAAATCAGTGAAGATGTATTTATAAATATTTGGTGGGTTTATTGGGAATGTTTAAAAATATGTTTTGTTTAGATAATTCATGGTTGGGAAAAAATTCGAGGTGAATCCTTATGAGGTTAAGGGGGAAGTTGATTATGATAAACTTATTCGAGAGTTTGGGATTAGCAAATTAGATAGTAAATTGCTTGGAAGAATTGAGAAGCAGGTTGGCGAGGTTCATTTTATGCTTCGGAGGGGTGTTTTTTTTGCGCATCGTGATTTGAAATGGTTGTTGGATGAATATGATAAAGGAAATAAGTTTTTTCTTTATACTGGGCGTGGGCCTTCGGGGAAAATTCAGTTGGGGCATTTGCAGACCTGGTATTTTGTGAAATGGTTGCAGGATAAATTTGGAGTGGAGTTGTGGTTTCAGTTTACCGACGACGAGAAATTTTTATTTAAGAAAAGTTCGTTTGAAGAAATTCAAAATTGGACTAAAGATAATATGTTAGATGTGATTGCGGTGGGTTTTGACCCGAAGAAAACGCATTTTTTAGTTGATACTTGGAATGCGAATTTGATGTATCCTGAGGCAATTAAGTTTGCGAAGAAGATTACTTTTTCAACGATAAAAGGGGCTTTTGGATTTACTGATTCAAATAATATTGGAAGTATTTTTTATACATCGATGCAGGCGGTCCCGGCAATTATTCCGTCGGTTTTGAAAGGGAAAAATATTCCTTGTCTTATTCCTTTGGCTGTTGACCAGGATCCACATTTTAGGGTTGCACGTGATGTTTATCCTAAATTAGGTTTTTTGAAACCCGCGATAATTCATGGAATGTTTTTGCCTCCGCTTCAAGGGGTTGAAGGAAAGATGTCTTCTTCAGATGAGAGCTCTTCTATTTTTTCTACAGATTCGGAAAAAGAAGTTAAAGATAAAATTAACAAGTATGCTTTTTCTGGAGGGCAGGCGACTTTGGAAGAGCATCGAAAGAAAGGTGGAAATCCGGATGTTGATGTTAGTTTTCAATATTTGAGAATGATGTTTGAGGATGATGATAAAAAGTTGGCGGAGATTGAGAAAGATTATCGGAGCGGTAAAATGTTGACGGGCGAATTGAAGAAATATACAATTGATAAGATAAATGAATTTTTGAAAGGGCACCAAGAGAGAAGAGCGAAGATTACTCAGAAATATATTGAGAAGTTTTTGTATAAGTGATTTTAATTAATTTTATAAACTTCCTATTTCTATATTTATCATGAAGACTTTGAATTTGCATACAGATTATATTAAGTTTAAGCCGTTGAAGAAAGCGTTGAAGAGCGTTGAGGATTTGTCGGATTTGGAGAAGGAAGAGAAGCACGTTGAGAATGCGTTGGCGGTTTTGACTGCGGTTGAGAAGGGCGATGAGAATGTCGAGGGTGTTGTTGGCGAGTTGATTAATAGTATTAAAGATATTGCGAAGCAGTTGGATGTTAGTAATATTGTGCTTTATCCTTACGCGCATTTGTCGTCGGATTTGGCTCCGCCGAATGTGGCGATTGAAGTTTTGAATCTTGCGGAGAAACTTTTGAAGAAAGAAAATTTTAATGTTCACAAGGCACCTTTTGGGTATTATAAAGAATTTGAAATGAAAGTTAAAGGACATCCTTTGTCAGAGTTGTCGAGAAATATTAAGGTTAAGGGAAATGAAGTTGAAGAGAAATATAATCCTCAGCAATTATTGAGGGAAATTTCTAAATCTAAACTTGATACTTCAAAGTTGAAAGAAAATGATCATAGAATTTTAGGTAAACAAATGGATTTGTATTCGTTTAATGAAGTTGCACCTGGAATGGTTTTTTGGCATAATAACGGTTTGATAATTAGAAATGAATTGATTAATTTTTGGAGAGAAGAGCATAAAAAAAATGGTTATCAGGAAATTTCCACTCCTCAAATTTTGGATAAAAAACTTTGGCAAATTTCGGGGCATTGGGAAAAATATAAGGATAATATCTTTTTGACAGAGTATGAGAAAAGAGAATTTGCTGTTAAGCCGATGAATTGTCCCGGAGGAATGTTGATTTTTAAAAATTCTCCGAAGAGTTATAAAGAGTTGCCGTTGAGAGTTGGAGAGTTGGGAGTGGTTCATAGACAAGAATTGTCGGGGGTGTTAGGAGGTTTGTTCAGAGTGATTCAGTTCACGCAAGACGATGCGCACATTTATTGTGATGAGAAAAGCGTTGAAGAAGAATTAAAAAAGGTTATTGATTTAATTGGAGTGTTTTATAAGAAATTTAATTTGTCGTATAGAGTTGAAGTTTCTACACGTCCTGAAAAAAGAATTGGTGACGATAAAATGTGGGATTTAGCAGAAAGTATTTTAAAAAAAGTTGTTAAATCCAAAAAGTTGGATTACAAAATTAACGAGGGGGACGGGGCGTTTTACGGGCCAAAAATTGATTTTCATGTTAAGGATTCTTTGGGAAGAGAATGGCAGTGTGCGACTTTGCAATTAGATTTTGCAATGCCCGAAAGATTTGAATTGGAATATACTGATGAGGATAATAAAAAGAAGCGTCCGATTATGTTACATAGGACGGTTTATGGAAGTTTAGAAAGATTTATTGGAATTTTAATTGAACATACTAATGGAAGATTGCCGACGTGGTTGGCTCCGATGCAAGTTAGAGTTTTGAATTTTACCGAGAGGAATGAGAATTATGCGAAGGAAGTTATTAAAAAGTTGGGAGATGGGATTCCGAATTTGAGGATTGATACGGATTTTAGAAATAATACTGTGCCGTCGAAGGTGAAGGAGGCAGAGTTGATGAAAGTTCCTTATGTGATTGTTGTGGGAGATAAGGAAGAAAAGGAAAAAAGTTTGGCTGTGCGAATTCGAGGAAGTAATAAGATTCAGAATTTTGGTGTTGATGAGTTTGTGGAGAAATTGAGGAATGAGATTGAAGGGCGAGTTTAAGAAGTTTTAAAAAGTGTGGTTTTAAGTGTAAGATATGTCAAATGAATTTGTAAAGTTGAATGAGAGAAAGAATTGGGAAGAAGTAATGCAAATGGATGCCAATGGAGTTACTTCTAATTTTTATTTGTATTTTTCCCCGAGTTGGATTGGAGATATATATAGAAAAATGCCCATATTTAATAGATTAAATCTTGCTAAGCCAGATTTAGTCAAGGTATGTTTGCACTCTGGAAAAGATTATTCACAAAAATTGAAAACGCGAGTAGACCATTATCAAACAATTTTTCCAGCTTATGAGTTTATGGAGAAAAATGTATTATTGTCAGATAAGGATGTTGTGAATGAAGAAGGGAATGTGGATAGAGATTATTTATTTCGATAGTGAGTGAAGAAAGGTGACCAGAAGTTTTAAAAAGTGGATTCTATGAATATTTTTATGGAAAAATCTAAAGAAAGATTATTAAAATTAATGGATGAAGGTAATCCTAATATAAAAAATTTAGATCACTATATTAGATTTCTTTCTCAAATGGAAAAGCCAGAAGATCTTGGGAGGGCTATGTTTGAAAGTGGTGAAGGATGGGGAGCGGGTTTTGGTCAAATGTTTGGTCCTTTTGTTTTGAGATTATATGAATTATATCCTGAGATTAAAAATAAAGTGCATAATAATTTGGAAGAGATTGGAATATCTGAGAATGCAATTAAAGAATATTTTTCAAAAGGTTATATCACAGAAGGATCCTATGCAGTTGGTTATATGAAGAGTTCCATTCCTCGAGAGAAATGGGAATTATTTATGGAGAGAAGTGATCAATTATTATTAGACGTTCTTAAGGAATATGTTTTTTCAGAACAAGACCAAAATCCTTAAATATTCTAAAATTGTGGATAATCTATGGAAAATATAAACCAGGAGATTTTGAATCAATTAAATCAAATTAGAATTGATATAAATATAATTAAGCAGGCAGTTGATGATGGCGAATTGACTGATTGGGCGAAGAATGAATTGGTCGGGGCGAGAAAAGTTCCTGATTCCGAGATGGTTTCTCTTGAAGATGTTGAAAAGATGATTCTTGAAAAATGAGGGCAAAATATTTAAATGGCTATTGTTTCTCTTTGTAGAGGTATTGATATGACTGAAACAATTTTGACTTTTGATTCTTCTTTGAAAGAAGAGATTTTGGGTTTTTTTGATAAAGAAGTTAATACAGAAGGGGTTATCGTTGAAAAATTTAATCCTAAGCAATCGGTGTTAAGTGTTGATGGTCAAGAGGTGAAAATAGAAGAATTTGGAGGGATAAGGAAAGGTTCTGAGGTTTTCATCAAAAATGATTTAATTTCTCTTATGAGACTTTCTAAACAATAAATTAAATGGCTTGGTTTGATAAATTAAAAGCTTTATTTAATTTCGAATTGAATTCCCCATTAATAAGTGTAAATGTAACGAAGAATTCTGATAATGCTTTTCAGGATAGAGAGTTTGTATTAGATGAAAATAAGGGTCAGCTGATTATTAATTATGATAAATTAAATCTTGATAAAAAACAAAAATTAAGACAAATTTTTAGAGATAAGGTTGAAGGTGGAGGAGAAATATTTGAAATTAATAGTTTTAAACTTCTTAGTGAGTTGTATAATTATCAAAAATCAAAAGGGGAAGATAAAAAGATTTTAGATTTTTTCTCTTCTTTAATCCCAAAAGAAGATCTTGAAGCTTTGGAATCTTCCTTGTTTTTAAGAAGGAAATTTAATGAAAAAAAAGATATTCGAAAATTAAAAGAGGATATTCGGAGAAGATTTGGGGATAGAGGAAATAATATTGCTAATTTATGTACTGCAGGGTATTTTGAAAAATTTTTGATTCCGTTATTTAATTCTTCTAAGGAAGATTTTGAAAGAATTTATGAGGTTGTAATCTCTAAATTAGTTTTAGTTATTTTTTGTTCATAGTCAAATGACTGAAGAAGAGATAACAAATGATCTTAAAGAAAAGATAAATTTATCCAAAAAATATGGATTAAATTTTATTCATATTCATGGAATAGGGGAAATTAATACTAAAATTATAAAAAAGTGGATTGTTGAAAATAAGAAGCTTTTAGATTTTTTCGAGAAAGAGATTTTCGAGAAGAAAGGAATAATCATTGTTGAATTGTTGCTTTAGATATTTTTATAAATGTCTTAATTTATCTTTAATTATGAACTTTCAATTTTATTTTGAGAAGCTGGTTGCTTCTGAGCATTTTAGGAATTTTATGGATGAATTTCCAGATGCGATTGCGTGTTCGTGTTTTTTTTCAATTGATGTTAGTGGAAATAAGAATGATGATAGGCAACATTTTGATTATTTTGTTCCGAGCACGAATAAGATGTATAGTTTTAAGTTGGAGCAGGGTTGTGAATTGATTCCGGCGGAGATGATGGGAGATTACGAGCCGAAGAGGATTGGGAGTAATTATAATTTTGATTTTGAGGATGTTAAAAAGATGATTTTAGAAAAGATGAAAGAAGAGGGAATTAAAAATGAATTGCAGAAGATTTTGTTTTCTTTGCAGAATGTGGAGGGTAAGGATTATTTGATGGGGACGATTTTTCTTTCAGGTTTGGGGATGTTGAAAGTTAATATTTTAATTGAGGAAATGAAGATAACTGATTTTGAGAAAAAGAGTTTTATGGATATGATGAATGTTTTTGGGAAGAAATAAAAGCGCGCTGGGCGCGGGATTGATTTTTAGGATGAGTTAATTAATTTGAAAAATTTCTTTGATATAAAATCTAATGCAAAATAACATATTGCTGAAAAAATGTTAATAATATAAAAAATAATAAACACGAAATAAAATCCTTTTTCTAAGGTTGGGCTAAATGCGACAATTAATGAAGCAGTAATATATGCTAAAGTAATAATTGAAAAGAAGATTGTTATCTTTAATTTTGATGTGAAGATATTTTCAAGATTAAATATTTTTTTTAAAGCAAGCTTTATGAGATTTGCAATAATCATTAATACAAAAGAAACTACTAAAAATATTTCCATAATTTCTTTTATGTTTAGGTTAAATGTGCCCGTTTCATAGGTGGGATTGATAAATGAAAAGTATTGTATAAAACCGAAGGAAAAATTTGGGTTTATGTTTAAAATAATAAATAATAAAACAAACAAAGAAAAAATTACTGAACTTGTTAGAAAAAAATATTTAATGTAATTAATAAATAATCGGGTTGTTGTAAGAATAATTTTTGTTATTAATTCATTTTTCATATTATTTAACATTTTAAAAATCTCTAAGGCTTACAATACTTACATCTTTTGTATCCACGAAGTTTGAAATATTTTTTGTCGTTTTCTTTTACTTGATATTTCTTTTTGATTAGTTTTGAAAATCTGCAAGAATGTTTGTGGTAGGTTTGGGATTCTGAAGTTCCAATATATTTGTAAGTCATTCGGTGTTTGACTGGTGCTTTTGGTTTTTCTACGAAAACTTTTTGGATGATTGGTTTTTCGACGGTTCTTACGACGTCTCTGAAAATTTCTTTTATTACTGGTTTTTCAATTGTTTCAATTATTTGGATTGGCACTCCGACGTGTTCGATTGTTGATTCGTTGATTTCTTTTATTTTTACAGGATTAAGTAATAGGAGAATTACGAGCACGTAGATTCCGGAGGTTAGGACTGCGAGTTTTATTGAATTGTCGAGGCTGACGTCGAAAGTTAGGACAGAACCGAACACGAATAGAATTGCTGCGACGCCGAGGAGAAAAACTAATAGCGTGTTTGTTGGGTCGACGCTTCGCCTGTATTTTACCTCTTTCATGTTTTGATGAGGAGAAATAGATTTTTATATGTTTTGGAGAGTATTTTAATTCATTTCTCAACAACAAAGTTAATCATCATTTCTGAATTGTGTTTTGAGATTATTTTGAATCCTGTTTTTTTGAATAAATCGTGGACTTCTTTTTCTTCGAAGAGGTAGTAGTATCTTATTCCTTTATCTGTCCAGCCGATGTATCTTTCGTTTTGTTTTATTTTTTTGAATCGTTTTGAATTTCTGTTCCACACGCCGATTAATGCTTGGGTTTTTGATTTCATGACTCGGTAGAGTTCTTTGATTGCTTTTTTTTGTTCGGCAGGTTTAAGGCAATGAATTGATGAAATCGAAATTGCTGAGTCGAAGAAATTGTCGTCGTAAGGGAGTTTTGTCATGTCGGCGATTTTGAATTTTGTTTTTATTTTTTCTTGTTTAGCTTTTTGTTTTGCGAGGGCAATCATGTTTTTTGAGAAGTCGACTAAATACATTTCTCCGTCTTTTATTTTGAGCATGTTTCTTCCCGAGCCCGAGCCGAAGTCGAGGATTTTTCCTTTTTGTTTTTTTAAGAATTCTTGCGAATTGAACGCGGGTTTCTTTTTGAATTCGTGCCATTCATTTGCGATGTCGTCCCAGACTTTTTTTTGCGATTGCATTAATTATATACAAATAAATATATTATAAAAGTATCAGAATAGATTTAAACTCTGTAAAGATGTATTTTTATGATTTTGGAATTTTTCTTTCGGCTTTTGTTGGTATTTAATTTGGCTTTAATTTTTGGTTTAGAAAGACAAAGGGCGCATAAACAGGTTGGGTTTGGAACATTTACTTTTGTATCGATGGGTTCTTGTATTTTATCTATTCTTTCAATTTCGGTTTTTCCTGAAAATCCTATTCCGCTTTTGACCGCGATTGTTACAAGTATCGGTTTTCTTGGGGCAGGGGCGTTAATAAAAGACCATGATAAAATATTTGGTTTTACCACGGCGGCTTCAATCTGGATTTTTGCTATCTTCGGTCTTGTAATTGGGGTTGGAAGTTATTTTTTTGGGTTAACGCTTTATTGTACAATTTGGGTTGTAATTTTTATTGATAGAAGATTAGAAAAAAAGGGAACGGGGTCGTATAGAACAAAACTTACTATCGAAACTAATAAAATTGTTGGGGAGGCGGATATCAGGAATTTTCTTTTAAGCATGGGAATAAAAAATACAAAAATGATTAAGTTTGAAGTTTATAATAAAAAATCAATTAATATAACTTATCTTATCGAGGGGAAATCAAGTGATCTAAAAAGAATTCCTAAAGAAATCGAAAAAATTAATTGGATAGATAATTTGAAGTTTGAGTGAGGGGAAATTTCTTGGAAAAATAATGTGAGAATCTACTCTCCCTCAAATTCTATAACCGAAAAAACTTTGTATTTGCTTAACTTTTCTTTTCCTTTCAAATCTGGAAGGTCGACGATAAAACAACATTCCTTGATTTGTCCCCCGAGTTTTTCGATTAGGTTGCATGTTGCCAAAGCTGTTCCGCCCGTTGCGATTAGGTCGTCCATGATTAGCACTTTGTCGCCGTAATTTATTGCGTCTTTGTGGACTTCGACTTTGTCTTTTCCGTATTCTAAAATGTATTCTTCTGATTCAATTTCTCCAGGGAGTTTTCCTGGTTTTCTAATGAGTACGAAATTTTTGTTTAGTTTTTCTGCGAGGATTGAGGCAAAGATGAAACCTCGACTTTCAATTCCGGCGATGGCGTCGATGTCTTGGTCTTTGTATCGGTTGTATAAAATTTCAATTGTTTTTGACATTGCTTCGGGATTTTTTATGAGGGTTGTGATGTCTCGGAATTGTATTCCCGGTTTTGGAAAATTTGGAATTGTTCTAATTGAGTTTTTTATTAATTCTAATTCTCGAGATGTTGTTTCTTGATTTGTTATTTTTGCTATTGTTCGTATTAAAATTTTTTTGACGTTCTCGGAATTTTGTTTCATTACTTTTTCTATTTCTTCCCATGTTACTGGTCGTTCGGTTTTTTTCCAGCAGTCGTAGTCGGTGACCATTGCGATGACAGCGTATTCGAGCTCGGCTTCTTTTGCTAAGATTGCTTCGGGTGCGGTTGACATGTTTATTATGTGCGCGAATTTTTGGAACATGAAACTTTCCGAACGGGTTGAGAATCTTGGGCCTTCGATAGTGATGACGGTTCCGATTTTGTGGTTTCTTAAATTTAATTCGTCACATGAATCGATTAAATATCCTCGGAGTTTTTCTGAGAACGGGTCGGCTAAGCTTGTGTGTTTTATTCCGTTTTTGAAATTGTCGAAGAAAGTTGTGACTCGATTTTTTGTGAAGTCGATGAATTGGTTGGGGATTACAAAATTTCCTGGGGCCATTGTGTCTTTCAAACTTCCGACGGCAGTTGTTGCTAAAATTTTTTCGCATCCGAGTTTTGCGAGAGCATAAATGTTTGCTCGGTTGTTAACGTTTGTTGGAATGATTTCGTGGTTTTCTCCGTGTCGAGAAATGATATAAATTTCTGCGTCGCCAAGAATTCCTTTTTTTATTTTCGAAGATGTTGGTCCGTAAGGAGTGTCGATAATAAGTTCTTCAACTTTTTGTAGAATGTCACCTTTTTCTAAACCCGAACCGCCGATTACACCTATTTTCATGGAAGGGAAAGCCAGAAAGATTTTATAAGTATTATAATAGTGGAATATATATGTTATTTCACACTTTCAAAAACTTTTTTTGTTTTGAAATCTGAAGTTATTTTTTTTATTGCCTCCACAAAAACAATTTCGTATTCAGGAAGAGTTTCGATTAATCCCGGTTTCAATAGTTTTCCGTGATATTTTCTTAGTAGCCCGTATTTTTCTTTTTTTCCTGTTAATAAATAGTTAAATCTGATTTTGTCTTTCTTTTTTAATTTTGTAAGAGAATAGTGAAATTCTAATTTAGGAATGAGAGAAAATTTTTCAGCGAAGTATTTTTCTGAAATTAAACTTTTACCATAAAATAAAATGTTTTCTTTCGCGAAGTTGCCTTTATCAAATAATGTGTAGAAGTCATAAGATTTTATATGAATTGGAAGAGTTGTGGTTTTTTCTAATTGTCTTTTTATTTTTTGGGATTCTTCGAGTTGGTTTTTGAGAGGAATTTTTTGGAAGATGATTGCAATGTCAATATCATTGGGGTTTGATTCTTCTAAGACTGAAGAGCCGAATTGGACTATATCTAAAACATTTTTACTATAGTTTAGTTTTTGTTTTTTCAGCAAGTTTTTTGACATCTTCTTTTATTACCTCCACTAATTCTTTTGACATTAAAATATTATAACTATCTTGATAAAAAGGAAAATCTTTGTCAATTATTTCATAAATTTCTGGAAAATTTTCTTTAGTTATTCTGAATCTTTCGTTGTGTGAAGAAGGGGTTTCTCCTAATTTTTGAAATATGTATAAGTCAACTAATGCAATAAGGGATTTGAAAAATAGAACCAGCGACGAGTTATATCGTTCTTTTTTGAATTCGTCTTCTGCAGAATTGAAATATTCTCTAGCAGTTTTTTCTAAGATTTCTCTTTTTGTTGAAATTTCTTCTTTCATAATAGGTAAGAAAATGAAAGATTATTTATAAATTTTTCTTATTTGGTAAGAATTCTAACTTGGTTAGAAAATATTTGTAAAATGAAGGTTATTTCTTATTTGGTTAGAAAAATTATTTTAGGCAATTATTAAAAACATCTTTTGATATTTCAAATTATGATAAAACCGAAATTTGGAGAAATTAGAAAGTTGACGAAGACGATTTCGGGTGTGACGCCGGTTGCTGTGATGTTGCCCCCTCGAAAGTGCGAGCATGGTTGCTGTGTTTATTGTCCGAATATGGATGTGCCCCAGAGTTACACGCCGAGGAGTCCGGTTGTTATGCGGGCGTCGTTGGTTAATTACGATTCTTACAAACAAGTTGTTGGAAGGTTGAAGGCGTTTGAATATATGAATCATCCGACGGAGAAAGTTGAGTTGATAATTATGGGCGGGACGTTTTTGCAGTATGATAAAAAATTTCAGTATTATTTTGTTAAAGGATTGTATGATGGGTTGAATAATAAAAAAAGTAAAACATTGGCGGATGCGAAAAAATTAAATGAGCGGGCGAGGCATCGGTGTGTTGCGCTTTGTATTGAAACGCGTCCGGATGTTTGTGTTGATTTTATTAATAGAATGCGGGAGTTTGGTTGCACGCGGGTTGAGTTGGGTGTGCAGATTATCGACGATAAGATTTATAAGAAAATTAATCGGGGGCATTTGGTTAAGGATGTTGTTGAGGCGACGAGGGTTTTGAAGGACGCGGGTTTTAAGGTCGGTTATCATTTGATGCCGGGTTTGCCTGGGAGTAATCCGAAGAAAGATTTGAAATTGATTAAGAAAATTTTTAGCGATTCAAATTTTAAGCCGGACCAGATTAAGATTTATCCGTGTCAAGTTATGCCGTGTTCGGAGTTGGAGAATTGGTATTGGGCGAAGAAATATAAGCCGTACACGAAGGAGCAGATTGCGAAACTTTTGATTTCGATTATGAAAATTGTGCCGAGGTATTGTCGGGTGATGCGGGTGATGCGAGAGATTCCGCCGGAGTATATCGTAGCTGGCACGAAGAATATTGATTTGAGAAAAGATGTCGAGGAGGTTTTGAGGAAGAAGAAGGCAAAATTAAAAGAGATAAGATATCGAGAGGTTGGATTTAATATGAATAATTTGAATACTGATTTGAAACTTCAGATTACAAAATATAAATCTTCGAAAGGTGATGAATATTTTTTGGAGATTGTTAATAAGGAGGAGGTTTTGTTTGGTTTGTTGCGATTGAGGATTTTTGGAAAGAGTGCGATTGTTCGGGAGTTGCATGTTTATGGTCCGGCGTTGAAGTTGGGTGAGGAGGGGAAACTTGGTCAGCACATTGGATTTGGAAAGTGGTTGTTGGAAGAGGCGGAAAAGATTGTTCTTGGAAAGAAGATTAATGAGTTGAAAATTATTTCTGGCGTCGGTGTTCGGGAGTATTATCGGAAGTTTGGGTATAAGTTGGAAGAAAGTTATATGGTTAAGAAATTATGTGTTTGAGTGTAATAATGCTTAAAAAGAAATGAACTATCTTTTTTTATGGTGAATTATTCATTGAAGCAACCTCAACTTTATAATTTAATTAGAGAGGTTAATGAAAGAGTTAGGGAAGAAAATACTCTTGGGGGATTTGTAGGGTATTCTGTTTTGGGCGGATTAGAAAAATATTCTGATGGGAAAAATCCTGGGCTTGCTCAAGAAATTAAATCTATTTATACCAAATTAGGAGAAGTTAAAAATTTTCTTGATGCAGGAGATTCGTATTCTGTTTTGAAAAAGCTTGTTGATATGACGCATCCCCAGATTGAATTTTTGGTGAGAGATGAAAAAGAGTTGGGGAATGTTTTCTTAAATGAGGTAATTTCCTCTTTGAGAGAGAACAAAGATAGTACTTTGGAGGATTCAATTATTGCTTCCGGCACTGGTTTAGCCCAGGCGTCTTTAAGAAGAGGATGTGTTTTCGGAAGAGGACGTATCTTCTCTAAAGATTGGAATTTTGTTCGGCAATATTTTGTAAATTTATAATGGAAGATTATTCTAATGTTTTTTTGCCTCTTCCGGATATCTATAATCTTGGAGGGTCGGAAGTTTTTGAAGCTTTAGAGAGAGATTCAGGTAAAGAGAAAAATTTGATTGTGATTCCTTCTTTTATTGCAGATTCACTTACGTCTTGGGGAGGGGAGGATGCTTTGAATTCTCTTAAGGAGTTAGAAGATAAAAGAAAAAAAATTGGTGAGGGATTTGTTTGTTATTCTGTGGGGGAGGGTTTGGATGTGGTTTATGTGGAAGTTGATTCGGGGGGTTTGGAAAAAAAACTTAAAGAAAAAAATTTTGTGGATCCTACTGGAAAGTCTAAAGTTTTAACTTCAGATTCTAAAGAACATTTAAGGTATTTATCACGAGGACATGTTGTTGAGCCTCCGAAATTTTTAATGGTTGATAAAAATGTTGTTTACAAGGGAATTATTTCTGGTAAAGAAAAACTTCAAGCTAAACTTTTTGAGAATGGGCGAAAAGTTCCTTTAAATGTTGCGGAGGATATTCTGGGGGTTGAATTATATCATAATCAGTTTGTGAGATTCAGAGTGAATGATGGTTTTGAATTTGCTCAAGTTGTTGGAGATTTGGTTAGGAACAAAGATGGCTCAAGAATTATTGATGTTAAGAATCCTGTTTTGAAATTATCTTCTGATAAAGATTATGGAAATTTTGGAGATGCAAACTGGACTTATCGTATTGGTAATCAATATAGGAAAGATTTTTTTGGAATTGCTCCAAAAGATTTTGAACAATATTTGGCGGTGCAAAAAGGAATTCTTAATTTTGATAGTAGCGTTGTTTTTGTTGGAGGTTGTCAAGGTTCGGGCAAGACTTTGGTATCATACACTGCAGCAGTTGATTTAATTTTAAAGTATGAAGATGATGAAAGAAAAAAAAGATGTTGTTCGAGGGATTTATTTTTTAATCAAATTGTGCTTTTGAAACCAAATAATGCTATGGGGGGAAAAGATAGGGGGCTTGGATTTTTGCCGGGAGATCATTGGCTTAAAGTAAAACCTCACTTAGGGCCTTTTATTGATTCACATGAAGAATCTCGTTTAGATGATATTCCATTTTTAGAAATGATTTTGGACCCTCGGAGATCTAATGATTTTGGACCAAAGAGACAAGAAAAATTGAAAGCAAACGGAGCATATTTGCCTCCAAATAAAGCGGCGATTCATATTACTGATTCAAGTTATTTGAGGGGTCGCTCTTTCAAGAATACTTTAATTTTGGTTGATGAGGCTCAGAATTTTACTCCATATGAAATGAAAACTACTATTGAAAGGTTGGGGGAAAATTCTAAAATTATAATTATGGGGGACACGGTTCAATTTGATAATCCGCGTTGTAGTAAAGATATAAATGGTTTAACAAGTGCAATAAATCATTATCTTAAAGCACCTTATTCTTTTTTGATGTATCTTCCAAATAATTATAGAAATCAAGCTTCCTTGGATTCTTTAAGTTGGAAAGTTTGTAGCGATTCTAAATAATTAACCTCGTTTACCCTCGACGATATTTTTTGTTTTTAAAGATATTCCTGCGAAGATTAGCATTATTATTCCGATGAATAGGAAAAGGAATTTATATGGAAGGAATAATAATATTATCGCGCTTAGGAAAAGTGCAACTATGCTGTTGACATCGATTGTTGTGTTGTAGGGTCCGTAGAATTTTTCTTTTTGTTTGCCGACGAGGTCGAAGAAATATGCTTCGGTTGTTGGTTCTATCATTGCTAATCCGATTGACGCGATGAGGATTAATCCTAATTGCATGTAAATATTTGGGATGAAGAAACAAAGAATTGTTATTGTTCCTATTATTGAATATCCTATTATAAAAGTTTTTTTGAATCCTATTTTTCCTGCGAGTTTTCCGAAATAGTATTCTAAAAGAATTAATGGGGTTACATGTGCGAAGAGGAAAAATCCTACGACGCTCGCATTTAATCCTGATTCGACGATGTAAATTGGAATGTAAACATAAATTAATGTTAACCAAATATGCATTCCTCCGCTGATTATGTAAGATAATCTTCGGTCTTTATTTTTGAAATAATCGATTAATATTTTTTTGTAGTTGCCGTCGATTATTTTGCTTTTTTTGTTGTCTGTGATTTCGAATGTTCTGAATAATAAAAATGAGATGAAGATTAATCCGGAGGCCAAGTAGAAGATTACGTTCATGGTGTATTGTTTTATTATTATTCCAGCGATTAACGGACCGAGTAGCCAAGCGAAGTTGAATAAGGTGTAGACGAGCCCGACGTTTTTTGAGACGTCTTTGTTTTTTGATTTGTCAATTAATATTAATCCGAAAGAAGTTATTTTCAGCGCGGAGATTATAGAAATTATTGTTCCGATGATTATTACCACATATAGATTTGTTACGATTGCGAGGACAAAATAAAATATTGCGTAGGTAAATACAGCGATTGAGTAGATTTTACTTTTGCTGTTTTTTTCGATAATCGGGACTGTGAAAATGTAAGATGCGAACGTGACGATTGCGAAAAAAGTTGAGAGAAAACCTACATAGGATGCATTGTGGAAAAAAGAGTCGAGATAGATTGCCCAGATTGTTCCGATGATTGCTAAACCTGTTGAAGAAATAAGTGCGACGAGCCCTAATTTATCAACTTGATTGAAAGCTAAACCTCTTTTGAATTTCATATTTAAGAGAATGTTTTGTAGTTTTTAAATTTTAATCTTTCCTTCTTGCCAGTCTTTTAAAATTAATCTACAAGTTTTGTCCTCGTCGACTTCCCCGCCTTTTTTCAGATAACCTTTTTTCTTTCCAAGTTCTTCGATTAAAGTTTCAGTATTTCCATCTGATTTTATTTTGTATAGTTTTTCTATTTGCTCGGCGTATTCTTTCATCAAATATGCGAGGGACATTTCGGGGTCTTTTATTTGGCTGTATGAACGGCCTCCGACTTTTGTGTGTCGCGCGAGTGCTTCTCTGTCGCTTGACGAGTATTCTGCTTCGGGGATGACTCCTGGGCTGTCGAGGATAACGATGTCCTGGCTTAATCTTAATTTTTGTATTCCTTTTGTGAAGCCGGCTTGTGAACCGACGGGCGCGGAGTTTCTTCCGATTAGTAAATTTATTACGGAGGATTTTCCTGTGTTTGGGTATCCAATTACACCGACGGTTATTTTGTTATATTTTGTGTCTAAAGGTTTGTCTATTTTTTTTGAGATGGCTTTTATTTTGTCTCTTAAATTTTTTATTCCGGCTCTTTTTTCACAGGAAACAGGGATGTTTGGTTGGAGGATTTTGAAGTTTTTTATTGCCCGAAGTTTTTCGTCAGTTAGTAAATCGGATTTGTTTAGGACGTAGATTATTTCTTTATTTTGATCTTTAATTTCTTTTTCAAATTTTAGATTTCTTGTTTCTTTAATGAATCGTGCGTCGAGAACTTCGAGAATTATGTCCGAGGTTTCGATTATTCTTTTTAGCAATTCGGGATACTTTCCTCTTTGCTTTCGCATTTTGCTCGATTCTGTTGCTCGTTTGCTGTGTTTTGATGAAAAACTATATCTTGGTCTCATGTGGAGGATAATGGGAGAAAGTTTATAATTGTTGGGATTGTTGTATTTATATGGTAAAGAAGAAAAAGAAAAGTAATTCTGGTGTTTTGAAAACTATTGGGAAAGTTGGGTTTTTTATTTTGAAGACGCCGTATTATGTTGGGAAGGGAGTTTATAATCTCGGGGTTAAGACCGATGAGAAAGTTAAGGAGAGGAAAATTATGAAGAAGCGGGAGGAGATGAAGCCGGTGTATGAAGATTTTGATATTTTGTATGTTGAGAAAGGGGATTTTAAGGAGTTCGAGGATAATGTTCGGAATTCGGATAGTTTGATTGGGGTGATTCTGGGTGCGCGTGGGACTGGGAAGACGGCGTTTGGAATTAAGTTTTTGGAGAATCTTCATGCGAAGTCTAAAAAGAAATGTTATGCGATGGGTTTTGATTCGAAGAGTTTGCCGGCGTGGATAAATAATGTTGGTAGCGTCGAGGATTTGGGAAATGATAGTTTTGTTTTGATTGATGAAGGAGGGATTCTTTTTAATTCTAGGAATTTTATGTCGAACGCGAATAAGTTTTTGAGTGAGTTGATTTTGATTGCGCGTCATAAGAATCTTAGCATACTTTTTATTTCTCAGAATTCGTCGAATTTGGAAATTAATATTTTACGGCAGGCGGATTTTTTGGTTTTGAAACCTTCTTCTTTATTGCAGAAAAATTTTGAGCGAAAGATTGTGCAGAAAATTTATGGAGAGGCGGAACTGCATTTTGAAAAGTTTAAGGAGAATCGAGGGGCGACATATATTTATGCGGGGAATTTTTTGGGTTATGTTTCTAATCCTTTGCCGAGTTTTTGGAGTTCTGGATTGAGTAAGGGTTTTAGATAATTATTTATTAATCTTAATTTCTTCAAGTTCTCTTTGTTGTTGTAAGATGCTTTCTTCGATTTCAGGAATGTTTTTTACGAGTTCGGCTAAAACTTCTCGGGATGTGTATCGAGGGTGTTTTTCCATTATTGAGACGACTTTTCCCGCGGATGCGATTGCGTGGATTTTTGCGAGTTCACCTTTGTATTCCCTAGTGGCTTTTGAGACGTGACTCATCATTTGTTCGCTTGTTGCAGAAGGGTTTTGTTTTCTGAAATTTATTACTTCTGTTGCCGAGGAAATCATTGCGATTTTTGGTTCCATCTCCTTTGATTCAAATTTTTTCATATAGTTAATTGTTGTCATGAGAATTTAAACTTTATTGAGGTGTAGAAGTGGTTTCTTTTGGGGATAGAGAGTTAAGTTCGGATTTGAACCCTCAGGTTTCCCTTGTTTAAATCTTTTAAAACGCCCCGTCCGAGATTCGAACTCGGGTCACTGCCTTGAAAGGGCAGCATACTTGGCCTCTGTACTAACGGGGCATAGAATTAATTACTCAAATCGGTTTTTAAAACTAACTACCTTGTTATTTCTCAGGCACAACAATCCAAGCAATTAGATATGCTATAATTCCTGCCCCGAAACTTATTAGAGTTGCGAGCACCCAGAGAAGTCGCACGATTGTCGGGTCGATGTTTGTGCATTCGCCGATTCCTCCGCATACGCCCGCAATCATTCTTTCTTTCTTGCTTCGATATAATCTTTTTGTTTTCATTTTATTCATGAGCCTACACAGATTTGAACTGTGGACCTCTGGCTTTCTTAGATGTGAAAACAACCTAACGGTTTTTTTCGATTTTCCCTTAAGTTTATCTCAGGGGTGATCCTTGAAAAAACAATCCTCACGAATTGTACTCATATAAGACCAGCGCTCTAACCAGGCTGAGCTATAGGCTCCTATATTCTTATCTCAATAACTTATTTAAAGGTTTTTCTATCTCTAATATGATGTTACTCGGACTTGTTGGAAAGCCGTCTGTGGGGAAATCGACTTTTTTTAAAGCGGCGACGCTGGCAGAGGTCGAGATTGCGGCGTATCCGTTTACAACGATTAAAGCAAATAAGGGTGTTGCTTATGTTAAGGTTGAATGTATCGATAGAGAATTTAAAACGCAGTGTAATCCGAGTCACGGGTTTTGCCTGAATCATTGGAGGTTTGTGCCGGTCGAGTTGATGGATGTTGCGGGTTTGGTTCCGGGGGCGTCCGAGGGTAAGGGTTTGGGTAATCAGTTTCTTGACGATTTGAGGCAGGCGGATATTTTTATTCAGATTGTTGATGCGTCGGGCACGACGAACGAACGGGGTGAGCCCGAGGAAAATTATGATGTTTGTAAAGATGTTAAATTTTTGGAAGAGGAATTGAATTTGTGGTATTATAATATTTTGATGAAAGTTTGGAGGGGTTTTGTTAAGAAGGCGGAGGTCGAGAAGTCGAAGTTTTCCGACGCTGTTGTTAAGCAGTTTTCGGGTTTGAAAGTTAATGAAGAGAATGTTAAAAATGTTTTGAGAAAGTTGAAACTTCCGGAGAAGGCGATTCAGTGGAGCGACGAGCAGGTTATGGAATTTGCAGGGGCGTTGAGGGCGGACAGTAAACCTATGATTGTTGCGGCAAATAAGTGTGATCATCCCAACGCTGAAAAAAATATTAAAAAACTTCGGGATGAATTTCCTGGGATTATGATTTATGCGTGCTCGGCGGATTCGGAGTTGGCTTTGAGGCAGGCAGCGAAGGCGGGTTTGATTGAATATATTCCTGGAGAAAATAATTTTAAAATTTTGAAAGAATTAAATGAAGAGCAAAAAAATGGTTTGGAGAAGATTAAGAAAAATGTTTTGGATGTTTACGACGGCACGGGTGTTCAGGAAATTTTGAATTTGGCGGTTTTTGATTTGTTGAAATACTTGGCGATTTTTCCAGCGTCGGCAAATAAGTTGGGGGATAGTAAAGGAAATATTTTGCCTGATTGTTTTCTTTTGCCGTCAGGGAGCACAGCTTTGGATTTTGCGTTTTATCTTCACACTGATTTTGGAAAGAATTTTATTAAAGCGATTGATGCTCGGACGAAGCGGGCGTTGGGTAAAGATTATGAATTGAAAAATAGAGATGCTTTGGAGATTGTTACTCGGTGAATTTGGGATAGTTATATTTTTAAAGGGATAAACTTCTTGATTTATATGACATATTTGGAAACTTCGAAAGAAATTTTAAGTGAGATAAGGGAAAATTCCGAATTAGTTAGGAAAGCATTTGAGGTTGTTAGAAATCCTGATAATTTTGAGAATGATTTTGTTGGAAAGGGTACGTTAAATAGATATTTTTCTCTTGGAAGTTTTAAATCTGAGAAAGTTGGAGATTTATTTGTAGGGGTGAAAATTCCTCAATATTGTTATTTTGCATCAAATGATTTTTTATGTGGAGGGGCGTACGGGCAAATTTTAAGTGAAGAATTTGGTGAAGAAATAATTGGTGAGTTGCCTTTATTTTATGGGTTATTAGCAGAAGATGAAGATTCCCCCTTGGCAACAATTTCTCAAGATTTTTCGGAAGGAGGCAAATATGTTGTGTCTGATTGTAGGCATTTAAATAAGTTTTTATTGGAACTCTTTGAGGGGGATAATTATGAATTAGAGAAATGTGGAATAGAGGTTAATGGGCAAAGAAAATTAGTTGATTTTAACCATTTAATAAGATTATTGGGAGAATCTTATTTAAAACGGGATAAAGAACTAAAGGATGAATTGGAAAATAATAATTTTTGGAAAATTTTTGAATAGCTCGCCTTCGGCGAGGGTTGATTGCTGCGAATTCTGCTTCGCTTGAATTCTTCACGGATGTAATTTATTAGTTCAGCAGAGTTCTTTTTGATATTTTCTTAACAAACTTTTAAAAACGAACTTCAATTCTTTTAGGTTTATGGCAAAGAAAAAATTGAAGACCGACGAGGAAAATAAGGATTTGTGTTCGGGGTGTAACGGAAAATGTTGTCGATATGTTGCGATGGAAATTGATGCGCCGGAGAATATGGAGGACATGGAAAATATTCGTTGGTATGTTGCACACAAGAATGTTCATGTTTATGTCGAGGAGGACGGGACTTGGAATATTGAATTTATGACGCCGTGCGAACATTTGGGAGAAAATAATTTGTGCATGATTTATGATAAGCGTCCGAAAATTTGTCGAGAGTATTCTCAAGATGATTGTCCCCATCACAATGATTATGAAGAGGCTTATACTTTTGAGACGATTGAAGATGTTGATAAATATATTCGAGAAGAATTTTTGCCTATGTTGGAAAAGAAGAGGAAAATTAAGAAGAATGAAACTCAAGATTAAAGTTCATGCAAATAGTTCTAAAGAGGAAGTTAAAGAAATTAATGGAGAATTAAATATTTGGTTGAAAGAAAAAGCTGTTGATGGAAAAGCGAATTTGATGTTGGTTAAAATTTTGAAAAAATATTTTGGTTGTGATGTAAAAATAAAAAGTGGTTTTACGTCGAGGATTAAGGTTGTTGAAATTTAATATCCTTCTTCTCTCTCTTTCATCAATTCTTTTTTTATCTTCTCAATTTTTCTTTTTAATATTGGGAGGTCTTTTTTGATTACATTCCATACAGCGTCGAGGTCTACTTTAAAATATCCATGAATTATTACATCTCTCATTCCTGCAATTTCATTCCAAGAAATATCTGGATGTTTTTCTCTAAAAGAAGAGGGAATATTCTTAACGGCTTCTCCAATAATTTCTAATTCTCTGATAATCGCACTTTGTTTTAATCTACTTGAAATTAATTTTTCTTTATTTAGTCCGTCTGAAAAACTTTCTATTGCATTTATACTTTCTAAAATATCTTCAATAAACAAAAATATATCCCTTTTCATATTATTTTTACCTCGCTTTCTAAAATTTTTTTCTTTAGGAAAGGATGAATATAATTATAGCTAACAATATCTACTTTTTTACCTAATGCAGTTTTTAACTCAATTTTTAATCCTGAAATATCTAATAAACTCATACCTTTTGTTGGTTGAATTAAAATGTCAACATCACTATTCTCTTTTTGTTCTCCTCTAGCATAACTTCCAAATATTCCAGCTTTTTTTATTTTATTTTTCTTTAAAATTTTCTTTATTTTTGGGATTATTTTATTTAGCATATTGTTTCTTTTTTTGATGTCTAATATTTTATCTGCTTCCACTTCTTTTGAAATTAATTCTTTTTTAATTAAATTTTTCCCGAGGTAAATTCTTTTTTTTATAGATTTTCCCTTTTCTCTTGAGCTTTTTACTCTATAATAGTATTTAGTGGAATTTCTTGTTTTTATTTCTGTATATGTCATAATATGTGTACGTCTACATTCTTTATAAATTTTTCTATGTGGACACACATCTTGAGTTCAATAAATATGTCCTGGGCAAAGAAGTTCTGCATCTAATTTGTTAATAATATCCAAAGAGTTTTGCATTTTTTCTGGTTCGCTTCCGGGCAAATCTGTTCTTCCGATTCCTCGATGGAAAACTGTGTCGCCGGAGAAAAGTATTTTTTCTTTAGGCATGTAAAAAACTACTGAACCTTTGCTGTGTCCTGGCGTTTCGATTACTTTTATTTCTGGAATGTTAAGTTCCTCGAGAGGAATAATGTTTTCTGCTTTCTTTTCTTCCTCGTCGTTGTGGTCGAATTTTTGTAAAGATCTTGAAAGTGGGCCGTTTATTTTTTTATTTTTGAAATCTTCATAAGCTCCGTAAATTTTTGCTTTCTCAAATATTTTTATGTTTCCTGCGTGGTCGAAGTGATTGTGTGTGAGCAAAACTACGTCGATGTCGTTTGGTTCAAGATCTAATTCTTTCAAGAATTTTTTTAATTCTGGACGATTCATCAGCGAGCCTGTGTCGACGAGAATATTTTTTTTGTTTAGTTTTAATAGGTAAACTTCCGAGCCGAAAATACTGAAAGTTAATTCCCAAAGATTCTCCTTTAATTTTTTTATCATGGATATTTTATTTTGGGAAGTTATATAAATTTAATGTATTTGAGTTATTCATGAGATATGAATTTGCGCCGGATTTGCAGGAACTTGCTGACGAGGTTTCGAAAATCTTGTTTCCACATGTGGATATAGAACGAGTTAAATGTTTTCGGAGTTTTGGGACTTCGTCGAGGGGAACGATTGCTCGGTGTCATGCTTTGGGAAAGTTGATGCAAAAAGCGATTGGAATTAAAGCACATTATGCTTTGGAATTTTTGTCGGAGAGGTTCGATAAGATGAATGCAGAAGATCAGGTTAAAGTTGTGATTCACGAGTTGATGCACATTCCGCAAACTTTTGGTGGAGGGTTTAGACATCACGATCATGTCACTACTAAAAATGTTAATTTAATGTATCAAACATATCGAGAAAAAAAGGAAGGTAAAAAGAAATATGGAAGTTGGTTTGGGGTATAGAAAAACTTAAATACTTGTTAACACATAAATAAGTATGGTTAATATGACTTTATCAATTCCGAAGGAACTTCATCAGAAGATGAAAGAGATGTCCGAGATAAAATGGAGTGAAGTTGCGAGGAGGGCGATTGAGCAAAGAGTGGAGGATTTGGAAGTTATGAATAAGATTGTTTCTAAAAGTAAGTTGACAAAAAAAGATGCAGAGGAGATAGGTAAAAAAATAAAAAAAAGAATGGCTGAAAAGTTTTATGCGTATCCTGGTAATAGATAGTAATATTTTAATGTCTGCTTTAATTAAAGATGGTGCCACAAGAAATATTTTAACTAATTTTAAGATGAATTTTGTTTTCCCAGAATATGGGTTGGAAGAAATTTATTTTTATAAATCTGTGGTTATTAAAAAATCTAAGATTAGTGAAAGAGAATTTGATGTTTTATTATTAAGGTTATTGAAATATATTCGATTGGTTCCGTTAGAGATGATTGTAAAATTTAGAAGAGAAGCAGATGAGATTATGGGGGGAGTTGATAAAAAAGATGTGCCTTTTATTGCTACTGCTTTGTTTTTTAGTTGTCCTATTTGGTCTGATGATAAACATTTTCAAAAACAAAAAGAAGTTAAAGTTTTCACAACTAATGAGATAATGAGGTTTTTGAAAAAATGAAAATTCCAATTAATTATAAAAACAGAAAAATAAAACTTGAAGCAAAAAATTGTAATTGGTTGAAGAAAATTTCTGGTTTGATGTTTTGTCGACGGAGAAAGGCGGAAGCTTTGTTGTTTGAGTTTCCTAAAAATACTCGAATGGCGATTCATTCTTGGTTTGTGTTTTTTCCGTTTATGGCTGTTTGGCTCGACGATAAAAATGAAATTATTGAAAAAAAGATTGTAAATCCTTTTAGATTTTCTATTAGGCCAAATAAAAAATATGTTTCTTTAGTCGAAATTCCTTTGAATGATAAGTATAAATCTATTTGGGAGTTTCTCTGCTCGGAACCTCGCACGGGTGATTAATTTCAAATGTTCCCTACCACGAAATTCCTCGTCGCTGACGCGAAAGATTTAAAAAGAATATAGTCGTTAATATTTTGTCTTTATGACAATAAAAAATAAAAGGAGGTTAAATAAATGGGAAAAATTCTTGTTAAGAACGTGGTTAAGAGACAACCTGGACATCTTTACTATGTAGATGGTGCTGGAAATGTTTGCGAAGCTAAGATGGCTCGTGGTGGTAAGAAAAAGAAAAAGACTGTGAAGAAAGCAGTTAAGAAGAAAGTAGTTAAAAAGAAAAAGAAGTAAACTTTCTTTTTTTTGTTTTTTTGTTTTTTATTTATTCATTAATTTTATATATTGTTTTGTTTTGTTATTTCTATGATTATTTTAGGAATTGAATCGACGGCGCATACTTTTGGAATTGGAATTGTGCGAGATGGAAAAGTTATTGCGAATGTTCGGCGAATGTATTCTACCGACGAGGGAGGGATTATTCCGATTAAAGCTGCGCGACATCATTGTGAATGTAAGAACGAGATTTATTTTGAGGCGTTGAGTTCTGCAGGAATTGTCGAGGATGATATTGATGTGATTGCTTTTTCTCAGGGTCCTGGGTTGGCGCCGTGTTTGATTGAGGGGATGAAATTTGCGAAGGAACTTTCTGAGAAATTGGGAAAGCCCGTCGTGGGAGTTAATCATTGTATTGCGCATTTGGAAATTGGGAAGTTGACGGGTGCGCGGGATCCTGTGATGTTATATTGTTCTGGGGCAAATACTCAAGTGATTGCTTTTGCGTCAGGGAAGTATCGAGTTTTTGGTGAGACTTTGGATTTGGGTGTTGGGAATTTTATTGACACCGTTGCTAGATTTATGGGAATTGGTTTTCCTGGTGGGCCTGCGATTGAAAAGTTGGCCAAAGAAAGTAATACTTATATCGAACTTCCTTACAAAGTTAAGGGAATGGATATTGCGCTTGCGGGAATTCAGACGAATTTGAAACAGAAGCTTGAGAGTGAGAAATTTGAGATTCATGATTTGGCGTTTAGTTTGCAGGAGACGGTTTTTGCGATGTTGGTTGAGACGGCGGAGAGGGCTTTGGCGCACACTGGGAAAAAAGAATTATTGTTGGGTGGAGGAGTTGCTTGTAATTCTCGACTTCAGGAAATGTGTAAGATAATGTGCAAGGAACGAGGGTGTAAATTTTTTGTGCCGGAAAAGAGTTTGCTCGTCGATAACGGGGCGATGATTGCGTTTCTGGGTGAGATAATGTTTCGTAAGGGTTTGAAGGAAAAAGGAAAGTTGGATATTCATCCTCGGGAAAGAACTGATGACATAGAGGTTCAGTGGAAATGAGAAAGTTTTATAAACCGAATTTTTCTTGATTGAATATCCAATGACCTAATGTGAGGATTTATTCTCAGTGGTTAACGGAAGGAAATAAAATGGATTTGTATCAAATTGTTGAAAAAGCGAAGAGTACGGGAAAGATTGAGAAAGGCACTAACGAAGTGACGAAGGCGATTGAGCGGGGAACTGCAAAGTTGGTTGTTTACGCTTCGAATGTTGAGCCGAAAGAGATTGTTCAGCATTTACCTGTTTTGTGTAAAGAGAAAAATATTCCATGCAAAGAAGTTGATGACAAAAAGAAACTTGGTGTTTCTATCGGGCTTCCTGTAGCGACTTCGGCCGTTGCTGTGATTGATGGTGGCGATGCTGCTAAAGATATTGCTGGACTGAAATAATTTTAAAATGGCTAAATCTCAAAAACCCCAAAAGACGGCTCAGCAGAGCCAGAAAACTGCGAAAGGTAGTGATAGAATTTCGTCAGGTGTGACGGTTCCGGCTATCGTTCAAGAGTTAATAGGCAGGACTGGATTCCGAGGGGAAATTACTCAAGTTAAATGTTTAGTTCAAAAAGGAAAAGATGAGGGACGAAGTATGAGACGAAATGTTCGAGGGCCAGTTATTATTGGAGATATTTTAATGTTAAGGGAAACTGAAATCGAGGCGAGAAAGATTCGGTCTAAAGTTTCAAAGGGAGCGTATACCTAATGGTAAAATGTTCTTATTGTGGAAAAGAGTATGATTTGCATAGAGGAACAACTTTAGTTACGACAAAAGGTGAGGCGGTTCATTTATGTTCTGGAAAATGTAGGAAAAATCGGTTGATGAAACGAAGAAAGGTTCGATGGGTTTCTAAAGCTAAGAAAGATAAGAGTGAAAAGAAAGTTGTTAAGAAGGAATAGAAAGATTTTTATTTGATTTTATTATGTAATATTGTTTTAATATGAAATTTATTTCAAGAATTAAATATGGGCTTGAAAGAGAAATACTTGGATTGAAATTAGCTTATAATATTTCTATGTTGAGCATAACTGATGAAGATAAAAAAAGAATAAAATATTTAAATAATCTAAACAATTTAGAAACAAGAGCGGGCAGACTTTTTTTGGAATATTGTGATGAAATAAAACCTGTTGATTGTGGTTCAAATATTTTGGATATAAGAGCACATGTTTTGAAAAGAAATTTAAGAAATTGGATAGATGAAAACATAAAACATGGGTAGTGTAAAACGATTTTTGGTGTTTTTTATTAAGTTTCGCTGACAATAATATTTATATAGTTAAAATACTCTTTTTTATTACTTTGAATTGACTTTCAAAAGAGTTGTGATGGTATACAAAAGATTTATAGAAAAGAACGGAAAAACGTACGGTCCTTATATTTATCACAGTAAAAAGGTCGACGGTAAAGTTGTTTCTGAATATCAAGGAAAGGGTAGTGTAAAGAAATCTGTACTTTGGAATTCTGTTTTTTTTGGATGTGTGGGAATTATTTTTTTAATGTTGGTTTTGCTTTTGGTTTTGAATGTGAATTTTACTGGAAATGTTTCTTTGTCGATTAGTAAAGTTTACCAAGTTGGAGAAAACGTTGAAGGGTTTTTGAAATTGAGTTTGGAGGAAGGAGAATTCATTCCGGCTTCAACAAATGTTTTGATTTTTGTTGGAGAAAATTCTTATAATTATTTGTTGAGTGAGTTGGTTGATGAAGATGCGGTGCAAGGAATTTTTTATGTTGATGGAAAAAATATTTCTGGTGAAGGTTTAGGTTATGGGGTTTCTGAAAATTATGAAAGTGTTGATTTTGTTTTGGATGTTTATTATGATGAAGAAGTTGTTGAAGAATCTGAAGATGATGTTGAAGTTGTTTTGAATGAAACTGAAATAGTTGAGGAAGAAGAAATAATTGAGGAAGTTGTTGAAGATGGTGAGTCAAGTGGAAGTAGTTCTGGAAGTGAAGATGTTGTTCCTGATGAAACTCCTGTTGAAGAAGTTTCAGAAGAAGTTGTTGAAGAACCAGTTGTGGAAGAGGTTCCAGAAGAAGAAGTTCCGGTTGAAGAAGTTGTAGAAGTTTCTACTAAGGGCAAAGATGTTAAAGAAGATAAGGCTGAGGCGAAGGTTTCTGAAAAGGAAGATAAGAAGTCAGAGGATGTTGTTGAAAGTGTGAGTGAGTCGGAGCCTGTGTCTATTACTGGAGAAGTTATTGGAAGTGTGTTTAGTTTTTTAGAGAGTTTAACTGGGAATGTTATTCAAGGTGAGGAAGTTTCTGGAAGTGTTAGTTATGGTGAAAGTTTTGAATATGATTTGGAAGAGGGGCAGACCGCGAAGTTGGTTTCTTCTTCGGAGGATGTTGAGATTGAGATAAAGAACAAGAAAGTTGTTGTGACTACTAATTATAAGAATAATGAAAAAAAGGATTTGGAAATTAATTTGACTGCTTTGAATATTCTTGCGGAAGATGGGGATTTGGAAGTTGTGTTGTCATATGAGGGTTTAGAAATTGTTAGAGATTCGAAAAAGATTTCTGTTGAAGATGTTGAGGAGAATTTTACTTTGGTTAATGAGACAATTTTGAACGAGACTGTTTTGAATGTTACTTTTGGGAATTTGACTATTACGACTTTGCAATTTGATGCGGTTATTGGGCAACCCGTTAAATGGAAGAAAAATGTGAAGATGGATTTTCCTGATGAGTTTAGAGTTCAAATTCATAAAGAGGCGAGCAACATTTCTGTTTACAAATTGAATGAAGTTTTGGATAAGAAAGAAATTAAGGAGATAGAGAAGGAAGAGAAACAAATTGAAAAAGAAAATGAAACTTTAAATGGAGATGAAGAAATAAAAGAGGAAGTTAAGGAAGATTTGGAAGAAGAGCAAGTTGTGAAAGAAATGAAGAAGGAGAAAATAACTGCGGAAATTATTTCAAGTAAGGTTTCGGCGAACATAAATTTGAATGAGGAAAGTTTTTTTAAGAAAACTTGGGAGAAAATTATTTCGGCAATTACTGGAAGAGTTATTGATATTGAGGAAACTGAGGAGATTAAGGAAGTTGTGATTAATGAAGATGCGACTGAGTTTGATATTGAGTATGAAACTCCTGCTCCGGTTTCTTTTGAAAGTAATTTGTCGAATGGGAAAGAGATTATAATTTCTTCGGACGTGCATTATGAAAATATTTTGGCTTATACGGAATTAGAGAATGAAGTTTCTAGTTTGTCGTCGATAAAACTTTATCATTTAGAAAATGGTTCGAGAATTTTGACTCAATTTGAAGCACACGATTTAAATAATAATTCTTTGATGGATTCTATTTTCTGGGTTGTGCCTCATTT
>Ga0208957_1000207_pt1 | contig 51269 bp, 57 predicted proteins | sample RifOxyA1_FD_184029 | JGI IMG/M metagenome (GOLD analysis project Ga0208957, IMG submission 184029) | Groundwater microbial communities from Rifle, Colorado - Rifle Oxygen_injection A1 (SPAdes) | ecosystem: Environmental > Aquatic > Deep subsurface > Groundwater | place: Rifle, Colorado, United... | reverse complement strand
GCCCTCAAGATCCTTAAATGGGCCATCAATTATAAGCACGGCGTCATTTTCCAAAAGATTAATGGTATGCGTTACTCTATCAGCAGACATCCGGGCAAAGAGCACCTCCACTTCTTTCTTGTCTATGGGAACAGGATAAACACCAGAACCGACGAAGCCCGTTACTCTCGGAGTATTGCGAACAACATACCAAGAATCATCGGTCACAATCATGTCCACCAAGATGTATCCCGGGTAAATTTTTTCCTCCTCTTCGACCCGTTTGCCTCCCTTAATTTTAATTTTCTTTTCAGTCGGCACGATAACATTAAAGATTTTATCCTCCATACCCAGGGACTCAATACGCTGTTTAAGATTTCGCATTACCGCATTTTCATACCCGGCATAAGTGTGAATGACATACCAATTTCTACCCTCGGAAATTTTTTGTTTGGCCATTTGTTAAAAAGTTTTATAGGTTTAGAGAACAAATTTTTGAAGAACCAAAGAAGCTACGTAATCAAAAAATCCCAGAAAAATAGCCACCAAAATTGAAATGACAATAACCACAATAGTGAAAGTGACCGATTGTTGTCGCGTCGGCCAAGAAACATATTGAAGTTCCCCGCGCGTATCTTTAAGATAGTTTATGAGTCTGTTCATATTTTTTGCTTGCCTCGCCACAGCTTTAGCGAAGGCGGGTTATAAAAAACACCCCCTCGGGCGTTCTTTAATAATACTGTATCTTATCTAGAAGCGCAACTTTTAATATCTCTTATAAATCTGCTCAAATTCCCCAAAAGCTCCGAAAATGGTAGAGTTTTGAGCATAATTCCCAATGAATAATAATACGAGAATACTAGCTAATGATTAGTCCGAACGAAATAAAAAACAGGGCGTTAGCTTTTTCTTTAGAATGGGCTTTAGAGACAAGAGAGGATGCAGAAGCTAAAACATTTTGGGATGATTTTTTTGAGGTTTTTGGTATAACTCGGCGACGTGTTGCATCTTTTGAGCATCCGATTAAAAAACTCGATGACACCCAAGGGTACGCAGACCTTCTTTGGAAAGGGGTTTTGCTTGTTGAGCATAAATCTAAAGGGAAAAGCTTGGACACGGCTTATAAACAGGCAATAGATTATTTTCCCGGACTTAAAGAAAAAGAGCTACCAAGATATATAATTGTTTCGGATTTTGAGAAATTTCGAGTATATGACTTAGATGAAGACAAACAGTATGGCTTTCCAACAAGAGAACTTTCTAAATATATTGATTTATTTGGATTCATTTCTGGTCATGAAAATCAGGTTGATTACGAAGTAGAAGTAGCCGCTAACATTCAAGCCGCCGAACTCATGGCGGAATTCCATAATGAAATATCTAAAACAGGATACACCGGTCCTGATTTAGAGGTTTTTCTCATCAGAGTACTTTTTTGCCTTTTTGCTGATGATACTGGAATTTTCCCAAAAGATGTCTTTAAAAACTACATCAATAATAGAACTGACGTAGACGGTAGTGATCTTGGGTCTAAGCTCGCTCAAATATTTCAAGTTCTAAATACTCCAGAAAAAAAGCGACAGTCAAATCTCGATGATGATCTTGCAAAGATACCATATGTAAACGGGGGTATTTTTTCAAGAAATATCGGCATTGTTTCTTGTGACGTTACGACCAAACTTCGGCTTGTAAAGTGCTGTAATTTTGATTGGTCGGCTATTTCAGCTGCAATTTTCGGCTCATTGTTCCAGGGGGTAATGAATGAAGATGCTCGTAGACATCTTGGAGCCCACTACACATCAGAGCAAAATATTCTCAAACTTATAAAGTCTCTTTTCCTGGATGATCTATATATTGAACTTGATGAGGTACGACATAACTCGAAACGACTGGACACATTTCATACAAAGCTTGGGAAACTCAAATTTATGGATCCAGCCTGTGGTTGCGGAAATTTTCTTGTAATTGCATATCGAGAATTACGAATACTTGAAATGGAAATTTTAAAAATCAAGTTGAAAAATAGCGACAAAATAGCGGATGATCCGACTCGCATAAATATCGATCAATTTTACGGAATAGAAATTGAGGAGTTTCCAGCTCGTATTGCTGAAGTAGCTATGCATTTGATTGACCACCAAATGAATCTTGAATTAGGGAAAATATTGGGTAAATATATAAAAGAGTTACCAATTAAAAAGTCTGCGACAATCAAAAATACAGACGCTCTATCTTTCGATTGGAATGACTTTGTCTCTAAAAAAGAACTTTCTTATATTCTAGGCAATCCACCATTTCTTGGTGCCCGGTTGATGTCGGATGAACAAAAAGAAGGAATCATAAAAGCTTTTGACGACATGAAGGGTGCAGGTAACCTTGACTTTGTTACCGCATGGTATGCCAAGGCGGCAAAATATATTCAAGGCACTAAAATAAAAGTTGGCTTTGTTTCGACAAATTCAATCTCACAGGGTGAGCAAGTCGGGCTGCTCTGGAAGTATCTTAAAGATTTCAATATTGTTATTCATTTCGCCCATCAGACATTCAAATGGTCCAACGATGCCCCCGGTGTCGCGGCAGTCTATTGTGTAATCGTGGGTTTTGGAAATTTTGATATAGAAAGGAAGTACCTATATGAATACGAAGACATAAGAAGAGAAGATAAGGAAAGAGAAGTGGCGCATATCAATCCATACCTTGTGGAGGGAGAAGATGTCTATATTGAAAGCAGGAGAGACCCTACTTGTGATGTGCCAGAAATTGTTTTTGGGAGTATGCCAAATGATGGCGGGAATTTTCTTTTTACGCCTGAAGAAAAAGATAGTTTTCTTGAAAGTGAGCCTGGAGCAGAGCCATTTATAAAAGAATTGATAAGCGCGAAAGAGTATCTAAACGGCGAGAAGCGATATTGCCTATGGCTTAAAGATGCTGATCCAACGGCTTTAAAAAAATTATCGAAAGTCATAGAAAGGATTGAAAATGTTAGAAAACTAAGAAGTGAAAGCAAACGAAAAGAGACAAAAGAATTGGCAAAATATCCAAGTCTGTTTGGTGAAATAAGACAGCCTGAAAGTGCCTACGTAGTTATTCCACGCGTAAGTTCTGAAAATAGAGCGTACATACCGATGGGATTTTTCGGACCGGAATATATTGTCGGAGACACCTGTCTTGCTGTGCCAAACGCTACCCTCTATCACTTCGGTGTTCTACAATCTGAAATGCATATGGTTTGGGTTAAATACGTTTGCGGTCGTCTAAAAAGCGACTATCGCTACTCAAATAATATTGTTTATAATAACTTTCCGTGGCCAGAAAAAGTGTCAGCGGAGAAGAAAGCAGTAGAAAAGTGTGCGGAAGATGTAATTTTTCTTCGCACTATTTATCCTCATAGTTCGTTAGCTGATTTATATGACCCTAATACTATGCCATCTGATCTTAGGGAAGCTCATGAAAAACTTGATAGAGCTGTAGAAGCTTGTTATGGCAGAAAATTTAAGAATGACCAAGAAAGAATCTCTTTCTTGTTTGATTTGTATAAAAAACTTATCAAATAAAAGACACCTTTAGGTGTTTTTTATGAGCGAGGCGTACTTTTCTAGCGCCGTTGGGGAGTAGCCATAACTCAATCTTCTCTCCTTCTCCGCAGGTTTTCTATAAGCCAGTACTTTTGCTCAGATTAACCTCTTGCAAACACAGCACACACAAGTGAACCATCAGACTTTCTTGCATTATTCCGCCAATGAAGGGGTCTTAGATTTGAAATCAAATCACTTCCCCCGTTTGCCAGAGCTCTTATGTGATCTATTTCCCAACCTTCATTGAAATCAGCGGTTCTATTTCCGTGCTGATTCCAGCTAATCCATGCCCCACAATCATCCTTTCTTCTTAGTGATGAATCTACCCCAGGAACGATGTGTCCTTTATTCCATACTGAACGGATTATGTCACCTAAAAACGTAGTCATGAAATTTTATAATTATTTTCTAATAACACCAGTTCGGCTAGGTCGAACAAAGATATTTTATACCCTGTATTTTGTGTGTCAATAGTTATACACAGATGAGTTTGACTTTCCGACATAGAAAGAGCAGCATGGCTATTATGGTTAATAAATATCATGCTTTTATAAAATCGCTTCGCACTGAACGGGGCTTTTCCCAGTTGGAGATAGCTAAAAAACTTGGTATTTCTCGTTCTTCATACATTGCTTTTGAACAAGGTCGGCGTGAACTTGCTATGACTGAAGCAAATGAGCTCGGTAAAATTTTTGAAATATCGTTAGATGATATTCAGAATGGTAAAATTTCTGTCCCAGAAGTCATTTTTGAAAAAAGTAAGAAAATAAAAAAGATAAAGGGGATTGGTAATGATGTATGGGAACGCGTTTCGATACCTCAGGAAAGGGTAGAGAAGTTTAAGCAGGCACTCTCGTATGTATTGTCGAAAGTCGGGGGCAAACCAAATATAGGTCAGACAGTCTTGTATAAGCTTCTCTATTTTATCGACTTTGATTATTATGAGAAATTTGAAGAGCAACTTATTGGTGCTAGGTATATAAAAAATACTCATGGACCGACTCCTGTGGCTTTTACTGAAATAATTAATGATCTTGAGGAAGAGGGCAAAATAGAGACTATCAAAAGTAAATTTTATAAGTATGAGCAGACTAAATATCTTATAAATCCGACAAAACCTTTAGAATTATCCGAACTATCTGGACAAGAAATAGCCCATATTGACTGGGAAATCAATCGTCTATCAGATTTTACGGCCTCACAAATTTCAGCGTTATCGCATAAAGATACTCCATGGCTCGTAGCAAAAGAACGTGGAATTTTAAATTATGAACATGTTTTCTACCGCCCAGAAGAGACGTCAGTAAGGGAATATGAGCCACTTTAGTCGGCTACCAGAATTTGGGAAAGAATTTGGAAAACTTTCTAAAAAGTATTCTAGTTTAAGTAGAGATTTATCTAATTTGGAAGATGTTTTAAAAACTTTTCCAACAGGAAGTGGTAAGAATTTTACCATTATTCACTCATCAACTAAGACAAAAGTGGTGAAGACGCGACTTGCTTGCAAAAGCTTGCGAGATAGGTCAATGAGAATAATATACGCTTATCATGATGTGACAGCGACTTTTGTTTATATTGAGATTTATTTTAAAGGAGACAAAGAGAACGAAGAACGCGAACGGATTAAAGAATACCTGAAGAGATATCGGGACTGACTACCTTATCTCGTAAATTATCGTCACATTTACAGTTACTTTATTTTCTCCCGTTGGGATAGTCGGGGCCGGAGTGGCAGTTTTGATCATATCGCCCCCTAAACCTTCCGCATAATATGGTATCGGTCCTCCGCCAGCGCCATCGGAAAAGCTGACCACTCGCGCTAGCCGCACTCCAAGCTCCTTGGAAAGCAGTTTAGCCTTCTCTCTTGCGTCAGCAATTGCTTCGGCTCGGGCTTCGGCCAATATCTTGTCCGGATCATCCACGGTAAATGAGAGATTCGAAATGCCGGTAGCACCATTCTCTCCCGCCAAAGCAAGCGCCTTCCCCGCATCTTCGGTTGATCTGACCTTCACAGACACACTGTGGCTGGCGGTGTAACCATCTGGCACTTGTCTGGAAGGCGGGCAAAACGTCTGGGAACAAATCGCCGGCGCAAAAGTGTATTTCGGCCATAGAGAATAATCCGTTGTTTTGATATCTTTTTCTTCAATGCTAAGCGCCTTAAGCCCGGCCAAAATGACGTCCATCTTCTTGGTCACTTGCTCTTGAGCATCGCTCGCCACTTTGGCATCCGCTGAAACGGTAAAGGAAAAGGCGGCAATATCGGGTATGGAGATCGCCTCGCCGATGCCCGAAACCGAGATAAAATTGTATGTCGGACTGACACTGCGTAAATCTTTAAACGCCCCCAAAGTTTCAACTGCCAAAAAGGCGGCAAGTATAATAAGTACGACCCATGCCCACTTTAAAATTTTTTTAACCTCCGCTGTATGTGTATCCATTTCACCATTATATCACTAACTGAGTTTATTTCTAAACGAACGTCTATCCCCGATAAAAACACTAAAGATCAGCACCGTAAAACTTACAGATAGAAATCCCAAGGCGATGCCGGCCAAGATATCAAGCGCCCAATGCGCCCCCAAGTAAAGCCGCGAGAAGCTGATAAGAATCGCGGCAAAGACACAGCCCAGTATCAAGGCTGTCTTGCCCACAAACGTCTTCATTTTATTAAAGAAAGAATAGGCCAACATGAAAAAGAAAGTGGTGGCGACCGTAGTATGACCGGAAGGAAAACTCCAACCATCAATGTCCAGTAAGGGCGAGCCAGGACGCATGACCTTAAAAGTGTCCTTAAGTACCGTCAGAGAAATAACTGCCACACCCAAGGTAACGGCGAAAAGGAGGGCATCATACGTGCGGCCGCGCACGGTAAGCATAATGACAACCAGAGCGGCCGCGGAAAGAAGAATCGCGGGATTACCCAACCTGGTAACAACGACTAGGAAAGTTGTGAGAAAGGGCGTGCGCAGATGCGCCACTATTTGCTCAATAGCAGTGTTGAGGGGAGTCAGCTCTGTGCCGGAAAGCAGTCCTTCAATAATCACCACAAGCACCAATCCGGAAATCATATAGACCAGAAGAAAGAGAATATTCTTTGCCCAATTCGGAAACATCATACCTTATAAGCGTATCATAAATTACCGAGGCTTTAATAATCCTTCGTTTTGGCGAGAGTATTCATCAGAATATCAAGTTCCATAGTGGCCACTCCGACAACCTTGTCCGCGCCTCCATAGTATATATAGAGCAAACCATCGCGCGCCACCATCCCACAAGGAAAAACCACGTTATTGACTACTCCCTCTTTCTCATACGGTTGTTCCGGCTCAAAGATTGGATCAGTCGAACGCGACAGAATGGTCGTTGGATCTTTAGGGTCTAAGAGCGCGGCCCCAATACGATAAGTATGGTGATGTTCCGAGACGGCGTGATAAAGGAGAAGCCAGCCTTCTTTGGTTTTAATTGGCGGAGCCGTAATGCCGACTTTCGCGCTATCCCACATTCCAGACCTTGGCCCGAAAATTTTGATACATTTGTTTACTACCTCCTTCTTGAAATCAAGTGATTTAAGAAAATCGGCACAAATGTCTGTCCCGATACGGTGAAATATTAAATACTTACCTCCAACTTTCTCCGGAAAAATGCAAGCGTCTTTGTCATCAACACCATTAGGAGTAATGATCTCCGGTTTCTTCCACTTCCATCGACGCAAGAGAAAATCTTTTACTCCGATAGAAGTAACAGCTACCCGCGGCGGACCAATACTGTCATATGCGGTATAACACATGTATAAGTTCTTTCCGATTTTGGTCAGACGCGGATCTTCGCATCCTGAATTGGCCCCCCCTATTTTCTTAGTTTCGAAATTCTCGCGCGGAATATAAACCGGCTCACTAAGACGTTCGGTAATCTTCGTTCCATCAACACTTAGGGCATAACCAATGACAGAAGTATTGTCACTTGAGAGAGCGCGATAGAGGATATGAATTTTACCTCCAAGATCAATGGCGGCGGGATTAAAAGTCGCTTTCGATTCCCATTTATGATTTTCATCGGGAACAATAATGGGATTCTTTTGGACGCGCTTGAAATGCCAGCGGCTTTTCGTTTCGGGACAAATACTTGAAACCAAATCCTTCAGACTGACACACGCCGAACATACGGTGGTATCAGCTGCTCCGTAATAAATCGTCAAAATATCGCCGTCTAGAAGTATTCCTGAAGGAAAAACAATATTTAAAACATGGCCGGAGAGTTCGTACGGTTCTTCTGGAACCAGCATAGGACCCTTGGTTCGGCCGATGACTTTACGCGGATCGTCAAAATCTAGAAGCAGAGCTTCAATACCGAAAAGTGGCCCTCCATCGCTGCCGTGAAAAAAGTTCTGGATATGCGAGTATATGATAAGCCAACCATATTTAGTTTTTATAGGTGTGGCGCCAACCTCAACATGATCGTGATCGTCGCGGCGCAATTTTTCTATCTCATGTTCATTCATTTTGGTATACCAACTTTCCCAAAATTTGAGAGACCAAAATTCAGAAATATCATTCGCTTGAGCGATCACCATTTTCGCCGGCGGATTATCCGTATAGGCGCTGAAAAGGGCGGTAATCTTGCCGTCTATCCGTTCCGGAAAAAGAGTCATGGCTTTGGCATTGAAAGGCGTCACCAAATGCCTCTCATCAACTCGTTTAAGGTCTTTCGAAATCGCCACGGCGACCTTAATACCTTCTGCGGTAAATGGAAAGTGGGAAAGAGCCGTGTAGAAAATGTAATAACGCCCTTCAAAAAATGTGGCGCGTGGGTCCTCGCAACCAAATTTTTCCCACTCCGCTTCCGGGACAATAAACTGTCTGCGTTTCTGGAAATGCAGGCCGTCTGAACTCTCGGCCATGCCGATGGTAGATATTTGATCTGGAGCGCTTAAATCATTTTTGCCGGATATCGCTCGATATAAGCCGCAGATACTTCGGCCCCGCTTCACCGTAGACATATTGAAAGTGGCGGACGCTTCCCAATGATGGTCTTTATTGGGTATCAAAATTGGATTTTCTCGTGATCTCTTGACTATAAACATGCGAATTTATGCCACCTTGGCTGATTTAATTGAAAAAACGGCGTGTTCATTATTCATGAGCTTTCTGACAAATTCTTCCAGATTGGCAGAAGCGACGCCAATATGTTTATCGCCTCCGCCATAGTAAATAAAGAGGGTCCCGCCCTTCACCACCGCGCCCGAAGCGTAAATAATGCCCGGCTTCCAGTCATTCTCGTACCACTTATCAGGTTCGAGCACGGGATAACGGGACCGGTAAAGAATCTTCCGTGGATCTTTAGGGTCTAGAAGCAGGGCCCCGAGCTTGTAACGACCCGGGTCGTCTTTATCCATAGCATGATAGAAAAGGAGCCAGCCATGGCGGGTTTTAATGGGCGGGGGACCAACGCTACGAGTACGATTGTGCCAAGCAAGCTTCCTGTCTGGTAGAAGATGCGGGTCGGGACTATCAAAAGGCGGAATGGGTTCCTCGAGATTATCAAGACATTCAACGCGCACTCGCGCCGGGTCATCGTCATGAAGATTGTGGAAAAGAGCGTACTTACCGCCTATCTTTTCAGGAAAGAGCGCCCAATTCTTATGCCTCTCATTGGGAGGAGAGAGGAAAACGAAACGGCGCCAATTCCATCGCCCTTGTTCAAGATCATCCTCACCAATAGAGGTCAGACCAACTCTGATCGAATGCCATCCATTAAAGATATTGAACGTCAGATAAATGCGATTATTGATTTTTGTAGCTCGTGGATCTTCGCACCCGCCCCATCCGCCGCCGGAGATATAGAGTCCCGTGTTGTATGACAATCTTGACGGAGAAGTATACGGGTGGTGTTTGGCGGATTCAGCAACGGTTTCCGGCATGTAGACTGGATGAGGAAATCGTTTATCGAAATGAACGCCGTCTTTACTTGAAGCATAACCGATACGGGAAATACCGTCCGGGCCAAGGGCACGATAAAAGAGATGAACGCGGCCTCCGTGCCTCACCGCCCCGGGATTGAAGACCGCTTCCGATTCCCAATAAGAACCCGATGCCGGGGTAATGACAGGGTTGTGAATGAATTTACGGAGATCCAGAGCTCTGGGCTTTTTTGGAGTTCTCCTGACCTTTTTTTTAACAGATTTTTTATTGGTTTTCTTAGAAACTTTTTTGGATCGTTTTTTTAAAGTAATTTGTTTCTTAGACACAGCCATTATTCCGCCATTATAACATTGATTTTATTTCAACAGTTTCATGATAATCTTTTTTGTTTCCTCCGGATTTTTAACCGTTCGACACTCTATGCCTAAAGTCAGAACCGGCGCGTCATTACCGCCCTTAAAGAGTTTGTCTCCGACGTAGAGTATTTTTTCCTTTGAAACACCGGCTCGCTCCATAAGTTTTTTGAGACCATAGGCTTTATCTATGCCGGCCTTCGTCACCTCTATGGAAGTGGTGCCGCCAATGCGCATTGAGAAACCCGGCAAAGAACGTTTGAGCGCGTTTATCATCCGTCCACGTTTTTCGTTATCTGGATCCCACTTTTCCTTTAATTCAATCGGGGCGTCTTGTCCAAAGGCGGAGAAATTGAGTTGGGACCCTCGATCTTCTATGAGTTCTCCGTAAGTTTTGCGCGGTTTTTTAAGTCCGACTTCTTCAAAGATATTCTCAAAAGCTGTTTTGATGCGTTCTTTTTCTTTAGTGGAAAGTGGAGCGTCGTTTTCACATAGCCAACCGTCGCCATAACAAAAGACGGTGCCATCGGCCGGCAAAATATAAAGACTCTTCATATGTTCAGACGAACACGGGAGACTGTCCAGAATTTGTGACTTAAATTGTTTGTAATTGGCCCCAGAAATAATGGCCACCGTATATTTGCTCATAAGCTGGCAGAGAAGTTCAGCCATCTCTGCATCAGGTGGCAATTTGCTCCTTGTCAGCGTTCCATCAATATCAAAGACGATTAAGTCAAACTTCTCCATACCAAAAGTATATCAGTTCAGAACAAGAAATATCGGGGCGACTAGAGAGAATCGAACTCTCGCGACCAGCTCCACAAGCTGGAGTTCTGCCACTAAACTATAGTCGCCATTATTTAATTATAGCTCGGAGAAGTCTCCTTTATACCAGACCTTAGGTTGGTAAGTCGAGCAAGAGCGAAAAGAACGCTTGAGAGCCGGTTCAGATATTTGAGTATCTCAGGATTAATCGTTCCCGTTTCATCATTCGTTGCGACCACTTTTCTCTCCGCGCGTCTCGCGAGCGCGCGAGCAAAGTCCAGAAGCGCACTAAGTTCCGTGCCTCCCGTGATGGTAAAAGTCTTTATCTCCGGAAGCTCTTTCTCGCACTCCGCGATTAATTCTTCCATCTTCCTTACCTTTTTCTCCATAATATTTTTATCTGCCCCAGCCACATGCGCGCAGATTATAAAGAGATTTTCTTGAATCTCTTCCAGTATGTTCGCGAAGCTAGAACCTAACACCAAGAAGCTAGAGGTCTCATCCTGTAGTTTCACCACACCGAGAAAAGAATTCAATTCATCCAAATCTCCGAGCGCTTCCGCCACGGCCGAACTTTTAGAAACTCGCTTTTGATCACAGCCAAAAAAATTCGTAGTGCCCCTATCTCCTTTGCCGGTATAAAGTTTAGACATAGTGCGCGGGACAGGACTTGCACCTGCAAGGGATTGCTCCCGCTACCACCTCAAGGTAGTGCGTCTTCTAAATTTCGCCACCCGCGCGTACTGACAATATTACTCGGCCTTCACTGTTTGTTCAATTTCCGCCCCAATCTCTTTCGCCATCCTTTGATTTCTCATCTGACGACTGACTTCCTTGGCCGCTTTCTCGCGAATATGGTAGAGCTTAGCGCGGCGAACTTTGGAGCGTTTGATCACTTCAATCTTATCTATCACGGGAGAATAGAGGGGAAAAATCTTTTCTACACCTACCCCAGAAGATACGTTGCGTACGGTGAAAGTGGCGCCCGCTTCCCTGCCGTGCTTGCGCGCAAGCACCAAACCTTCAAAAGCTTGCAGGCGAGTTTTACCCTTCTCGACAATCTTCTGCCAGACACGCACGGTATCTCCAGACCGAAGATCAAGTTTTTGCCTTTCATCAATATTTACCGGGCTGATTACTCTGTTTGTCATTTGTTTGTAGGCACTAATCTAACACAGCTTAACCCAGTGTGTCCATTGCTTTTACAAAATCCTCTGGATACGGGGCTTCGATGGCAATTTGTTTTCCACTTACATTTTTGAAAATGATAGCGCGAGCGTGGAGAGCCAAGCGATTAAAACTAAGAAGACAGGGTTTCTTGGATGCGTAAAGTTTATCACAGACAACCGGATGGTGGAGCGCTTTAAAATGCACCCTGATCTGGTGAGTTCTGCCAGTCTTTGGTTTAGCTTCAAGGAAAGTAATATTTCTTTCGGGGTTACGTTTGAGCACTTTGAAGTAAGTTACCGCGTCTCTTTTCTCTCCTCTCGTTCCACGCTCGGCAGACCATTTTTTAAAATTACTAACACTTCTCGCTATCGGTAGATTGATAGTGCCTTGACTATCCTTCAGATTGCCGTAGACAAAAAGATGGTAGATTTTTTGAATCTCTCTTTTTTGAAATTGTTCTTTCAGAATCTTATGTCCAATTTTAGTCTTGGCCAGAAGTAAGACGCCTGAAGTTTCTCGATCTATTCTATGTACTACACCCGGACGTTCAATGATAGCTTTTAGCTGTGAGCTTTTAGCTGTGAGCTTTATGGGTTCCCCGACATTCTTGGATGCGGGATATTTTGAAACAAACCACGCCGAAACACTCGGTTCTTTGGTACGACCATCCGGGTGCACCACCAATCCTGCCGGCTTATCAAGCACGACAATATCTTCGTCCTCGTAAAGAATATGTTTGGATAAATCAGTCATATGTGAGCACGAGAGGATTTGAACCTCCACGAGATTGCTCCCACTGGCTCCTGAAGCCAGCGCGTCTGCCAGTTCCGCCACGTGCTCATAGAGGAAGCATACAATATATGATAATATCTCTCCATTGCGCGGGATTAGCTCAGTTGGTACGAGCAACGCTTTTACACAGCGAAGGTCGCAGGTTCGAGCCCTGCATCCCGCACCAATATCAAAATGAAAAAAGATTATCAAAAATTAAGTATCCAGGCCCACCAAAAAGCTCGTGGAAAGATTTCTGTAATTGGAAGACTGCCTGTTAATAATCGCGAAGATTTATCCATCGCTTATACACCGGGCGTGGCCGGACCAGCTCTTGCCATAGCGAAAAACACGAAGCTTGCATATGATCTCACCGCTACCAAAAACGGCGTGGCTATCGTTTCTGACGGCTCGGCCGTGCTTGGACTCGGTAACATCGGCCCCGAAGGGGCGCTTCCCGTCATGGAAGGCAAGGCGGTACTTTTCAAACGTTTTGCTAATATTGATGGTTTTCCCATCGTGCTCTCTACGCAAAATATCGACGAAATAGTGGCTGCGGTCAAGGCAATCGCCCCGACATTTGGCGGTATCAATTTGGAGGACATTTCCGCGCCACGCTGTTTTGAAATTGAAAAACGTTTGAAGAAGGAGCTCTCCATACCTGTGATGCATGATGACCAACACGGTACGGCGATTGTGGTACTTGCCGGATTGATCAACGCGCTCAAAGTTGTTCGTAAACGTAAAGAATCTATACGAGTGGTTATAAACGGCGCGGGCGCGGCGGGCATAGCTATCACAAAATTACTTCACTATTACGGGGTTCGAAATATTACAATTTGCGACAGTCGGGGAATAGTAAGCAAGAAACAACATGGTCTAACCCCTATCAAAAAAGAGATTCTTAAAATTGCCAACAAAGAAAACGTCTTCGGCCCACTTTCTGACGCGCTTAAGAATGCCGACGTCTTCATCGGAGTCTCGAAGGGCAATCTGCTTAAACCCCCCGACATTAAAACCATGGCAAAGGGTGCGATTATTTTCGCTATGGCCAACCCTACGCCTGAAATTATGCCGGGCGAGGCCAAACGTGCCGGAGCGGCTGTCGTTGCTTCCGGCCGATCTGATTTTCCAAACCAAATCAATAACGTCCTTGTCTATCCGGGCATTTTTAAAGGGGTGATAGAATCTCGCACATCCAAAATTACTGAAAAAATGAAAATTGCTGCCGCCGAAGCGCTCGCAGCCGTAGTCAAGAAACCGACAGCAGGGAAAATTATTCCCGATATCTTTGATAAAAAGGTGGTATTGGCTGTTTCTAACGCGATAAAGAAACTTGCCAGTTAGACCCCGTACTGATAATTTTAGAGCACGTCCCCGTAGCTTAATGGATAAAGTAGAGCTCTTCTAAGGCTTTGATGCAGGTCCGATTCCTGCCGGGGACACAAAATCTAACTGTCAGAATGGCGGGAAAAATTGGAGCTGATACAATTGAACTATGAAATTAACACCTTTAAAAAATGTTATTAATCTCGAAGGTAAAACTGCCATCGTCACTGGCGGCGCCATGGGTATCGGTTTTGGCATCGCTTATCGTCTAGCTGAAGCTGGGGTAAAAATAGTTATTGCCGACCTTAATGAAGAGGCTGGCAACAAGGCGAGTAGGGAGTTAAGTGATGATGGTTTTAAAGTGGCGTTTATAAAAACCGATGTTTCTAACGAAGAGAACGTAAAAAAGACAACAGATTTTGCAGTACAGACATATGGCAGTATTGATATCCTGGTAAACAACGCCGGCATTTATCCCATTATCCCTGTTATGCAAATGACGTCCGGCAATTTCGAAAACATTCTGGCAGTTAATCTTAGAAGTGTCTTTCTTTTCACAAAAGCCGCAACCGAAGTAATGATTAAGCAAAACCGAGGCGGCAAAATTATCAATATCACCTCAATAGATGCCCTGCACCCCTCCTCCGTAGGACTGGCAGTTTATGACGCTTCCAAACACGGACTCTGGGGATTCACCAAAAATACTGCATTAGAGCTTGCGCCACATAATATTCAGGTCAACGCCATCGCTCCCGGCGGCATCATCACCCCCGGCACCGGAGCTGGGCAACCCACCACTCCTGAAATGGAAAATATTCTTAAAAAATTCTTAGAAAAAATACCGATGAGACGCATGGGCGAACCCGACGATATAGGTAAGGTCGCTCTTTTTCTTGCGTCTGATCTCTCAAGTTACATGACCGGATCACAGATCGTAGTGGATGGTGGCATACTACTTTCCTAATTAATCTTTCAAACTGGGATCAGCGGGAACCTGTACGGTAGAATTTTTTATTCTTCCAAACTCAGACTCTTTATTTTGATAATACAAAATAGTTTCTCTTAAAACAGAGGTGTCCAAGATTTGTCCTTCTGGCACGCCCAAATCATCTGGCATAAAGATATCCGTCTGATTAGTTTGTCTGAACATAAAAATACTGAAGGCAATAACTAAAGCGACAAGAATTATCGCTGAAATAAAAATAATCTTCCAGTCAGCTTCGGAGCTGGTACCAAAGCCGAAGATTTTACCGTCAATCTTCCAATTCAACTTCTTCAAAGATGTCCTTAAATCGTTCATAGTTTAATTAAATGAGTAAAATGACAAAACAATTTTCAGGCGCCAGTAATTTTCATCTTTAGAAAGATTGATTTCATCTATCATCACTCGATGAGGCAAACTCCCAACGGCGCGAATGAAAGAAAACGTCGGAGCCCAAGCGCCCCGGGTTTCCATTACTATACGAATTATATCCGGTTCGACGACTTTTTTACCTCCTAACTTTTCAACCGATACGACATCGGTCTCGAGACCAAATATTTGACCCGCCCCCTCGAGACTTTCGATAAATGGCACTAGTTTCTCGTTAGAAAGCGTCAGGGCATCAAAAGTGGCAATGTCATCTGTGGCATTGTTTTGTATCGTTCGTATAGATTTGGCTAGAATTTCCACTTTGGCGTCTTGGTTCGCCAGATTAATGAGTTCGGAGGTCTCTTGATCCTTAATTTTGATACTGTAAATTTCCATAATTAGGATAACAAGAAGTCCGATTGAGATAGATAAGACTATAAAAAGAAATGGCTTGGAATTTTTTAAAATCATATTGATGAGAGTCTGATTTGGAAATTAATATCCTTATCTTTAGCCAGATTAGATATCGGTGAAACAACTTCCGAGAAATCACTTAAAGAAGCGATGCGATTTTCAAATGTGATGAGAGATTGCCGATTGGCGGACACTCCACTGACTGAAAGATTTGTTTTATCTTTTGTTTTAATTGACGAGAAACCGGTAATGATTATGCCTTCATTCTTTTGGTCGAGAATCTTTTCAATCAGATGAGACGGTCTGTCTGTATCGAGCGCTGGAGAAAGCAATTGGAGCTTGCGATTGATCTCTTCAAGCCAAACCTGAAGGCTCAGATCTTCATTTCTTTGCTCGGCACTGCCTGCAATTTTCGTGCGCTCGAGCGCCATAATCCGGTGAACATTAGACAGGAGATAGGAAGGAAACAGTCCTATTATCCCTACCACGAGTACCAAAATAAGCGCGCAAAGCATAACAATGAGTCTGCGCATCGCATATTCATGCGCCACTTTCTGTCTTTCTTCTTCTGTTAACAATTTAAACATATTTTATCTATCGCGAGGCAGAATCAAACCTATGGCAGACGCGTATCCAAGAGATTCTCCAAACGTTATTTCCGGAACATAATTATTGGAGCGAGACATTTTCAACCACACATCAGCCGTTGTGTATGGGATTTCACTTCCACCCATAAATTTATCGACAAGGGCCGTCTTACTTCCCCCGGACCCGCACAGGATTATTTTTTCAATCTTGCTTCCCGCGTGAGCATTCCAAAAGGCGATCACTTTGCGCATTTCTTCCCTCAAAAATTCTTTAGAACCCGAGCCGGGATCGCCGGCGGCGAGACTATAAGCCAACGCAGTGCTGAACTGCACCACCCCTTTCTCAACTACATAGAAACCGGTTTTTTTGGTAGAGAGATTAATAATCAGGGTTGGTTGTCTATTACCCTTATGAATGACCGCTCGAGCAATGGCCCGCGACTCAAGATCGAAGGAGATCGGAGTAATCCCGGCAGACTCAAAGAGTGTCACATAAGCACTGACAATATTTTTAGGTAGAACGGAGACGGCTACCTTTATCTCACCAGTATCCCCATCTTCGCTGACAACCTCAAAATCGAACACCGATTCGGCAAGAGATATGGGAACATTCTCTTCGATGATGAAAGCAACCGCATCCTTCATGCCTTCGGGAGGCACTTGACCAATATTAGCGGTAAAGAGGTACGCCCTCTCTTCGGGCAAAATGGCCTTCACGTAAGAAACACCATAATGTGAGGAAAATTCACGCAAAACATTGGCAAGCTCGTCTGGATTATTAATCAAGCCAGATTCAACCGATCCCTTGGGATTATCAATTTTGCTGGCATGTGCCAACTCAAACCCTCTGCCAAAAATTTTTCTTCTTAACTGTACAAATCTGGTGTCGGTATCCTTGATCACGACACCGGTAGTCGAGAGTAAAAGAAATTCGGGGACAGGGAAAAGATCAAGTAACGCTTTTTGTTTCTCGGAAACAACCATACTCTTAATTATACCCCACCTTGTCTGACATTTCTTATCTGCTCTCCAAGTAGTTCTTAAGAATCAGAGCGGCGGCGGAAGCATCGGTCATTTCCGTCCGCCCTTGAAGCCGCCGGGCCTCGAGAGTGGTGAAAACCTCCGGATGACAAACTATTTCCACCTCACTCGACTGCGCAGACAAACGCGTTTCAAGTTCACTTTTAAAGCTATCTATCGCTTTTTGAATCGGGTTCGAATTGCCACTTAAGTCTCTCGATTCGCCAATTATAATTTTCCCTATTTCCTCCTCTTCTCTAAATTTCAAAACCTTATCTACCAGAGTTTTGTCATTCGGCCATACAGCGCGCGGTAGAGCAAAGTCGCCCATCTCATCAGTTGATGCGACACCCACACGCCTTTCGCCATAGTCGATTGCCATAAGCTTCATCCGATTAATTATAGTATAATTAGAAAGAGTATTATTGTTAATTATATTTATACATATATATGAATTCTGCTGTTTGGATTCTAAGAATAGCGACCGCCGGATCCTTCATAGGACACGGAATGTTTGCCATTCAAGGCAAAGAGTCGTGGTTTAAATATTTCGAAGCGGTCGGTATAAACAACCCGGAGACGATTGTAACCCTACTTTTGCTCATCGGCGTACTAGACCTTGCTTTGGCGGTTCTAACTCTGATCAAGCCGGTGCGAATAGCTGTTTTGTGGATGGCGCTTTGGGGATTGTGGACAGCAATGATTCGCTGGCCGATAGGGCCTGATCCCGTTTGGGATTTTGTTGAAAGATGGGCAAATTGGGGCGCGCCTCTGGCATTGTTGTTCTTACTTGGATGGCCAAAGAATTTCAAAGAGTGGTTTAGGTAACAATCGCACAGAAAAGAGTATAATACACATTCTTTCCGAGCAAGGCGGAGGAGTGGCTCGAGAGGTTGAAGGCACCGCACTTGAAATGCGGCATGGACGAAAGTCCATCGTGAGTTCGAATCTCACCTCCTCCGCCTTACTCGGAAATCAATGTTTCCAATCTGTTCTCTATTGTTCTTGAGGCGAGGGTGGGATTTTTTTGATGTTAAATTTAATGACCTTGGGAGTGAGATTAACGATTGAGAGTGTATCAGGAGCGCCGACAACATCATCATTTGTTATCGTGTATTTCTGCGCGCCAGCAACGCTATCCTCAAGATCGAGGCTTATTTTTAATTTATCCGCATTCAAAAAACTAAAATCCTGATTCCGACCGGACAAAGAAACGCTGATTTCTGTCGGACCAATACTTTCGATGAGATATTCTGCCGGCAACGAACGAAATTCGACCGGTACTTGGAAATTTTTGGTAATAGTGCCCGCACCAAGCTGGATTATAAAGGCATACCACAGAAAGAAAGCAATCAAGAGAGAAGTGAGTTTTTCTTTCCAATTTACTAAAGGATGCCAACTTTTCGGTCCGGCGTCACCCTCAAGTAAATGTTTACGCAAAAAATCATGCAATCTAGCCGGAAGTTCGTCAGCGACGGAGTCCTCGGGCAAGGCCTTAATATCGCTGTCTTCCGCGATTGAAATTACTCCCCTTTCTTCAGATACCACGATAATGAAGGCATCCGAGCGTTCAGCAAGTCCAAGCGCCGCGCGATGCCTAGTTCCAAATTTTTTTATTCCTTTTCTGGCCAAAGGCAAATGAACTCCGAACGCTCTCACTCTGTCTCCTTGGATCATCGCAGCGCCATCATGTCCGGGAGAAGATGGGTCAAAAATACTCTGTAAAAGTTCTGCGGACACCCTGCCTCCCAAGGGGATGCCTCCCGCCGCCACCATATCCAAATTGTCTGCTCCGGGAAAAACTATGATGGCACCGGTTTTGGCGCGCGCGAGAGCGACAACCGCTTCAATCACTTGAATGGACACAAAATCCGGAATAAGCTCGCGCTTAGAATAAGGAAATTTTCTCCACAATGAAAGCCATTCAAAGAGTCTCCGCAATTCTCTCTGGAAAACCACAACAAAAATAATCACAAAAAATCCAAAGAAAAAACTAAAAAGATAACTCGTCAGATAAAGACCGAAATATCTTGCAAAGATATAGATGAGTACCAAAACTGCCACTCCGTTAAAAAGGAAAAGGGAGCGTGTTTTTTTAAAAAGCAAAACTATGGCATAGACCAAAAATGCCACGACTATCATATCAAGATAGTCACGCAATCCGATATCAAACGAAGAAAAATTTGCAAAAATTGCGCCCGCGGTTAGTAATTGAGCCATCATACGCTGATTATAATGAAAAGTTTGAACTTTACTACCCTTAACAGACGTAAATCTAATGCGCAGTCAAAATATTTACGATAGACATTGAAACTACACCGATTAAAAACAAGAGTAAATGTCTCCAGTAAAAACGGCTATGTCTTGAAGCTCTGACTGAATGAGGAATAAGGTCATGAAAAACAACCACTAAAAACGCTCCGGAAGCTAAACCAAGAAGAGGAACCTCAAGTATTTCAAAATTTTCTAACAAAAAGAAACCGCCCAGCGCGCCGGGAAGAATCGTGGCGGAAATGGCAAAATTTAAGACGAGAGCCGACCTTGCCGAGTAGCCGGCTTGTCGAAGAACAAAAAACTCTGACATCTCTTGCACCAGTTCGTGGACAAAAATACTTAAGGCGGCGACTATCCCAAGCGAAGAACCGGCGGCAAAAGAAGCCGCCAAGAAAATACCGTCGCCCAAATTATGAAGAGCGTCACTTACCATAATCCGTCGAGCGTCAAGTCTTGAATGGGGATGCGTCTCAAGTGTTTCATCATGATGGTGGTGCGAGGAAGGCAGAAATTTAAATAATAGCCATACTGTCAACACTCCGATTATGATCCAGAGTAATCCGAATCTGAAAGTATGCGAATGTTCTAGCGCCTCAATTCCCAGTTGATAGGCAATGACCAAGAAAACTCCTGCGGAAAAACTGACTAAAAGACTCAAGTGACGCTCAACCACGCGACCCGCTCTCCGCCACACAGAAAAAACTCCAACAAGAGAAGCAAACATGATAAGAACGGCGTACGGAAATATTTCGATCATTCTAGAATAGACGCTTAAAGATTATGATATAATTTAGGTACTTATGCCACAACCGTCATTTAAAATAGAGTGGGATGCTCATGAGTATGAACACAAAGAAAGAAGTTCTGATTGGTTCTGGGCGGTAGGTATTGTTTCAGTTTCCGTCGCTATCGCTTCGGTTATTTTGGGCAATATCATTTTTGCCATCTTGGTGCTTGTCAGCGTTTTTGCCCTTTCGATTTTTACCAATCGTCCGCCAAGCACGTTACACGTAATCGTAGATGACAAAGGTATAATCCGGGGTAAGGTTCGTTATCCATATCAAACTCTCCAATCTTTTTGGATAGATATGGACCATCCTCACAAAAAAATAATCCTGCGATCCGAAAAGTTGCTGATGCCTCTTATTATTGTACCACTTAATGATGAAATTGATGAGGGACAATTACGCGAAAAGCTCTCCAAAGTCTTGTCAGAGGAATTCCACAACCTTCCTTTTGTTGAGAGAATTCTTGAATACCTCGGATTTTAATAAAAAACTAGAGTCCTTGATTCTTAGATTGACGGGCCCGCTGAATAAGTTCGTCACGCAGTTGTTCGGCAACTTCTCGGGAGAGCGCCGGCAACCGTCCTTCGGCGCCGCCACCGGACACCCCGTACCTATTAATTATCGCGCTCATTCCCGCTGTCTGAATGTTAAGATCCGATAATCCAAGCAGACGAGCCAGAATACCCCGATAAATATCCACGTTCTGAATGCGATCGTAAGGAATAGTCACATATTTTTTGTAGATAACCCCAAGCTCCTTGCGAAAACCAGCGTCAGTGAGTTCGTAGCGGTAAAAATAGTACGTGAGTTTGGCCCAAACAAAACACAGGATCAGAAAAATCGGAATGATAATCCACAGCCAGTTGAGAAAACTCAACGAAAATCCGCCGCCACTCTCCAGAGTTTCATCAAGTTCATCTACGAACGCAGAACTCCAAATACTCAAAATGATAATTATAAAGAACCAACGTAAAACGAAACTGATAAAAAATAACCAGACTGCTTTTGGATCAAGTTGTTTCATGGATTATAAATTTAAGACTAATTAATGTGGTTCAATATATTTATTTTAACATATTTCCAACATAATGCTCCCGCCAGGAATCGGACCTGGATCGCTAGATCCGCAATCTAGCATTCTATCCATTAAACTACGGGAGCTTTTAAGTAAGCTTAAAGCTTTTTAACCAATTTTGAAAGACGGGATTTCTTACGGACGGCGGTGTTTTTCTTTAAAGTCTTACTCTTGACCGCTTTATCGAGCGCGCTTTGAACTTCGCGCATCATGGCTTCTGCCTCTTTTTTGTTACCGGAGGCGACGAGTTTTTTGAGAGATTTGACGGAGCGAGAGATCTTGTCTTTGCGACGTAAATTGAACTCTCGTTTGCGTTGAGAGCTTCTGTGCGCCTTTTTGGCTCCTCGGGTAATTGACATAAGGGCATCTTATCAAACTTTGCATTATAATGACAACACCATGATTGCCTGTCTCTCTGGCACAGTTCGGCGCAAAGATTTAAATGCCATAATAGTGGACGTCTCCGGCGTCGGCTACAAAGTCTTAGTCACCACCGAGACGGCACTGGAGGCCGCGCCGAGCTCCCCCATCTTCCTCTGGACACATCTTGTCGTAAGAGAGACTTCTCTCGAACTCTTCGGTTTCCTGGATAAAGAAACCCTCGATATTTTTGAACTCTTGATTACCATCTCGGGTATCGGGCCCAAAACGGCTCTTAGTATCTTAAATGTCGCCACCCCTTCAATGCTCCGGCAAGCGGTTGCGAGTGAAGATATTACATATCTGACACGAGTCTCCGGCATTGGTAAGAAAAATGCCGAGAAGATTGTGCTTGAACTTAAAGACAAACTCAAAATCACCAAAGAAGACAGGGGTAGAGATTTGCGTTCCGAGGGCGACGCCCTTGAAGCACTCGTTTCACTGGGCTACAACGAACGCGACGCCCGCAGTGCTCTAAAACAAGTCCCGAAAGAAACGGAAGGAGCAAGCGAACGTGTCAAGGCCGCCCTGAAATTATTATCTACTAGAAGTTAGGCAGTAACTTTCTTATTCCTTCTGCGCTTAGTGTATACGATCGTACAAATGAATCATCTACATGAGCGTATAAAATTCCTTTCCCTGATTCAGTTTCTACAAACTGACTTGCAAATGTAATTGCCCTGCCTCCACCCTTTCCCGCCTCGCTATCTTGAATAAATGGTTCCGGCGAAACCCAGTCTATTTTTCCATTTTCATAATCATAAATAAATAGACCTATTGAAAAATTGCCATATTTAATATCTTTACCAATTTTTTTATTTGCCTCACACCCGTTCATTACTCCGAGCAATCTTCCATCACCAACATAAATAAAATTCTTAGGAAAGAGAGGCCCGGGTGATGCATGCCCGGCAATCCAAGAAATATTATAGTCTTCTGGATTAAATAATACTTCTCCGAATTTCCATGATCTACTCACGTCATGAGCAATTGCAATTCTGACAGTAGAGTAAATAAAATCTTTTCCCTTTTTACTCGATTCTACAAGATTGTATCTAAAACCCCTACTATTCAATGGGGCTATGGAAACTTCTTTAGCCCCATTTCCAAATTTATCAACCATTAGAACTGGCATGGCCATTTCTAGAGAATCTAAGTCCTTACCAACTGCATGCCCGAGATACACGAAACCTTTTTCCTCATCAACATTATTGTGAAATGGCATTGTGAAATAAAGATGCGTCAATCCTGTCTGCTCATCTATAAAAATATCCGGATCTTCTAATCCAAGAAGGTCGAGATTGGCACCATTTAATTCTTTAGTTATTTTATCCTCATTTTTGAGTTTCAACCTTTCGCCTATTACAAATTTATCCAGAGAAGCTCCACTGATCCTGTGTAATTCGCTTCTATCAATATTCCCCTTTATAGCGAGATCGCCCGATCGACTTGTAATACAGCGCAAAACACCATCTCTATAATTGGAGGTTGGATCAAGGGTAAGGGCCATTACGTGTTTAAAACGCTTATCAACTTCTATTACTTTTTTCCCTTCAACGTAAGCTTCTGACATAAGTTAATTGTATCAAAAGCTAGCAGCTATAAGCTAAAAGCTGTAAGCTAGTGCCATGCCTGAATTGCCAGAAGTCCAGACAACCGTTAATGGTTTAAATCAAACGGTCAAGGGTAAAAAAATTGTTGATGTCCAAACAAATTACAATAGTCCGCATTACGTCGGCAAGGACGATATAAAGAATCCGAAGTTTTTTGCGCTCTTTAGAAAGAAGGTGAGAAGTCAGAAAATCCTCAAAACGGAAAGGCGGGCAAAAAATATTTTAATCCATCTATCAAACCGCTACACCATTCTCGTCCATATGAAAATGACCGGGCACTTTGTCTATAATCACCCAGCTACCGCATTTGTTCGACTTGATTTTAAACTTAATAATGGAAAGCATTTAGTTCTCTCTGATCTGCGTAAGTTCGCCAAAGTCACGCTAGTAAAAACAGATGGGCTTGAGAAAAGTTTCCATCTCGAACACTTGGGACCGGAACCCTTGGATAAAAATTTTCAATTTCCAAATTTTAATTTTCAAATACAGAAAAAACCCAAGGGTAGGATCAAGCAGGTATTAATGGACCAGAGTTTGATTTCCGGTATCGGCAATATCTACTCGGATGAGATTCTCTGGCGCATCGGAATCCACCCCCTCTCTCATCCCAACAAAATCCCGAAGAAAAACTTGAAGGCCATGTTTAGAGCAATGAAAGAAACACTGAAGAAGGGTCTCGATTTGGGCGGAGATTCTATGTCCGATTACCGCAATATCAAAGGAGAGAAAGGTAATTTCCAGAAATATCATCAAGCTTACAAGAAAACTGGCCGTAAATGCGGCAGGAAGGATTGCGGGGGTATCATCAAACGCATCGTCATCGGCGCGCGTAGCGCCCACTTCTGTCCTGTGCATCAAAAGTTATTCATCTAATTGTATTTCTTATATAAAATCTTATCCACAATTTACTACGATATATCGTTATAAATTATATTAAAATTTATATATGCCCCATGTCTCTAGAAAGAAGCTTGATGAAAAAACTTTTGAAAAGATCTTTAGAAAACTGATTGCGGTTCTTGAACGAGCCCAAAATCAAAAGAAATTAACGCCACTTTTAGGTGAACTTTTTACTGAAACGGAAAAAACTATGCTCGCTAAGAGATTGGCGGTAGTATTGATGTTGTCTGGTGACACTCCCCAGCACCGAATATCAGAAGCGCTTTTCGTTAGTCCATCGACTGTTACTAGACTTTCGTTCGACATTGAAATCGGGAAATACGATTTAATCAGAAGTATTTCTAAAAAAGACCGCATTGATTTAGAAAAGGTAATTTGGCTTCTTCTGACAGCCGGAGGAATAATGCCGCCTCGCATTGGTCGCAAGTATTGGAGAAAGAAAGGACTAAAGGCTATCATTGAGAGCTAATTTTATAATTCGTAATCTACAACGATATATCGTTATGGATTGCAATCACATCTTATCTTATCATCCTCGTATCAATTTGAAGAGTGCCACACCTGTAGCCACTGAAACATTTAGGGATTCCTTTGCGCCCATCATGGAAATTTCTACTACTGCATCAGACATATCAAGCGCTTTTTTTGAAACTCCACTAACTTCATTACCAACTATAAGCGTAAATTTATTCGTTGGTTTGAAGTCTCTAATATTTTTAGCGTTTGCTATCTGTTCTAAGGCAACTATTTCAAATCCTTCCTCTTTTAACTTACTTATGATTGATCCGATCTCTTTTTCGCTCTCCCATCTCACAATACCTTCTGCCCCCAGAGAAATTTTAGCAAAATCCCTTCTTTTACGGCCAAAACGGTCGGTCGGAGTAGGGGTGGTTCCAATCAATACAATTTTTGAGACGCCTAGACAATCGGCGGTGCGAAAAATCGAACCTGTGTTCTCCACGCTTCGCAAATTATCTAATATTAATACGCAATCTTTCATGTCTTTGACACGCATGGTATCATGGACTCGACAAGCTAGTTCGGCCGAGCTCGCGACAAATCACCATAAATAAACTTATGCTTAACCTGTTTCCAGAACTTCTAATATACTCGTCTGTCGGACCCTTCATTTTACGTCTGCTTTTGGGTCTCATTTTTATTGATCTTGGATTTTTAAAATTCCGAAGTGAGAAAGAGGCCTGGCTTGCTTCTTTAGAGACTCTGGGACTACGCCCGGCTGATTTATTTTTACCACTCTATGCCCTACTTCAATTAATAGGTGGGGTTCTTTTGTTAATTGGTCTTTGGACACAGGTCGCGGCGCTAGCTTTTGTAATCTTTTCCGGTATTGAACTCTATATCGAATGGCGGGCGCGGGAGATTCTTAAACGCGATATGGTTTTCTACCTTCTCATTTTTACCATTTCTCTTTCTCTCTTGCTGACCGGCGCCGGCGCCTACGCCATAGACATCCCACTTTAATTGTTATATCTTTTTAAACCAATCACCCCCCGTAGTTCAATGGTAGAACATCCGCCTTTTAAGCGGTCAACGGAGGTCCGATTCCTCCCGGGGGGATAAATACATTATGTCAAAAATACTAGATGGTAAGAAATTGAGCGTCTCGGTGGCTCTTAAACTCGCAAGAAAAATCAAGAAGCTCACCATTAAACCAAAACTGGTCATTATTCAAATTGGCGATTTGGATGAGTCGAATACGTACATTAAGAACAAGAAGGCTTTCGCCGAAAAGATTGGCGCCATAGCTATACATAAAAAATATCCGAAAACAGCGAAAGAGTCACGAATAATTTCCGATATTATAAAATCCAACAGAGACGCTAGTGTCCACGGTATTATGGTGCAACTTCCCGCGCCAAAACATTTCGATATCGAAAGAGTGCTTGAAACCATCAGTCCCAAAAAAGATGTGGACGGATTAACATCTATCAATACCAAACATTTATTTGATAATCATGAAGTATTTATCCCCGCCACGGTTAAGGGTGTCGTCTGCCTACTCGAAGAATATAAAATAAAACTGACCGGAACTAAAATAGTGATAGTGGGTCAATCATCGTTAGTTGGCAGACCGGCCATGCTCGCCTTGTTAAATAAGGGGGCGACAGTCACTATGTGTCATAAAGATACAAAGAAATTAGAGGGGGAAACGAGACGCGCCGATATTTTGATAACAGCGGTAGGACGACCCAAATTCATTACTCAAAAACATGTCTCTAAAAACCAGATTGTGGTAGATATCGGCGTCAACATTACCAAAAACAAAAAAATAATTGGGGATGTGAACTACGAGCAAGTCAAAAAAAACGTGAAGGCTATTACACCGGTTCCGGGTGGCATCGGACCAATGACCGTCGCCTCTCTTTTTCAGAATCTGCTCAAGGCCTATTCCCTACAGACCTAAAAGTGTCTTTTCTATAAACGTTTCCATTTCTCCTTCTCCCCGACGGATAAGAGAGTAACCGACTACCAAACTTTCTGAAAGAGTTTCAAGTTCGCTGGTTTTGAAATTTTTGAGAAAACTTTTTGCCTTGTTATATGGGAAGGTTTTCATGTCCGTCTCTCCCACATTCTTTGTTTTCGACGCGATCAGCATTGATTTGATCTGCCAAACCAATTTATAAAAAATTTCTTCGGCGGAAATGCCAACCGATAAGGCTTTCCGATAAAGAATCCAGGCTCGCCTCTTTTGTCGTGATCCCACGGCATCGGTAAAAGCGAAGATATTGAACTCCGGCCGGCTTCCCAAGGTCAGACCTTTGGAATCAGTATTAAGGCCTAACCTTTCTTCACCGGTTAAATTCGTATCAACCACGTTTCCGAATATATTTTTGTGATAAAACTCATCAGTCATATCTTCTGCATCTCTCCCCAGTTATCTCCCGCTTGTGCTTCGACCACAATGGGCACACCAAGAGTATCTTTGCCAGGTAAAACTGTTTCCATTAATCGTTTAAAGTGTATCACCGCCTCATTTACTAAAGAATCTTTTATCTCATAAACCAACTCATCATGCACTTGAAGCACCAGGCGCATCTCATTCTTGTGTTTTTCTGATTTAATATGCTCATCAATTTTTTTCATGGCAATTTTAGTCAAGTCCGCGCTAGTTCCCTGTATCGGCGCATTAATCACCATCCTCTCCGTTTGTGCGCGGACATACGATAGAGGTGATCTGAGCCCGGCAAAATATCGCCTCCGACCAAAAAGAGTTTCCGTATAACTCCTTCGTCTGGCTTCAGTTTTTATTTTATCCAAATACGCGGCAAGGTCGACAAATGTCTCAAAGTATTTGTCATAAAACTCTTGAGCTTCTTTACGATCAACCCCAAGATTGGCCCTAAGAGCGTTAACTCCCATGCCGTAGAGAATGCCAAAGTTGATAGTCTTGGCTTTCGTCCGCATACTTTTATCCACCAATTCTTGCGGAACCTTAAAGACACGCGTTGCCACGCCGGTGTGCACATCGACTCCCGATTTGAATATCTCAATAAGTTTCTTGTCTTGGGAAAGGATAGCGGCAATACGCAATTCAATTTGTGAATAATCCAAGGAAAGCAGTTTGAATCCGGCTTCCGCCACAAAAGCATGACGGATAGCTCGTCCCAAAAGAGTCTTGTTGGGAATATTTTGAAGATTGGGATTGTTGGAGGACATGCGACCGGTAGTGGTGCCAGCTTGGAGAAAAGTGGAGTGCAGACGAGAGTTTTTATCCAAAAGAGGCGGTATGGCATCAATATAGGTAGAAAGAAGTTTGGCCAGTTCGCGATATTCCAAAACCAGAGTGATAATTGGGTGCTTATCTCGCAATTTTTCCAATTCTGATTCCTTGGTTGAGAGGGCCCCTGTCGGTGTTTTCTTTTGTCGCTTATCCGCCAGCTGAAGTTTGCCGAAAAGAATATGAGATAAAATTTTAGGAGAATTAATATTGAATTCTTCTTCCGCTTCTTTCCAAATTTCCTGTTCGAGACGCATTATTTCTTTGTGATATTTCAAGGAAAGAGTCTTGAGAACCCTTTCATCCACTCGAATACCTCTCTCGTTCATTTCTTCAACCACTTTTATAATGGGCTTCTCAATTTCCTCAAACACTTTCCTGACTTTCCGTTTATCAAGTTCGGATTCAATAATTTTCTTGGCTTCTTCAATATCGCTAGTCTTACAGAATCTAAACACATCCTCGAGTGTCGGGTTGGTAAGATTTGAATCTACCACCCAAAGCGCCAAACATAACTCTCTTTCTTCTTTTGTGGAAATCTGGTGTTGCGGCGAAAAATCATCTGTGGTTTTTGGCACAATATCAGATTTCTCCAACATCTGCTTCACCCTCTCCCCCATCGTTCTAAACTCAAGTTTATTGAAAAGATCTAGAAGTTTTTCAAGCTCTAAATTCTTTGCCCACTCCGGTGGCAAGACGAAGTGAATGGGCGCATCGGTGCGAATGGTGGCCAATGTTTTGGAAAACAGAGCCCCTTCTTCATTCTCTTTAAGCAGATCTTTTATACGGCCACTTAATTTAACCTTATTTAGATTTTTGTAAATATTTTCAATAGTGCCAAATTCTTGTATGAGCGCGGTCGCGGTTTTCTCCCCGATACCCCTTACTCCCGCAATATTATCCGAGGGATCGCCGCGTAAACCCTTGTAATCCACCAGAAGTTTCGGCGAGAAACCGAAACGCTCCACTACTTTTTTCTCATCATAAAGAATGGTGTCGTTGACGCCTTTTTTCAAGGTATAAACCTGAACCTTTTTATTATCGACGAGTTGCAGGGTGTCCATGTCGCCGGAAGCTATGATAATTTCCACATTTTGATTTTTGAATTTTGAATTTTGAATTGTATTGACGATAGTGCCGATGATATCATCCGCTTCAAAACCGGGATGGGAATAAATGGGAATACCAAAGGCGGTGAAAACGTCTTTGGCTCGTTCAAGTTGTAAAATTAGATTGTCGTCAATTTTGGCCCGGCCAGCTTTGTAAGCCTCGTACGCTTCGTGACGATGAGTAGGCCCGGGCAGATCAAAACAGGCCACCATGAAATCCGGTTTGAGTTCGCCAATAATTTTTAAAAGCATCGCGGAAAGACCGTAGAGCGCTCCGGTCGGCTCGCCCGCAGATGTCGTAAATTCAGGCAGAGCGTGATACGCGCGGTGGATGATGGCGTGGGCATCAAACAGGATTAGTTTTTTAGATTTCATGTTTGAAGAAAATTCTTCTGGAATCTTTCGGCAAAATACCTTCCACTCTTTCAGGCCATTCGATAAGAATCAGATGTTGGGGGTTTTCGACCAGCTCGTTCCAGCCCAGATTGAGAAGCTCTGACTCACTTTCTATCCGGTAGGCATCTACATGTATGAGCTTTTTAAATCCTTTCCAGTCAATATTGTAGCTTTTCATGATCACGAAAGTCGGACTGACGATATGTTCATTGATGCCCATCATCTTCCCTAAGGCTTTGGCAAAAGCGGTTTTGCCGGAACCCAGCTCTCCTTGAAGCACGACAACGGTAGCTTTCATCCCCGTATTATACAAAAAGGGCGGGAACTTGCGTCCCCGCCCCTCACCTATCGACACCCGCCGCGGCCACCCGGGAGGCGAAGCCTGTCCACCTCCCAAACCTCCTCACGCGAGCCTTGATAAGTGCTCACGTGGAAAATTTTTGTTGACGAGCCGAGATACTCCCGGCTCGGCCCATACCCCTTGGCGGTTAATGACAGTTGTCGTTGACTGCCAGAAAACGGAGCCGATGTTAAATGAACGGTCACCGAGCTACCATAGGGTAGCTCTTTAACCTCGATCCCGCTAACTGTGTCCAACTGGAGAAACGGCGTGCAATTATTCACTACTCTCACCGTTACTCCGATCTGATAAAACCCGAATCCGTGAGTTATTCCGTAGGGCCTAACCGGTCCTACGACACAACCACTAACCAACACCGAAGCCAAAATTACAAACAGCAGGTACTTCTTGTTCATGAGAGATATCCTCCTTTGAATTTTCTGCTCTGTATTGTACCATGAATAATACTATAAAGTCAAGCGTTAAAATATGCTGTATTTTAAAGCTAGAAGCTATAGAATGTATTGATGGTCCAATTTGATGAAGAAAAACAGGATGAACGTGTACGCACACTTCATAGAAAGGAAGAAGAAGAACTTGTCGCTTCTCTTTCGCGTCGCCACGGAGTCCCCTATCTTGACCTCTCAACACACCCTATAAATATTGACGCTCTGCGCATTATTAAAGAAATAGACGCCCGCGCCGCCAAAACCGCGATCTTTGACGTGGTAGATAAAAAAATTGATGTGGCCGTCCTCTCGCCTGAAAACGAGAAAACGGTTGAGCTTATCGGTGACTTGAAACGTCGCGGCTATATACCCGAGGTCTTTATGGTCTCGCATCAGAGTCTTGAGAAAGTGTGGAGCAGATACAAAGATCTTTCGTATTCATTGGAAACCAAGTCTGGCGCCCTCGACATTTCAAACGAAGAAATTATTGAAATGACCAAGAGAGTCACCTCGCTGGCCGATGTTAAAAAATTAATCGAGGGAGTGCTTGCGATGAAACGCGCCTACCGCATCTCAAAAATTTTAGAAATTATTCTGGCCGGCGCAATCAGTTTAAAGGCCTCCGATGTGCATCTTGAACCCGAAGAAAAAGACGTGCGCTTGCGTTATCGACTTGACGGCATCTTGACTGATATTCTTCATTTTGATTTTGAAACTTTCGAACTTTTATTGTCTCGCATTAAACTGATCAGTGAATTGAAACTCAATGTTAAGGAAAAAGCGCAAGACGGCCGCTTTTCCATCAAACTTGCCGATGTTGAGATTGAAGTGCGCACTTCTCTTCTGCCGGGTCCCTACGACGAATCGGTGGTTATGCGTGTTCTGAACCCGGACGCCATTGCGGTTGAGTTTGAAGCGCTTGGGATTCATCCGCATCTCTTGATGATTTTAAAGAAAGAGATCAGAAAACCGAACGGAATGATTCTTACCACCGGTCCGACCGGCTCCGGCAAAACAACAACGCTCTATGCGTTCCTAAAAAAAATTTATACGCCCGACATCAAAGTGGTTACTATTGAGGACCCCATAGAGTACCACCTCGAGGGCGTCGTTCAAACCCAGGCGGAAACGGAAAAAGGTTACGGCTTCGCCGAAGGTTTGCGCAGCGCCCTCCGACAAGACCCGGATGTGATCATGGTCGGAGAAATTCGCGATAATGAAACGGCCGTAGTCGCCGTCAACGCCGCGCTGACCGGCCACTTGGTGCTTTCCACCCTACACACGAACAATGCCGCGGGTTCTTTCCCGCGACTTCTTGATCTCGGAGTCAATCCTAAAGTGGTCAGCTCCGCCCTAAACGTCTCAATCGCCCAACGACTGGTACGCACGCTTTGCGAGACGTGTAAGAAAAAAATCCCTCTTGAGGGTAAAAATAAAGAGGCAATTGATAAAGTTTTGGCGCGGATTCCCGATTCGGTTTATCTTGATGGCATTCAAAGAGCACATATCTGGGCCACTGTGGGCTGTCCAAAATGTAACGGCATTGGATTCAGAGGCAGAATTGGTATCTACGAAGCGATTCTGATTGATGATAAAATAGAAAAAGCGGTTATCACGAATCCTTCCGAACGTGATATCCGCGAGGCGGCTAAGGGGCAGAAACTTTTAACCTTGGTTGAGGACGGCGTGATTAAGGTACTTGCCGGTGTGACCACAATCGAGGAACTTGACCGTGTTGTAGATCTCTCGTCAATATAGCAATGGGAAATTTTTAGTGAATAATAAGGAGCGGATCCAGCGCATAAATCTCCAAGCAACACCCCGACGCGATGTCGGGACTAAACGAATCTTTCAAGGATGGCATCAGAAGTTTCGCGTTAGCGAAACACCAAAAACGTCCTTAGAGAAAAGTCCAAATGCCCCGAAGAGCACGTTGCTTAGAGATTTATGATCTGGAATAGGAACCGCTTTTCTCTTCGCCAGTCTAGCACATAATACTTTTTATGTCAAGTAAAACGCTGAAAGAAAAAAATGTAACGAAAGAGAACGAGTATGCCTCATTTTTAGATAACGAACTTAGACCTTCAACTTGGCAGGATTATGTGGGCCAAAAAGCAGTCAAGGAGAACCTTAAAATCCTAATTCAAGCCGCCACAGAACGCGGGGTCCCTCCGGAACACGTTTTATTTTACGGCCCACCGGGTCTTGGTAAAACCACTCTTGCTCACTTGGTAGCCAAAGAAGCGGGACGAACCATTAAAATTACTTCGGGACCAGCGATTGAAAAAGTGGGCGATCTTGCTTCTATTTTAACCAATCTTACCGCCGGTGATATTCTTTTTATAGATGAGGTTCACCGTTTGAATAAAACGATTGAGGAAGTGCTTTACCCGGCAATGGAATCCGGGGTGCTTGACATCATTATCGGTAAGGGCCCGTCAGCGCGCACCATTCAGTTGGAACTACCGCCGTTTACCCTGCTCGCAGCGACCACGCGAGTAGCAATGATTTCTTCGCCCCTGCGCAGTCGTTTCTCGGGCGGAGTTTTCCGCTTGGAATTTTACACCGAGGATGAAATTGCTGAAATCCTGCGCCGGTCGGCGAAAATTATCGGCGTTAAAATAGAAAACGGGGCTGAGAAAGAAATTGCCAAGCGCTCACGCTTCACCCCGCGTACCGCTAACTACTTACTCAAACGCGCTCGTGACTTTGCTCAAGTTGAGATAAGGCCCCTAGACCAAAAGACGGTTGAACTTTCCTTAAAACTACTGGGCATAGATGAGAAAGGGCTCTCTCCTTCCGATCGCAAACTTCTAGAGATCGTTGCGGAAAAATTTGCCGGCGGGCCCGTCGGCCTTTCAACTCTAGCGGCCGCGCTCTCCGAAGAAGAGGCGACCATTGAAGAATTTAATGAGCCGTATCTCTTGCAACTTGGTCTTATCGAACGAACCGCGCGCGGCCGTGCACTTACGGTCCATGCTTATAAACATCTTGGTAAAACCCCTCCGGCTAATTTACAAAAGAAACTTCTATGAGCGGCCACAATAAATGGTCAAAGATTAAAAATAAGAAGGCGGTAACGGATGCGGTTAAATCCAAAATTTTCTCAAAAATGGCCAAGCTTATTTCTACCGCCTCAAGACAAGTTGGGGGTGACGCCACATCTCCAATTTTACGAGCCGCCATAGAGAAGGCGCGAGAATATAATATGCCGGCCGATAATATCGAGAGGGCAATCAAAAAAGGCTCTGGTTCTGACACTCTCGCGCTCGAGGCCATCACTTATGAAGCCTATGGTCCCGGCGGTTCGGCGCTGGTAATTGAAGTTTTGACGGACAATAGAAATAAGGCCGCTCAGGAAGTGAAGTTTATTCTTTCCAAACATGGCTTTTCCCTCGCGGCTCCCGGTTCGGCCGCGTGGACGTTTAAAAGAGAACTAACAACTAACGACTTGCAACCAACAGCTACTGTTCAAATATCAGAAGGTGAGGGGAAAAAATTAGAGGCGTTGATAGAAGAACTTGAAGATAATGACGAGATCCAAAATGTCTATACCAACGCGGAGTAAGACTGTATTGGGAATCGACCCGGGATTTGATCGGATCGGAGCGGCTATTCTAGATGAGAACAAGGTTCTATACTCCTGCTGCATTGAAACAGATCGCGGGCTTTTGCATGCGGAGCGTCTGTTTGAAATAGGTATGGCAATCAAAAAGATAATAAAAAAATGGAAACCGGCGGCGCTTGCGATTGAAAGTCTCTTTTTCAACCAAAACATTACCAACGCATTGAAGGTATCCGAAGCTAGAGGCGTCATTTTATACGAAGCATCTATGGCTGGGCTTAAAACTTACGAATACAGCCCGCAAGCGGTAAAGATAGCAGTCACCGGCTACGGTAAGGCAGACAAAATCCAAATGGAAATGATGGTCAGAAGACTAATTAATCTCCCCAAAAAATCTTCCAAAAGACTTGACGACGAGGTGGACGCTATCGCCCTGGGTATAACTCATCTTGCAACAAAAAAGAGTATCTGATACAAATAAGTGCATTCAAAAAATGCCCACCATGGAACCGGGCATTTTATTAAAAATAATTATATTATTTGCACCATGGAAGACGATATTCTAAAAGATGAGGAGGGGAGCGAGGAGGACGACCTTGATCTTAAACCTTCCCACGATATTAAAAAGAGCGGGGACATCTTGGATGAAGAGGTTGATAGTATTGACGATTTGGCAGATGACGAACTTGAGATAGCCAAGGAGGATCTTATGGACGACGTGGAGGAAATGTGAAGTTTAAAGAGTTTCAATTTTTAGAAAGCGGTGTTTGCCAATACGGTAAACACCGCCTTCTATTTCTTTAATAGCCCCCTCTTTATTGAGCCTGTTGAATTCTGATTTAGAAGCAACTAATTTGTGTTTTAGAAAAACTTCGACTAGTGGTGTGTTTTTATCAATCTTTACCGTTTCAATATCTTTCGGTACACCGCCTTTCGAAAAAATTTCTTCAAAATCTTTTTCTGCATCCTTGCTAGCTTTTTCACCGTGGTAAATTTTAGTTATTTCAAATGCTAGGCGCATTTTAGCTTCTTTGGGGTGCTTTTGTTCAATCGCCCCAATCTCGTCTATCGGTATTCTCGTACAAATTCGGAAATAATCGGAAACCTGGGAATCTGCCATACTCATAATTTTACCGTACATTTCACCGGCGGGATCTGTGAAATTGATAGTGTTACCCCAACTTGAACTCATTTTCCGTCCATCTAATCCTAAAATTGGAAATGTGGTTATTACTAAACTTTGCGGATCTTTTCCAAAATGTTCTTGCAGAATTCGCCCAGCCAGAAGATTGAATCTTTGATCCACTCCACCAAGCTCAACATCAGCTTCTACCGCGACACTATCGTAACCTTGCATCAAGGGGTACAGGGTCTCTCTCAATGAAACTCTCTTCCCCATGTCCAAACGGCGCTTGATATTGTCACGATCAATGAAATCTGAGAGAGAAAATTGGTCTGCGTGTTCTCCTATTTCTCGATAAGTAAGACCTTCTAACCATTCTGAATTATATCTAAGTTCTGCTTTTTTAAGATCAACAATTTTACCAATTTGATCAAAATAATGTTTTTTATTTTCTTCTATAGTCTCCCGTGAGAGTATTGGTCTCTCACTTTCCTTATCAGAAGTATCACCAATTACTCCGGTGAAATCTCCAACAATTAGTACGGCGGTGTGTCCTAAGTTTTGGAAATCACGCATCTTAAACAATGGCACTGAACGGCCAAGATGAAGATTGGGACTAGTGGGGTCTATACCAAGTTTAACTCTTAATTTTTTTCCAGCAGCAAGTTTTTTCTCAAGTTTCTTTTGATCAATAATTTCCACCACTCCGCGGGTTAACAGTTCCTCTATTTCCCTATCCATACTGGTCAATTTAGCACGTTCGGCCCAAAAGTGAAATGTGCTAGAATGGGTTTCTTCGTAGGAAATGGCTAAAAAAAATCACCGCTCCAACTACATTTTGGCGATTGCGGCTCTGGGTTTGGTCGTCTCGGGTGTGTTGATCTTGTGGACGGCTTCGCTTCGCATCCCGGCCCTAGAAGATATATCGGAGCGCAAGATTGACCAATCAACAAAAATTTACGACCGTACCGGAGAAATTCTGCTCTATGATATGTCGCGCGACGTCCGGAGGGAGCGACTCGCGGTTGAAAACATATCGCCTTATATTGTAGCCGCGACAGTGGCTATTGAAGATAAAAATTTTTACTCGCATAACGGATTTCGATGGACCTCATTTCTAAGGGCGGTGCTTGTAAACTTAAGCACTCTGTCCTTTAGCCAGGGTGGTTCGACCATTACCCAGCAAGTGGTCAAAAACTCAATCCTTACCAAAGACAAAACTCCGACCAGAAAGTTGAAAGAGTTGATTTTGGCCGTTAAGCTGGAAAAAATTCTAACAAAAAGTGAGATTTTATCACTCTACCTAAACGAAATCTCCTATGGGGGAACAGTTTACGGCGTAGGGGAAGCGGCACAAAACTTCTTTGGCAAACCAGCATCCCAACTCACCTTGGCCGAATCGGCCTACCTTGCCGCCCTGCCAAAGGCGCCCACTTATTATTCACCCTATGGTCCCAACCTCTCTGAATTGGGGGCGAGAAAGGATTTAGTGCTTTACGAAATGCTTGCCAGCGGTTTTATTTCGGAAGCGGAATACGAAAATGCAAAAAAGGGGAAAGTGGAATTCAAACCCAGACTCAACACGGGAGGTATTAAGGCGCCGCATTTCGTTTTCTTTGTTCTGAACTTCCTGGCCAAGAGATACGGTGAGGATGCTCTGCAAAACGGGAATTATAAAATAATAACCACTCTAGATTACTCGCTTCAGGAAAAAGCCGAGGCGATATCCAAAAAATATGGTGTGATAAATAAAGAAAAGTTTGGTGGTGAAAATAATGGTCTGGTGGCAATTGATCCAAAAAGTGGTGATATTTTAATGATGGTTGGCTCGCGTGATTATTTTGATACAGAAATCGACGGAAATTTTAATGTTACCACGGGGTTCCGCCAACCGGGCTCTACATTCAAACCATTCATTTATGCAACGATGTTTAAGAAGGGTTATACTGATCAAACAATTCTATATGATACTCGTATTCAATTTGCCGCTAATTGCGCACCAGACAATTTTACTACAGACGATATTTGTTACGCCCCGAGTAATTACGACGACCGGTTCCGGGGACCAATGACTATAAGAAACGCCCTAGCTCAATCGGTAAATATTCCCGCAGTCCAAGGAATATATCTCGCCAGAGTGAGTGATTCAATATCAACGGCCAAAAGCATGGGGATAGAAACCCTTAACGACCCCGAGAGATATGGTTTGTCGCTAGTACTAGGAGGCGGAGAAGTCTCTCTTCTTGATATGACTTCGGCGTACTCCGTATTTGCTAACGACGGTGTTCGTAATCCCTATAATCCCGTGCTTTGGGTAGAAGACTTGGCGGGCAATATTGTTGATAGACACACTCCAGCCCCTCGACGGGTATTACCGGAAGATGTCTCGCGCCTCATTACAGATATCCTGTCTGATAACACCGCGCGAACACCAGGCTTCGGGGCAAACTCAGCTCTCTACATACCAGCTCGTCCTGTAGCAGTTAAAACGGGCACCTCAAACGATTATCGCGACGCCTGGATTGTCGGCTACACCCCCAATCTTGTGGTGGGAGCGTGGGTGGGTAATAACGATAATCGCCCTATGGAGAAAAAAGTTTCAGGTCTTGTGGTCGCCCCCCTTTGGCATGAATATATGGAGCAGGTTTTACCTAAATTCCCCATCGAAACTTTTACTCCGCCATCACCGGAAGATCTGAGTGAATTAAAACCTGTTCTACGTGGCGATTGGACAACGGGTGGCATTCATTCCATCCTTTATTGGGTTGAGAAAGATAATCCCCGCGGCCCCATACCTCAAGACCCTTCCACTGACCCTCAATTTCAAAATTGGGAATATGGCGTTAAACTTTGGGCGGATTTTAATAAAATAAGTCCTTAGGTTTAAATTTAACTATGATTGATTCATGGGCATTACAAGATAGAGAAAACTAGTATCTCCCACCCCTTGGATAATAATTGGTTTGGCTTGACCGCCAAAAGAGAGTGAGATGCTATCGGTTGTAATGGATTGGAGACAGTCCATAAAATATCGGTGGTTTACATTAATAGAAATGTTCTCCCCTTCCAAAACAGCATCAATACCGCAGACACTTTCGCCCACGGTGGAATTTTTTGACTCAATCTCAAAACTTTTGGTCTTGGGCAAAAGTTTAAGCGTAAGTTGATTAAAACTATCTGAGAAGATAAAACTTGTTTTAAGCGAGTTTATTAAATCCTGTTTAAGTAGAATTGCCTTGGAGGAGGTTTCTTTGGGAATAATTTGTTTATAATCCGGGAAGATGCCTTCGATGGTGCGCGAGATAAGATAAATGTTTTGTGACCTTAAACCCATTTGATGTTCCGCCACGGAAATCGAGATCTCTTCGTCGCCCTTATCAAAAATCCTTATTATCTCCATGGCATTTCTCTGAGGAATAAGAATTTGTTTGAAGTGTGGAATCTTTTTTACTCTTATCTTTTTTTCAGCGAGTCTAAACGAGTCTGTGGTAGCAAAAACCAACAGACCATCTCCATAGGTTATAGAAATCGATGATAGTTCCGGCTTAATGCTTCCCAGTGCCGCCGCGTAAATAACAGATTTTATACCAAAAACAAAATCTCTTGTTGGTATTGAAAAGGTTTTATCTTCGCTTATTTGGGGAATAATGGGGAAATCTTCGTGGGGAAGGATTTTAATACTTGTTTTTGTGTTTGATGTTTTTATTTCCAATATTTGATTTTTAGAGTCAATTGTAATATTTTTATCTTTAAATAATGAGGAAATGAAAGAAGAAATTATCTGAGCTGGAACCACAACTACCCCCGGTTCAATTACCTTAACAGGTAAAGTAATTAAAATACCGAGATCTAAATTAGTTGCTCTTATCGAAAGAAGGTTTTGGTGGGCCTCTAAATAAAAACCATTTAATACGGGTAAGGTAATATTTTTACCAGTTATCTTAACTGCCTTATTTAACGCTTCTTCTAATTGTTCTTTAATACATTCTATTTTCATATATATAAAATTATTATTACTATTAGATGTGTGAATATGTGTATTATCTACTTTGTTTTGTTGATAAGCCGTATTTTATTGTTCGATTTTTAGTTAACATGAGGATAAGTTATGGAATCTGAATATTATTTTTTAAATATGGATATAAAAAATATTTTTTCAACAACTCGCTAACACTATTTTCGTTGTTTTTCCACATAACTTTATACCGTTAATAAATTTCTAATCTGGCCAACCTCTTCCAATAATGATTGATCCGCCTTTATACTGGTTTTTATTTTCTCACACGAGTAAATAACTGTAGTATGGTCTCTCCCGCCCAGTTTTTGGCCAATTGATGGATAAGAGATGTTAAAATCTTCACGTAAAAGATACATAATAATTTGACGCGGACGGATCACCTCTTTATGTCTGGTTTTTTCGTAAATACTACCCTCCTTAATGTTGTAGAAATCAGAAACTATCCTAACAACGTCCTTGATGGCGATAGTTTTCCTCGGTTTTACATTATCTTTTATGTAATTTCTAACATCGGCCATCGATATTTCTCGGCTCTTGAGTTGGGTGTGGCAAAGCAAGGTATTAACAACCCCCTCAAGATCCCTGATATTGCCGTTTATAGTATGGGCCAGATAATCAATAATCTCTGGCGACAGAACAATGTTTTGCTGCTGCGCCTTTCTAGAAATAATAGCAATTCTTGATTCCTTGTCTGGCGCGGGAATATCGACTGTCATCCCGGCGGAGAGTCGGGATTTTAATCTTTCCTCAAGACCGGTAATGAAATAAGGGTGTTTGTCGGAAGAAAATATAATCTGTCTGTTGTTGTCGTATAGAGTATTGAATAAATGGAACAATTCTTCTTGAAATTTTTGTTTGTCAGAAAAGAATTGAATGTCATCAACGATTAAAACATCGTATTTACGATATTTTTCTTTAAAAACGGACATTTTTTGATTTTGAAGAGCGTTCATACAGTCTTGGCCGAATTGTTCGGAAGTCATATAATAAATTTTTTTACTAGGATCGGTGATTTTAATATGGTTGCCAATCGCTTGAATCAAATGAGTTTTACCATGACCAGTAGATCCATGGATGAAGAGCGGGTTGTACATAACTCCGGGTTTTTTAATCACCGCTTGGGCGGCCGCATGGGCCAGTTCGTTAAAGGGACCCACAACAAATGTTTCAAAAGTGTAGCGCGGATTTAAATTATCGTCCTTGTTTACCATAGTCTCCGGCAATGGAAGCGCTTTCATATGAAGTTTTTGGTCTGATTTTTCCTCTTTCTTGCGGGCGCCTTCTTTATTTACCACATATTCTACGGCATGAACGGAATTCTCAAGATCCCTTAAACTCTTGAGAATAGTATGGTGGTATTTGGTCAGGAGCCACTCTTTAACAAAGGCGTTGGGCACAGAGAGTACCACTACTCCACCCTCCCCTTTTACTATATAAGTATCCTTAAACCATGTTGTGAAATTGGCGCTTGAGATGCTTAACTCCATTTCCACTAAAACGCTTTGCCAAAGTTGTTTGTAATCCATGAAAGAATTCGTTCGGTAACATAGTATATCTTTTTAGGGTATGATGAAAACTTGTGAAAAAGCCGAAAAATGTTTATAATATGTTGATAACTTGTTGAGAATAATATGTCAGTCACATATAAACCAAAAAAACGCAAACGGGCGAGAACTCACGGTTTCTTGTCAAGACAAAAAACATCTACCGGAAAAAGGATTATTAGAAATAGGCGAAGAAAGGGACGGGCACGTCTTTCGGTCTGATGGCCCATTTTTATTTGCGTGTTACTCCGGCCGCTAGAGTTACACTGATAATCTCTGTTTCAAAAAAGATTTCTAAGAAGGCCGTTGTCCGTAACAGAATTCGCCGGCGGGTTCGTCCAATACTGCAAAAATTTACTTCCCATCTTAAACCAGCCACTTATTTTATTATTGCCAAGCCGGGGGCGGAAGAAATTAAGGGAGAAGCATTGGAAAAAGAATTAAAATCACTTATGATAATCTAATGTCTTTTATTTATCACACTTTTTTCTTTGACCCTCTTTATAACACTTTAGTAATTTTGTTCAAAATATTACCATGGGCCGACGCCGGGGTCATCATTATTATTCTTACGATCTTAGTTCGCCTAATCATATTTCCGCTTTCTAAAAAGGCGGTTCTTACCCAAGTAAGGATGGCGGCGATTGCTCCGGATCTGGCCAAAATTAAAGAACAATATAAAAATAACACCGAAGAACAGGCAAGGCGAACCCTAGCTCTTTATAAAGAAAAAGGAGTTAATCCATTTTCGGGCATTTTCGTTATTATTATTCAAATTCCAATCATTCTCGCCCTATATCAGATTTTTCTTTATTTCCCTAAAGTTGATATGTCTCTTTTGTATTCGTTTGTAGCGGCGCCGGAATATACAAGTGCCACCTTTCTTGGTTTTCTCGACCTTACTACCAAGAGCGTCACGCTTGCTTTGTTGGCCGCTGTTTCCACCTTTTTCCAATTCCAAATTTCTACAAAAGGACAAGCCCCGCCTAAAGGTAATTCATTTGGCGATAATCTTACCAGGAGTATGCAAACTCAAATGAAATATTTTTTCCCGGTGATAGTTTTTTTTATTTCCTATAACATCTCTGGTGTCATTGCTCTCTATTGGCTTACTACCAATCTTTTTAGTATCGGCCAAGAAGTTTTTGTTCGTAGGAAACTCACAAAAACTTCTTAGCTATTGGCTTCTAGCTTTCAGCTGTTAGCTTTGGAAGATTCAATTTTCTGATCATTGAAGATAGCATCTTTGAGATTTCGTTAAGGGTATTCTCTGTTTCTTCATAAGAGAACGTAGAAGTTTTCGGTAGTTGTTTTGCGATTTCAATTTGAGTTTGTAATTCAGCCACTGAACCGCTTGAAATCCTTAAGAATTGGACAAAATCTTTTCTTGTTCCCCTATTTCTCCCCTCTGCTATATTTGAGGGTATAGATACTGCGGCGCGCCTCATTTGAGACGTCAGTCCATACACCTCTTCTTATTGGCATAGTTTTTTCGATTGAATTTAAAGCTAAAAGCTGGCAGCTAACAGCTAGAAGCTATTCTAGCTTAAGCGCCCAAAGAGACAAATCAGTTCTGTTTATAAAGACAAGATAATCTTCATCCGGTGACAATTTCGGTTCCGCCAAATCAAGATCGACGCCAAACTTCGTTTTGGGTTCTGATAAAACCTGGGCAAATTCAGCGCCTGTGTTAAAGAGCCAGATGCTGTCGGAGAAATGTGTCGCCCCTCTATACCAATCGTCCGGTTCATTAGGACCCAAACCATCAATGGGTGCGCCGCAGAAGACGGTGTCTATTTGTTTGATGCTCCAAATACATTTTTCCGCGATTGTTGTCGGCAATATTTCACTCAACGCATTATTTGTAAGATTTTTGGCGAATAATCTCGTTTCATTATTTTCAACATACGAGTACAATACTCTATTACCTGAAACATTTGGAATTACCACCAGCCCATTTAGCGGGCCGAGAATTTTTGCTAAGACCCCGTTTGACGTGCCAAGTTTGTAGGCGAACCCGGAGGCGTTTGCACTGGCCTCTGTATGGATAATCAAGTTATTTCCCGCCGCGACCAAACGCCAATCAGTGAATGGGGAGGTTAATAGAGTTTTGGCGCCAACGCCGCTAAAGGTCGCAGATACGATGGACGAGGTGTCCCGCAGAGAATAAAAGAGGGTATTGCCCGAACCAACGGCAATGGTATTTATATTTCCGCGAACCGGAGCGGAAGAAACAGAATAAAGGGTCTCTGTCGAGGTGCTTTTCGGGGGTGTGAGAGTAAGCACTAAATTCTCCACTACATCGGAATCATCCTTGAGAGAGCGAATAAGAACCGCGTTGCCATCCGATCTAAAATGGGCTTCATAAATTTTCGGCAGAGTTTGGTTGACGATTTTTGTCTTTGCGAGCGTTGCCAAATCTGTGTCATATATATGTCCTGTGGCGCGATCCATATAGCGCACAACAGTCGTGCCACCTTTTTTGAGAATTATTATTCCCGCGGCCGGAGTGTCGGAAATACGAAAGAGATTCGCTGCCGGCGACCCGAATTCATCAAAAGTTTGACCGCCATTATTAAAGGCGTCATTTCCAAATTCATCATCAGTTAGTGAGATGGGTAAGTTGGTATTATCCCCGGAGCCAAACGGTAAAATGTTTCCAACCGTTTCGCTGAGAGGAGTTTCAGGATTCTGTGCCAGTAAATACCATCCCGAAAAAATAATCAGAATCATCAACAAAATTACCCCCAAAATGATATATATTTTTTTCATTTTTTAATTCATGTAAATAGAAAAATGCTCGCCATTAATTTTAGGCACAACTATTACTTGTGTGTTAGATAATCCAGTTGCCTGCCTAATTTCTTGAGCTCTCGCTTCGGTCTTAACTTCATAAACCGCTCTTAAGCCCAAATTATCACGGCTGGCGTCATTTATAAAACTTTTAATATTTTGAGGTGTGGTGAATGGTATTGAGGCGTCAACACAAGTGCCATTATTATGGCAGGGGTCAACGTGGCTTCTGGTTGGCGGATAGGATTCGTTAACCGTAAAAACTCCATATCTGCGTTGTAATTCTATCAGCTTGTTGTTTAGCTCGCTATCAATTGTGCAAACTCCTCCCGGCGCGCTTGGTCCACAGCCATTTTGAGCCATGGTTTTGTGCGGTACGCCAATCACTACGCAATTGGGGCAACCTGCGGAAGGAACAGGGGCGCCGCCTGGGATAACAGTTCTTATTGCTTGTATCGGAATATTCAAATTAAATTTTGTTAGATTGGGGTTAATTGTGTCAAGAATAAGCCATGCGCCGATGACTAGAAGCAATCCCCATATCGCGTTTTGAATAGTTTCTCTGGCCTCGCTCTTTCCCGTAAAAGCATCGGTGGACATGTATTTAATGCCACCATACATTATCATTATTACAGCCAGTCCGGTCGCCAGGCCGATGATTAACATAAAGACGCCTCTTATGTATTGCGAAGCGACTGTCGTCTGGGTATCCCCCGCCCCCGCTCCGTCTAGGGGAATGGGCGCGAGAAGGGTATAGGGTGTCTCGGCTGCAAATGACGGGACAGTAACAATCAACACACAACAGACAACAAATAATAAAAATATTTTTTTCATCTCCCAAATTCTATCAAGAAACTTTTGTTAGAACTCTGCAGAATTTTTTCCTTATTTGAGGCGCTGACCTGAATTTGCGACGCGCCGGCGGCATCATCCGGAGCGCGATAAGTTACCGAGTTTTTATTCTCTTTATCTCCAACATTAGTGCGCCACTCGTACTCAACCGAGTTATCTATGCGATTGAGAGCGCTAAAAAAAAGAGGAAACGCCGTAAAGGTAACCTCTTTCTCTTGAAGTTTGTGTTCCCCCGCTATTTCTTTGTGGAACATAAATCCATACAAAGGATTGTTTTCGTAAATAGCGAGTACCGGGGGCGCGGGGGTGACGAAGACAGAGGCGCTTGCTAGGACGGCTTTTTGTTCAGAGAGGATATCTACCCTAATGGTTTGTGGTCTTGAAAGAATAGAATCGGTGAAGGCCAGAGTATTTTTTCCTATGCCGTTAATGTTGCCGAGTACCGTACCATTTTTTGTCCACTTGTAGCTGAGATTTGCCGGATTGCCGAGACCGTTTGTCATTGCGAAAAAAGTAATTCTTGACTGGTTAGACCACAACGACTTTCCTTTATAGAAAGGCGGAGTATAAGTTTCTCCTTGCCAGAGGAGGTCAACACTTTGCGCATGTGTCGTGGTTGAAGCAAGAAACAAGAAGCAAGAAGCAAGAAGCAGGCCTTTTTTCATTTCTTCATTATACCTAATGCCGGGACAACTTTCTTTATCTTAGAATCAAGGGCAAGATAAGTGATTGCCGCGGTCCACGTAGGAAGAATGTCGCCAACAACCGGTATAAGCTCAACAATGAAACTTCCTCCAAAAACACTCAACCTCTTTGGTTTCATAAAACTCATTCCTCGTATCTTAAACCATGTATAAAAAGTTAACCCGGCGAAAATACTTGCCAGCCATCCCATAAATATCCATCCCAGAAGCCACTGAAGCGCGTCAAAAAATAGCGCCGTACATATCATAAGCGTGATTGTTGTGTTATCTAAACCTTTCTTGTCTTCAGACATTGTTTATAGGTGTTTCCCCCGCTTTTTTAAGTTCGGCGTTTGCGTTTTCTACCGCAGCATCCTGATCTTTCACAGCTTCCTGCCGCGCCTTTTTAATAGCCAAAACTTGCGAGGGGTCGGAAGTAATAATCTGGTCCTCCGTATACGAGGCGATATTTTTAATAGCCACGTGTTTGAGCCCGGCAAAAAAGATTCCTTCTCCCACATCCGATTCGAGCAAGAGAAATTTTTCTTCATCGGTAAGATTAAAGACCTTCTGAAGTTCGTCGATGATAGTCGGGGACTGTTTCAGAAGTATTTGAATGGAGGAGTTGGTGATAATTGGCAGACCATAAGGGCTTTTCAAAAAGTCCCCGACATCCTGGGTGACGGTAGCAACACCGAGGAAATATTTCCTCCCGCGCTTGACCATACTCATAAGAAACGATGCCGTGTCTTCCGACTTCATCATCCACCATGCCTCATCGATTACCAAGAGACGCTTCTTCAAATCTTTTCTGATAACATTCCAGATGTAGTGAGTAACGATATACATGGCTATGGGCTTAAGCTCATCCTCCATATCTCGTAGTGAAAAGACCGCGAATTTTTTATTAATATCTACATTGCTCGGCCGGTTAATAAATCCAGACCACGTCCCTTTAGTGTATTTGGAGAAGCGTTGAGCGAGTGATTCTCCTCCCTCCATGCCGACAAGCACCATTTCAAAATCAGACATGAGCGGAGGTTCGATGGTTCGGAAGTCTGATTCCGCCGTAATATCTTTCAGGGCGTAAGTTTCGGTAATGGCCCGGTCAACGATAGCATCTTCTTCGGCGGTGAGGCCGCCCATCATCAGGCGAAACAGACCAACCAAATTGATGATGTTTGAACGAAGCACATTAGCGGCGCTTTCGTCAGGTCCGGGCACCGGCAAATCAAACGGGTTGATGTGGTGCTCGGAGTTAAGAGAAATTTTGAAATATCTCCCGCCGGTCGCTTCCGCCATGTATTCGTACTCTCGTTCCGGGTCTATCACTATCACCTCCGTATCAAACATCAGAGTGCGCAAAATTTCGAGTTTGGTGGCGTAAGATTTACCGCCGCCCGATTGGCCAAACACGATTGAGTTGTAATTTTCAAGCGAGAAACGGTCGAAGAGCACCAGGGACGAATTATGCCTATTAACGCCGTAGAGAATACCTTTGTCAGATGTTAGGTCAAAAGAAGTAAAGGGGAAAAGTGAAGAGAGCGGTGAGGAATTGAGTTTCGAGTGTACTTCAAGAAGGTCATTGCCCAGAGGCAGGGTGCTTTTATACCCCTGCTCTTGTTGGAAGAGCGCCGGCTTGACGTAGATTAGCTTGGCCTCAAGAATTGATTTGATTTCCGATTCCATTTTATCAAGTTCAGAATCGTTGTCGCCGTAGATGGTGATATAGAGGCCAACATCGAAGAGCCTTTCCTGTGCTTGTTGAAGTTGGTCGCGCAGATTTTCAAGGTCTTGGTAGGCAACGTCAAGCTTCGGGTCGCGCACCAACCCTTTTTCTTCTCGGCTGTGAATTTGCGATTGAACTTCGGCCACTTTTCTCTGAAATTGCCGTAAGACCCTTGAGGTTTCAATTGGATGAACGAAGATGGAGACATCGAAAACTCTATCCATATTGATAATGGGACTGAACCAACCTTCGGAAAGGAAACGCGGATATGAAATTACAAAGAAACTTCGCAGAATTTTTTCGCCCAAACTGATCCCCCTCGGTGTAATTTTCAGAGCGGACGGTGCAATGATGTCTTTAAGTTCAAGCACGCCCGCTTCAAAGATTTCTTTGGGCAAAATTGAACTTATGTCCTGCTTGGCCTCTTTATTTTTACCGAATAATTTGCTGAAAATACTCATGTTTAGTCAATTTTTATGGGTTTCTCGGCCTCTCCCGGATTAAATGCTTTGTAGAAAAGCTCAATAACTTCTTCAGTGCCGAGGCGAACCACGCGAATGCCGGTTCGGATGAGCCCCTGCTCAACCACCGACAGGCGCTCTTCCAGCTGGCTGCGGTTCTCGTCAAAACTTGTTTCTGTCGCGCCTGCCTGTTCTTGTTTTGCGCCTAATCCCAAACGTGAAGCAATACCCGATTGATTAACTGTCAAAATAGCGGGACTGTATGTTACCACGATAAAAAAATTTTTAGTCATGATGTTCGTGTTTTCGGTAAAGCTTTTGATAAATTCAATGTATTCACGGACCTGTATTTTCATTAAATTATTCGTCTGCGCCCTGCCCCTCTCTTCCAGAAGGGCTATATAAGGTCGAATATCAAGTTTGCGCGATTGTACGACGATTTCGATTGAAAAATCGAGAGAATTAAGAAAATCTTGAAATTGGAAAAGAATTGCGCGCCTCTCATCTTCCGACTTAAGAGCGAAATTAAGAGATGAACACAGAAGGATTGAGCGCATGCCGCCATCTTTCAGGATGACGATACCATCACGCACTTCTTTGATGGGAATAAATTCTTGAGTGGCGTTTGTACTGGGGGACATATGTTTATTATAACCTAATTGGTATCATCTTCGGTTACGGGATTTTGATTTTCTTTAATATCTAAACTCCACGTCAATTCTTTCAGTTTTGATTCGGAAAGTTTGGGAACATACACTTGCCTCGGCGCGCCGGAGCCTTGCGCGGAGGCGGCCTTCCCGACTGGTTCCTTGGGCTCTTTTTTCCAAATATAAAGTTTGTTAGTAAGCGAATATTTGATAAAAGCTTCCACGGCATTTACAAACGGCTTGCCATTAATTTTATAAAAGGCCAACGCCACGGAGAAAAGCACAATTGGCAAGGAAGTGATAATTGCCAGGAATCTGGGGAGGAAGAGAAAAAGAATAACAGCAAGACCTACTCCGCCGGTGACATAGACGAATTGTTTGAAAGTTAGGGGGCCGAAAATTTTGTCCTCTACTTCAATAAATTGCGGAACTTGGAAACGCATAATTCTATTCTACACCAATGGTTCTCGATAGGGGTCTTTATTGTTTGGGTATCTATAGTTAGGAAGTGGTACTTGCGGTTGCGGTTCTTGTTTAATTGTGGAAGTGGTCGATTGTCGATTGTCGGTTGTCGGTTCAACATGCGGAACATCATGCACTCCCTCGTTTTGCTCGACCATTGGGAGATTGACTGGAGGAATTTCCGGGGCAGAGACTGGCGCAGGCGATTCAGTTTTTGTTTTTATTGTTTTTTCTGGCTCCTCGCTTTTTTGCAAAATTGGGTTGAAAATTTTATCGGCGACAGATTCCGCAATATTTAACGCGGTATCTTCCGATATTCTAACCTCGCGCATAATATTTGCGAGATAATCTTTCGGCGATTCAAAAGCGTAGATTATAAACATAGTTTCTTGTTCCAGAGATACAATTTGTTCTACGTCTAAAACATTTGTCTTACCAATTTCTTGGACAAGCGCCTTCCACGGCACGGCGTTGATCGCCCGCTGTAAATTTGGCGGTAATTTTTTCAACTGTTCTTCTATAAGTTTATCTGTTTCGTTCATTAAATATAGCCACTACCTACTTAACATCATAACATCTAATATTTGTAAATTAAATGTTAAACAAGAGAAACCGGTTATTTATACAGATTGCTGTGGGTGTCTACTATTATAAAAAGGGCGGTATCTTTATCTATAAGTTCAAAAATGGCTCGTAAATCACCAGTGATATCAATACTGCGGTATCCTCTATACTCTCCAGTTAGGGCATGGTTGTTTAAAATGGCATTAAACGGAGTTTGTGAAAAAATTCTCAAGCGCTCATAAAATTTTTCCTGTATTTTTATTGGTAATTTATCGAAGGTTTTATAAAACTTTTTATGATAGTCAATTTTCATTATTTGGATCTCAAGTAGTGAATCGCATCCTCTACATTGTGAAATAGGGGTGAAATATTTTTACCTTTCTTAAAATCGGCACTCGCTTCCTTGAGTATCCGCCCGACTTCCGGCCGTAGCTGCGGTTCCACCGAAAAGGTGACTTTCTGCTCCCGAATAAATTCTTTTAGATAAGAGCCAATAACCGCGCTCAAAGATAGGCCGAGCTCTTTGGCGGTTCTTTGGGCTCGAATCTTCACCTCTCTATCAGTTTTGACAATCAATTGAGTTTTCATAGCTATAGCTAAAGTATATACAACAGGTTTAACTTGTCAATAATCTGCTAATCCGCTATTTCAGAGCGCTATGATATATCATAGCGCCGGATGGGCGCTAATTTTTAGCGAATCAACTACCAGTTGCTCCTCCGGCTGATGGAGTTGACGGAGGCGTGACGGGTGGCGTCGGTGGAGGTGTTGTTGGGGGTGTCTCGGCTTCTCCGCTCGCTTCTGCTTCCTCTTTTGCTAGAGCAGCGGCAGCTTCAGCCAATTGTTCCTTTTTACTCTTGCCCTTTCTTATTTGTGACGCTGCGTCATAATTATAACCTCGGAATTTGGCCCAAGACGATTTTTCTACCGCTTTTGCAAACCTTTCTTTTCTTATTTCACTGGCAGGTTTTACTTCAGTTGCCCTCAACGCCTCTTTTTGAGCATCATAGGTCTCTGCCATGATTTCCGCCTTTTCTCTCACTCTCTTTCTGGCTTCACCTGCCTCTTTCTTTATTTCTTCCAATCTCGCCCTTGCGGTTTCCAACGCTTCAATTTTAGTCTCTTCCAGATTATCTCCCTCTTTTGGATCTACAAGGTCTTGCCTTGCAGGTTGTATTTTTTCTTCCCGCACGGGTATTTGAGGAATATTGATAAAAATATTACTCTTAAGATTAGACTTAAGGTTAGCTAACTCATCTGCCGGTCTCTTACTTGATTCTGAAATATTTTCTATCGCGTTATCGAGTGTTTGAAGGCCGAGCATAGCATTGAATATTTCCCCGTCCGCCACGGTTGTTTGTTCCTGTGTAAGTCCAAGTTCTTTTATTGTTGAATCTATAAGCTCAGCTGTATCGGTGGATATTACAAAACTCTGAGCCTCTTTCGAGAGATTTCTGTAAGCCGATTGAATTTGTTGTCTGTTGAACGTCATAATTTATGAGAATGTCGCTTGACCGTCAGGAGAATTTAACCAATTAATTGTATTGGGATCTCCTCCGACCAAAATATCTCCTCTAAGAGTGGCTATATCATTAGGATCAAGTTCTGCAGTCATGCGCCTTAACATCGAGGGGGTATAAGCGGAAACAATTGTTGGGTTTCTCAACCCCGCCCCAGTCATAGGTATTCTGTTTACTTCTTTGGCGCTAAGTCTCATTAATGCTTGTTGCGCGTTTACTATGTTACCAGCCGCAATTGCCGCGTTAACTGGAGCTTGTCGAGCTGTGGTAAATGCAGTTTTTTGAGCTTGAGTGAAGTTGTCGCTGTCATGAATAGCATCAGCCTGAGTCGATTTCATATGAGTAGTAAGATCTGGGTTCGCCAGGTAGGCTGCGGGTAATTTTTGGACGTCATCATTCGATAATCTTCTGACATTATTTCTAACGGTCGCAATTGCAGCAGGAGTACCGGTTGTCATAGCGTTATTTATCGCGGTTCTATTTTGAGCTGTTTGAGCCACCTTCGTTCGTTGGGCGGCTTGGGTTTGTTTTTGTTTTACTTTGGCTTCGTAGCCGCCTGTTCCGGAAGGCCCTCCCGCTTCAACTCCAGAAAGCTGCCCACCTATTCCATATGCTCCTCTTAAATCAAATGACCCGCTAGCCGTTTTATTAGCGGTAGCCAAGCCCAAACGAGCTAGTCTGCTAGTTGGTGCTGCCATCTGCATTCTCCTATACACATCCGAGTCCTTGAATTTTTCGGCCCCTCTCCCAACTGTTTCTCTTGTCAATTTTGCAGCTCCACCAAATACCGCTCCGCCGGCGAGACCGGTGGCCCATTTGGTGAGACCGGGGACACCGTGGCCAGCTCTGTTGGCCCACTGTTTGGCGATAACGAGTGAGGCGATAAGGAAAACTATCACAATAATGAAGTTTAATAGCAGGGCTATGGACCCCGGGGGCGGCGGGGTGGTGTTTCCATCTGCTCCAACCG